>Ga0316616_100000039_pt1 | contig 31104 bp, 22 predicted proteins | sample OWC_Aug_M1_C1_D1_FD_207660 | JGI IMG/M metagenome (GOLD analysis project Ga0316616, IMG submission 207660) | Wetland soil microbial communities from Old Woman Creek delta, Ohio, United States - OWC_Aug_M1_C1_D1_B | ecosystem: Environmental > Terrestrial > Soil > Wetlands | place: USA: Ohio... | reverse complement strand
CGCCCTTCCAGTTCGGGCCGACGACCAGGTAGTCGCCGGCGTCATTGCCGGTGGCGCGGCTGCCGATGTAGCCGTAGTTGAACGTGTTGCCGTCGTTCAGCATCACCGAGTAGTAGCGGTTCTTGTCCACCGCCGGCACCGAGAGCACTAGCGGCTCGGCGCGCAGGTCCATCCACAAGAGCGAATAGGGCGTGTCGCTATTCGGCGTGATGATAGCCGTGTCCTTGTAGGTGAAGACGCGGGCCTCGTTGTGGATCTGGTTGAAGGGTGCCTTGAACTGGCCCGAGTTCTTATCCACCACGTACTCGTACATCACCGCGTAATTCATCACGATTGGCAGGCCGTAGATGAAGGCCTCCTCGGCGATGGCTTTCGTTTCCGCGATGCCGGGGGCGGCGACACCGGCTTTCTTGTCGGCCTGTTCCGCCTGGGTAACGGCGTCATTCTTCTCGCCGCAGCCGGCGAGCAGGGTCAAGGCAAGGGCACCGGCAAGTACTCCAGCGAGCCATGTGTGTATGAATGCTTTCATTTTTTCCTTTCTGGTTGAAACCTGGACAAACGTAAAATCCTGTTCAGCGCCGCCGGACTGCCTGGATGACATCAAAGAAGAATGCCGTGGTCAGTCCGAACAACATGATGCCGTTGAGCGCTTCAAGCGCACCCATCATCATCCAGCGAGGCGCAAGAAAAGTTTGGGCATGGCCATAGCTGGTGATGGCGCCCAATGAGTAGAGCATAGCCGGCTCAAAGTCGGGCAGTGCGCCGACATGCAGGTAAGCCGCCGCCCACAGCCAGGCTTCAAAGGCCAGTAGCGTCGTCGCAAGGAAGACTGTCGCTCCGATGACAACACAAAAACGCAGCATGAGCCCGCCGCGGCTGGTAGGATGGCTGAATATCGCAATAGCTTTTGATCTGGCGAAACCGAGAACGACAACGTGTATCACGGTCGTCAACACGATAAGGGGCAGGCTCCACAACCAATCATGACTCCAAGTCATGGCGCATCCTATTTCTACTCATGCAATTGCTCTCCTTAAAAGGATGGATGAAGCGAAATACAAAAGCGTTGCTGGCTGGCTAACGGACAGAAGATTCTTGCGGCAAGCCCAAAGCGAACCGCCATGCCCCTCGGCAAAACCGGATGCTTACCAGGATTTAGCTTCACTGCCCCAAGCTGCCAGCGGCCGAATCACTTCCAGTGTTTACAGTGAAGCCGGATGCCGCGAAATCTGCCGCCTGCGTTGACCATTGATCCAATACTGGCTGCACTTCCGCGAAGGTCAGTTTGGCATCCTCCGCCGCGCCTAACTGGTTGCCCGTGCCTTGCTTGACGACTTCGCCCAGCAACTCACCAGAAACGCTGTCCACCAGTTCAACCTCGACGTTCACCACCGCGTCCAGCACCGGAGTCTTCAGGCGGGAAATCAAGAAGCCAATCGGGATCAATTCATAGGGCTTGAGGCCCGGCTTTTGCGCCGCAACTGCGGTAATGGCCGCGCGCATGCGCACCACGCCCGGGCCCGACCCATCAACTAGCGCGGCCTTGGCGCCCACTTTCTGGCTCAGGGTCTGGTTGAAGTAACCCTTGATCTGTTCCAGCGTTGCGGCGTCCACCTTGTCGCTGGGTTGCGGCTCGGGATAATAAACCACGGGGTCTATCATGATTTTGCTGTAGCCCCCTGCGGATAGCTTCGGGTTGATGTAACGCTGCACTTGGTTGCCTGCGGCATCCTGCGCTTGCTGCAGCAGCGAGTAGTCCTTGAGGAATCCAGAATTCTTCGAGTCGCCGGCCAGCGCCACGCTGGCATAAGCCGCAAGAAGAATCGTCGCGCCAGCGACAGCCTTGTTGAATAGTTTAGTCATGGTGCTCTCCTTTTTTCCAGGTTTAATAATTTGAAAACATGATGCCCGTCAGGGAATTTACTTCACCTAATATTACTAGTTTTAGATTACTTGCCGACTGCCCCGAACACCTTCTTGATCAGGCTGCTGGCCTGGCCCATGGGGTCCTTGCGGATGGCTTTTTCCTCTTCCGCCATCATGGTGTAGACGCCGTCCAGCGTTTTCTGGGTGACGTACTGCTCCAGGCTGGCCTGATCCTTCTTGACCACCCCGAACTTGGCCCCGGCCTCGGCAAACTGATTGTACTGTTGGGCGAGTTGCACATCCTCGGTGGCTTTTTTCACAATGGGCAGGAATTTCTCCGCCATGGGGCCAGAGGTGGTCTTTTTGAAGTATTGAGTCGCAGCGTCATCGCCGCCGGTGAGGATATCCTTGGCGTCCTGCACGCTCATGTTTTTCACCGCATCCGTAAGCAGCGCCCTGGCTTCCGGCACCGCAGCTTCGGCGGCCCGATTCATGCGTAGTACCAGCTCGTCGGCCTGATCCCCCATGCCGAACATGTGCATGGCTTTTTCAGCTTTCTTGAGTGTGCTCGGCAATGGAATTTTTACCTTTGGATTGCTGAAGAAACCATTTTCCATGCCAAGTTCGCCAACCGCGGTATCGGCAGCCTGAGTCAAGGCAGCCTTCAGCCCGCCGACGGCGTCCTTGTTGCTCAAGTCCTCCAGTCCGACTGCAGAAGCCTGGGTGGTAATTACAACAGCAGATATCATACCGATTATCCATCGCATGTTATTTCTCCTTGAATTGTTCGCACCTTAGGAATGATATACCTCTCCTTCGGCTTGGTGACATCCAGAGACAACGCAAGCACCAGATGGCCATCGCTGTGTGCAACACCACTGCAGGCCACAGCAGGACACCCGCCATCTGAGCTATATAACCCGCATATCCAGGCAAAGAGCACGCCGCGATGTTGTAGACAAGTATTCCGAATAGCAGGCCATTCTGAGAAGGGCTAACGTGATCATCACGCGCCAGCGAGCAGGAGGCCAAAAGCGATGCCCGGTATCAACATAAGCCAGACCAGATCCGATCTCAACCAGGGCGGTTGCGACAAGACAGGGTTTCTTCGCAAACATGGTCATGTTCCTACCATCATCACCTTTTTTAACGTCGACCACCGAAACTCCTAGCGCCACCGCCACCCCAGGATCTGCCACCTTCACCGCCACCCCAGGATCTGCCACCTTCACCGCCACCCCAGGATCTGCCACCTTCACCGCCTCCAAAGGAACTGCCGGACTTAGGTTCACTACCAGTTCCATACGATTTAGTCTGCCCGGTCTTTGCGTTGTCCACGGTCGTTTCTCCGGTATGGCCATATCCTTGAGGACCCACCGTCGACGATCCGGTGTGTTCCACTGTGCTACCACCGGCGGTTGTTCCGGAGACGTCGGAATGGGTGTTGTACTGTCCGGTGTTGGTGTTGTAGGTTTCGCTGCGCGCCGCGTTGCCAGTGCCACCAGCTGCAGTATTGGCCGTCCTGTCATATCCTTGCGAGGCTACACCAGTATCCGCGTTATAGTTGCGCTGCGCGTTGTAGGTTCCGGTGGTGCCAGTGGCCTTGTTATCGTAGTTGCCCTTGGCCGTGGTGCTTACCGTGCTTCCATTTGCGGAGTATGTCCTGGTGCCCGAGTAGGCCGTGTTTCCAAATTGCCCGTATGTGTTGGCGGTTGCAGTACCGTGGTAATACGAGTTGTAGCTATTGGTGCTGTAATAGATATTCTCGCTGCCGTAGCAGCAAGAAGACGATGCCGCAAGCATGCCCATTGCAAAACCAAAGGTGAGCCCAGCCGCAGGATCGTAGACTGGTGCAGCCGCCACTGTGTAGGTAACCGGTGCTGGATAGTACACATCACCGACCCATGGCGTATAGGTATAACCGGTACCATAAACGACGGTACCCGATGGCTCGACCACGGTACCCATGTAGCCCGGCGTATAGCCAACATAAATAACTTCTGGCGTCGCCTCATAGATGCGCACATAGGTCACGTAATGCAGCGGTGACGAAGGCGGAATGGTGTAGATCACTTGCGGCACCGACGCCGCGACTACCCAGGGTCCCTCAAGCGTAGTTGAAGTAAACCAGATGCCCGAACTGACCGCGTAGTAGGTATGGGCATCAACCTTGATAAGCGGTACCGAGGAGTTCACTACATAGCTCAAGGGTGTTCCGGGAATCTGAGCATACTGGGGCACACCATCGAAAGTAGGGATGAACGTGGGTCCGTTTACCCGTGGCACCGTGGCGGTTTGCGGTATCGCATTCTCGATTGCGGCTTCCTGCGCTTGCGGAGTATTGGCGACAGACTGGAGCACCACTCCCGCAGGAGTGTTGGCTGGTATTTGCGCAAAGTCCTGCGGCAGCGCGTTGCTGGGGACAAACGTCCACGGCCCGGCCAGTCCGGATGAAGAAAACCAGCGACCGGCGAGCAGCACGTAGTAGTTGCTGTTGGCGGTATTGATGAAGACTTGGCTCCTGGTGTTTGACGCCCACAGCAGTTGCGTGCCGGTGATCGGAACGAAATCTGGCTGGCCCGTGAACACGATCAGTTCGGCGGGAGCCTGAGTAGTAAAGATCGCAGGAATTCCGTTGGAGAGCGATGGTTTCGGACTGATGTCAGGGCCGCCGTTGAGCATGTCCACCATGCCGGTTTTCTCGATCTCTTGCGCGGCCCGCTCCATGCCAAATGGCAAGTCAGAAGCCTGATCCCATGGGCCGTTAAGGGAATTTGACTTTAGCCAGCCGTCATAAACGTGAATGTAGTAATTCTGTTCGATGCCTCCCTGCAGGATCAGGGCATGCGTGTTGATCACGCGCTGGAAACGGCTGTGCTCCGGCACTGGCTTGATGACGGGAGCCCCCTCGATCGGCACCAAGATCGAAGGTGAGTAGCTGACGATGACCTGCGGCGGGTCGTTCTTTATCGGCATCGGGGGCAGCTTGATGCCCGCCTTTGCCAGCGATGCCTGTAGCCGGTCGAGTGAAACGGTACGAATATCGGCACCATGCTGAGCTTGCAATTCAGCGACATAAGCGGCGCCGTGGTCGGGTAGCAGCGGAAAATCACTCCCGGTAATCTTTAAATTATCGAGTATGGCAGTACGCGTGTCGCGGTCGATCTGGGCACGTGCGGTGCCAGTGATCGAGCCAAAGCTTTCCTTGGCTCCTTGTGGAGTAATTGCCATCGCGACATGAAACTCGATCTGGTTGTCAGTCCACTTGTTGATCTCCGGTGGGTAGACAATCGCTGATGCGTTGGATAGCTCAATCTTGCGCGGCCAGGCAGCCGGATTGACTTGTGCCGCAGGCTGTTGATCGGGTGCTGCCTCGCATGGAAGTGCTGCTGAAACAGCAATTGCCAGCAATGCCGTATAGAGAATGTTACGCATGAAGGTCAGTCCTTCAGGATAGTTAAAAAATATTCCGCGTCAATGTCAAAATTCTCGTCCCATTGCAATCGACCCCAACAAGCCAACGAACCGCGCAAAAAGCTGAAGTTCAGCAAACCTGCTGCTAGAACGCCCACTTTGCGTTGACGAAAATAAAAAGCATACCCACATTGTCGAACGAACCGTTGAGATCGCCCGCGGGTCAGCCCCGACCAGCAACCCCACCTCATCCATGGCTGTCGCCACAAGGCGGGGCCTTGTTCGCAAACACGATCACGGCGCAGATCACTCGCTCGTCTTGTTGTTCCGCTGCGCCTCTTCGAGTTTCTTGATGTCCGCGGGCGACAGCTGCGGGCGATCCACCTTGATCGTCAGCTTGTTGAGCTTGGCGGTCAGCGCGAACGGCGGCTGGTAGTCGGCATCGTTCACGCCGGTCAGCGTGTCGGAGCCAACGTCGAAGCTCTCGTCCCATTGCAGGATCATGGGCAGCGTGTACGGCATGGTAATCTCTTGCACCGCTTTTCCGTCTACCTTGAGCGTGCCGGTGCCGGAACGGCCGAGGCCGCTCATGTTGTTGAAGGCGAGCGTACCGAGACCGAGGCCGTCATACTTGAAGTCGAACTCGACGGTATGCTGGCCGGGCGCGAGCGCATCCGGGCCTTCCCACTTGATGCGTTTCAGGTCGGCCATGTTCCACAGGAACACCGGCTTGCCCTTGAGCAGATAGAAGCCGTAGCCGGCAAAGCGCCCGCCCGAGGTCAGGATCATGCCCTCTGCCCCACCTTGCGGCACATCGATATCCGCCGTAATGGTGTAGGAACTGTCGAGGATAAACGGAGAATCGCCCTGCGGCAGGCCGACCATCGGGTGGGTATAGACGAACTCGGTGCGACCGGCGGTGATGTTCGGGCGCGGCGCAACGATGCGCGCGGCGACCGAGGCGTCCATCGGGAACACCTGATACTTTTTGGCTTCCGCGATGAACATCTGCTTCATCTGCTTGACCTTCCGCGGGTTCTTGTCCGCGATGTTCTGCGACTGGCTGAAGTCCTTGTTCAATTCATAGAGTTCGAGCACCTGGCCGTTGAGCGGGTCGGTATTGGCGGCGCCGAAGACCTCCCATGGCGCGCGGTTGACCTTGGTACTGAGCAGCCAGCCTTCGTGATAAAGGGCCCACTGGCCGAACATCTCGAAATACTGGGTCTTGTGCCGCGACGGCGCCTTGGCGTTTTTCGCATCGAACGTGTAGGCGAAACTGGTGCCTTCGATCGGCGCCTGTTTGATGCCATCTACCATTTTTGGCGCTGGAATGCCGGCCACCTCGAGGATGGTGGGCACTACGTCGATGACATGCATGAACTGCTCGCGCAGGGCACCTGTGTCCTTGATGTGGCCGGGCCAGGATACCGCCATGTTCTGGCGGATGCCGCCGAGCCTCGAGGCATTTTGCTTGAACCAGGTGAAGGGTGTATCGAAGGCCCAGGACCAGCCCGCCGCCATGTGGTTGTAGGTCTGCTCGGTGCCCCACACGTCATACCATTTCATCTGGTCTGCAACCGGCATCTTGTTGACGCCGTTGAAGAACGCGACCTCGTTGGGCGTGCCGTTTGGGCCGCCTTCGGCACTGGTACCGTTGTCACCGTTGATGTAGATGATGAGCGTATTGTCGAGCTTGCCCATGTCTTCGATGGCCTGGACGACCCGCCCGATTTCGTGGTCGTTGTAGGCCTCATAGGCGGCGAAGACTTCTACCTGCTTGATATAGAGCTTCTTTTCTTCCGGCGTCAGGCTATCCCAGTTCGGCAGGATCTTCGTCGGCCAGGGCTCCAACTTGGTGTCCTGAGGAATCACACCCAGTTTCTTCTGGTTCTCGTATATCTGCTCGCGCAACTTGTTCCAGCCCTGATCGAACAGGTGCATGTTGTGGATTTTATCCACCCATTCCTTGGTCGGGTGATGCGGCGCGTGCGTGGCACCGGGTGCGTATTTGACGAAGAAAGGCTTGCTGGGCATCGTCTGGTTGATACGATTAAGGTAATCGATAGCGTCATCGGCCATGCCGGTGACTAGGTTCCAGCCGGGCTTGCCCTGGAACGGATAAATCTGCGTGGTATTGCGATACAGGTTCGGCTGCCACTGGTTCGCATCGCCGCCCACGAAACCGTAGAAATATTCGAAGCCCATGCCGGTCGGCCATTGGTCGAACGGTCCGACCTGGCTGGCGGCGAAAGACGGGGTGTTGTGGTCCTTGCCGAACCACGAGGTCGCGTAGCCGTTATCGAGCAGGATGCGGCCGATGGTGGCCTTGTCCTTGGTAATGATGCTGTTGTAGCCGGGGAAACCGGTGGATTGCTCGGAAATCACGCCGAACCCAACGGAATGGTGGTTGCGGCCGGTGATGAGTGCGGCACGCGTCGGCGAACAGAGCGCGGTGGAATGGATGTTGTTATAACGCAGACCGTTCTTTGCGATGCGGTCCATCGTGGGCGTCGGGATCACGCCGCCGAAAGTGCTCGGTACGCCAAATCCGGAGTCGTCGGTGATGATCAGCAGGACGTTGGGTGCCTGCTTGGGAGGCACCACCCGCGGTGCCCACCACGCTTTCGATTGCAGGGCATCATTTTTGATCACTCCATTGAATTTCGGATCAGGCGCCGGCAACTGCCTGCCGCTAATGGTCGTCGTCGCGCTGGGCGAACCCGGCACGCCGGAGGTTTCCACGGCTTGCGCGAAGAATGAGTGTATCGCCAGCAGCAGAGCCACCAAGGCTGGTAGCATAAAATTCGGCTTCATTACCCGTTCCTTTCTATTTTGACAAACTCAAATAGGGCATGGCCAGCCAAATTGCAGCAAAGGCAGCCTCGCATGCTCCGCCCAGTAACGGTCGATCAGTCATTCTTGTCTTCGAACGGGATTTCGGCATCTTTCTCGAAGCGAGATTTCCGCTTCTTGCCGAAGGCCCAGATCACGACCCCGACGAACAAGGCCAGAATAACCAGCGTGGAAATGGTTCCGTTCATTATCGATCTCCTTTATTGCAATCTGTTGAACAGTTCGCCACGCCGCCTACAAAAATATCCCTAGAATGCCCACTTCGCGTTGGCAGAAATAAAGAACATTTGCTCGTTATTGTAGGAACCGTTGAGGTCGCCACGGCCACCACCTATACCGAGAGGTCCGCTGACCGGCAATTTGCTGTCCTTGTGGACATCCTGCGTACCACCATAGATGTACTCGCCGGCGACGCCCCAACTGAAGCTCTTGTTGACCTGGTTATCCACGCCCACGCCGAAACGCCAGCCCTCGTTGGTGGGCAGAAGCGGCGTCACGACTTCAGAGCTTTTCTGGAAGGCCGAGTCGTAGCTCATGCCGAAGTTGAGCAGCCAGTCAGGCTTGAAGCGGTACTGCGCGCCCAGCGCGGCGTGCCAAGTATCCTTGAAGTCCAGATTAGTAGTCGTACTCTTAGGAGCGCTGGAATCGATGCTCATTTCCACCATGCCGAACTTCGACCAGTCCTGCCAGCCCAGGCTGCCCAGCACCGCCCAGTCGCTGTTGACCTGAGTGAACAGGCTGGCCATCACGCCCTGCGGCACATTTATGTCAATTTTGGTCTTGGCGTTCTGCAGGCCCCGGTCGTTCAGCACCGTGTTCAGTCCGGGTGCGATGCCGGAAAACTTGACCCGACCCTCGAAGTTGAGGTTTACCTGGGAGTTGTAGGTCAGGCCGAAGCGGGTGGCGGGGCTGAACTCGTACATCAGGCCAAGGTTGCCACCGATGCCCCAGGTCTCGTCTTTGTACTTCATCCTGCCGTCCGAAAACGCCGGCAAGACGTTGTTGACTGCGGTTTTCATCTCCATGATGCCGTACATCGCGTTGACGCCTGCACCCAGCGACAGCTTGTCGTTGACCTTGAAGGAGGCAGATGGCAGAAGAGAGATACCCATCAGGGTGGCTTCTTGGCCGTAGTAGCGGCCGGCCCAATCCTTGTCGTAGTCCACGGACAAGCCGAAATTGCCGGCCATGCCCATGCCGAGCGTGACATTATCCGATACGTTGTGCGTGATGAAGGCGCTGCCGGCAGGGAACCAGCCGATCGGGTTGCCGCCATCGCCGCCACTGGCATGGAATGCCGGCCGGCTGGGGTCGTGATCTTCCGATAAACTGAGATCCCCGTACAGCAGCTGCGCGCCCACCAGCGTCTGCGTGCCTTCCAGACGCGACATGCCGGCAGGGTTGGTCAGCACCGTCGAGGCATCCTGGGCTCGCGCCGAATAGCCGGCCGAAGCCAGGCCGACATCGTCTGTGCCGATTTCGTACAGCAACAGTCCACCGGCGGAGGCGCTAGCCGATGCACACAGCAACGTGGCTGCAACCATGGCTGGTCTAATGGTGTAATGCTTCGTCATTCCAATCTCCCTGTTATTTCGGAAAAACACTAACATACCTCATTTAAAAATTTAACTCTTAATTGAATAGGGTTATATATACGTTATTTCGGGAATAAAAAGTTGACCTGGAAACGCAAGCCCCAGTTGTCGGGTCCGACGTTGTCCGGGGTATCTGCCCAGTAACGGAGACCCGCCAGCAACGCCACCACCTGCCCATCGATTTTGAGTAACTGCTGGGCGAACAGGTTGAATGGCACAGACCATTCCTGGGTCTGGCGGTTGTAGGTAGACTCGCTATTGATGCCGAACGTCGTATAGGTGTGGGAAGTGTAGCTAAGGAATGGCTGCAGATAGGTGGCGTTGACGTCGTCGTGCTTGTCGCTACCAGCATATGACCAGATCTGGTTGGCCAGAATGCCGTAGGTCCAGCCGTCCTGCTGCTTGAGCGCCACCGCAGTGGGGCCTGCACCCCATTTCTCTCCGCTGATATGATTGACGCCGCTCGGGACCAGCAGCACTGGGCCAGCACCCCATATCCAACCATCAGTGGCCTTGACCGGAGAGAAGAAGAAACTCTGCGTCACGTCGCCGATGCCAGAATCGGTACCGCTGCCGGGCGAGAAATCCTCCTGCTTGACCACAGGGAGGATGGTGCGCGAAATGATGTTCCAGTCCTCGTTCAGATGGATGGGGATCACCGGCTGGATGTTGAGCAAGTACTTCTTGCCGTCCTGCTCCGGCCCGATATCATGGTCGTAGTTGAACTGGAAAGGCACGCTGATCAGGTCGGCCACCGGGTTTTGCGTCTGCTTGGCCAGCTTGGCATCGCCCTCGTCCGCAAAAGCCGGGGCGGACAGGAAAGTTAAACAAGAGCGGCAAGAAACAGCATTTTCATTTGCATTCTTCTTAATGTTATGAACAGTTGTGAATCCTAGCGAAGAAGCTCTCCCCCGCGTAACCTTTTCACCCCTGCAGCGCCTTGAGTTTTACCGCATATTCCGCCGCCGTGTCGTTGTCGCCGGATTTCGCAGCATACTGAACCAGCGCACCCAGAATATCGAGGTCCGCCGGGTGGCGTACGGCAGCCTGCTTCAGGGTTTTGATCGCTCCTTTCGCATCGCCGGTTTCATACTGCGCCACCGCATAAACGTAGGCGTAGCGCGCCTCTTCCGGCCGCAATGCGGCGGCACGCTGCAACTCTTGCACGGCTTCTTTCAGACGCTTGCTGCGAATGAGCGACAACCCCATGGCATGGTGCACGGCAGCGTTGGCCGATTCGATGGCAAGGGCGCGGCGCAGGGTCATTTCCGCCTCGGCCTCGTTCCCCTGGTGAGCCTGGAGATCGGCCAGGTTGACGTAGGCGGGCACGAAGGCCGGATTGATGCGGATGGCGGATTCATAAGCTGCCGTCGCGGCCTCGGCATTGCCCAGCCGGGCTTCCAGCTGGCCGAGGTTGGCCTGCCCCTCGGCGCGGTCGGCGTTGTAGGTCTGCACGCGCCGATATTCGGCGATGTCGGCGTCGAGTTCCGCCAACTGCTCCGGGGTGAAACTGTTCCGAGGAAAATCCAGCAAGCCGTTGACGGCAGCCATGCGGATCGTCAGGCGCTCGTCGTGCAGCAAGGGCAGCAAGGCGGCGCTCCGCTCGGCCGGCGGCAGTGCGACGGCAGCTTCGGCGGCGGCAAGGCGCATCAGGTCGTCGGCATCTCCGACATGCGCGCGCGTCGCCTGCATGGCGGCCATCCCCGGCTGCGCGGCCAGCGATTGCAGTGCCGTGGCGCGGGCGATAGCCGGAACTCCGGCATCGTCGATCAGCGCCACCAATGCCTTGGCTTCATCCATATCCATGCGATCTCCAGCGGCAAGCGTGGCGCCGAAGTGCTGCTCATGGCGGCGGTTGGGGCCGTACCATTTGGCCACGGCATCCGCAGCCCACTTCGCACCCTTGTCGCTGTGGCAGTTGTTGCAGGCATTGGGTGCCTTGTCCGCCCCCAGCGCCACGGTGACGTCGGGTCGGGGCACGCGGAAACCGTGGTCATGGCGGTTGTCTATCACCATGTACAGCCGGTCTGGCATGTGACACGAGACGCACTGCGCGCCCTTGCCCTCCGCCTTGTGGAAGTGGTGCCTGGCGTCGTCGTACTTGGCGGGTAAATGGCACTGCGCGCACACCGCGTTGCCCTGAGCCCGCAGCTTCGCGCTATGCGGCTCGTGGCAGTCGGAGCAGGTGACGCCGTTGGCGTGCATGCGGCTTTGCAGGAAGGAGCCCCAGGTGTAGACCTCGTCCTTCTGCTGGCCGTCGGCGAAATACAGCGGCGCGGCGGGAAGGCTGGGGCGGTAGTGGTCGAGCAGGCGCCGTCCGGCGTGATAGCCTTCGGCCAGTTGTGCGCGCCGCGAATGGCATTGGGCGCAGACTTCGATCTCGCGTCCGCTGCTACGCACGCTGCTGCGGAGGGGTTTGCCGGTGGCGGCATCATGGGTCCAGGTCACTTTGTGACGCTCGTCGAGAGCGACAGTCAGCCCCTTGTCCGGCGCCCCGCCTTTCCCTCCCGCATCTGCCCACGCCACATGCGCCGACCCCGGCCCGTGGCAGGCTTCGCAGCTCACGTTGATCTCCGACCAGTTTGTGGCGAAACGCTGTTTAGCCGCATCGTAGTTCTTTTGCAAATTGGTGGAATGGCAATCCGCGCACATGAAGTTCCAGTTCTGCTGCACGCCGGTCCAGTGCAGTTCATCGGTGTGCCTGAACTTCTGGCCGGGATAAAGGTGGAACCAGCGCTGCCCGCCCTTTTCTTTCGGACGGGTATCCCAGGCCACGGTGAAGGCCTGCAGCTTGCCGCCCGGCAATTCGATCAGGTATTGCTGCAACGGGAACAGGCCGAAAGTGTATTTCACCTCGAAGTCGCCGGGTTTGCCGTCCGGCCCCTCAGCGCGGATCAAATACTTGCCGTCACCCTGGGAAAAGCTGACATCCATGCCGTCCCCGCGAAAGCGCGCCTGGCTGAAATTGCCCAGCACCGTTTCCGCGCTCGCGCCCTGCATCGCTAGGTCGTGGTAGGAGCTTCGCCAGGTGTGGTATTCGGCGGCGTGGCACTGCGCGCATTTTTTGGCGCCGACAAATTGCGTGGTGACCGGAGCGGAACTAGCGACGACCGGCGATGCCGGAGGCCCTGTCTTGTCTCCAGCAGGTGAAAAATTTAGCCATAAGCCGCCCAGCACCAACAGAGCAAGCACGGCGGTGAGCCAGATAACGATACCGCGGCGCTTGCCTGAGCCCATGTTGTCCAAGTTTGTGGCGGGTAAAGGCGAAGCGGAGGCCGTATGGCCTCCGCTTCGCTTGTTGTTTCTTTTAGCCATTGAATCTGTTCACAGCTAGATTAGACAGGGTGGATAAAGGCACAATTACGATATCCACCCTAGCTTTATTACTCCTTGATTTTGGTGATCTTGTTGCCCTTCAGTGCCATGCCGGCCATGAGGCCTTCTTGGCCAAAGATAAAAGCGTAAACACCTGACTGCACGGTTTTGGTGTCCAGGTTCTTGGCAATGCCCTTGTCCACCACAACCACGGTCGGGCCCACGCCGATAGACCAGCCATCCATGCCGCTGAGTACCTTCATCGCATCATCATCCATGAAGAACATCGCGTAGCCGAACTTCTGGCCCCCAGCCTGGAAGCCAACGGAGAGGCCACCATCGCTATAGTGCGCTACCGGTTTGCCGCCGACCAGCAGCGCACCATTACCGCCCTCGCCACCGATGATGAAGCCGGCGCGAACGATCTCCGGGAAAATCAAGATGCCCTTGGCCTTCTTGCCGAGCTCGGCCGCCTTGGGCTCTTTCTTGTAAAGATCCTGCAGCGCCTTCTGCGACTCCGCGTCAAGCTTGGTATTGTCGACTGCCGCCGCGGGGAAAGAAACCAGACAGGCAGCCATCGCCAGCCCACTCAACAACACAGACATGCGTTTAAACATTTTAAATCTCCAAAAAGTTAATGAAATTACCTGTCCTGCTACTTCTGACACAACCGGGATGCGCGCAAGTTTAACGCATACAGGATGATTTTTCTCCAAGCATGTTTCATACCGATGACTGTCCAGCCGAACTTCTGAGCCTGGTGGGGGACTCAATCCATTCGGTCGCAGAACAAGCCGCAATGGGATAGGCCCAATTCCTTGGGTAGCCCGAACATATAAACCAGGCCGATGGCAAGATCACCAAGACCTAGCGGTACCGCAATCAAGCCCAAGTCCCCGAAAATACCGGCGGGTATCAGCAGCAGCGCTGCGACATAGCGGAGTAGCGATTCCCAATACACGAATGCGGCGCGATGGCGCAAATCCCGCGATGCCAGAATCAGCACCGCACTGGTGAAAGCCAAAAAGCCGGCAACCAGCCAGCCCCATAACGGCGCAGGAACGTTCAGGCCCAGCCATCGGTAAACCGGCGGACACGTCAGTGTCAACGCCAGCCCAGCGTTGTAAACGCCTGTCCAGAAAACAAAGTTTTTAATCTTGAAGTCCATTCCCCGTGCTCTTGGCACGGGCACGATATGTTTTTGCGGTTTTGACTTTAAGCGTAGCGCACCGTTTTTGGTTTTCTGCGCCGTAATACCCCGCGGTCTTGCCGCGGGGATATGCGCAGGGCGCGCGGAGCGGTTTATTGCAAACCGCGCTTACTTGTCACCGCCACCTTCCTGCAGTTTCTGCAACACTTGGTCTAGACCGAATGTGCCGGCCTTCTGGCGAGGCGGAAATTCCTTATAGGTGGCCAGATGCTGGCTCACGTGGCCCACGGCCGGAAGAATTGCGTAGGCGTGTTCAACGCGCCATTTGCCATACCCGATGGACTCGTGGTCGGCCCGTTCAAACGGATCGGCGCGCAGGTCGAACAGCTTCGGCATGCGCAGGGTCACCATGGGGTCCTGCCACACGTCAAAGCCATGGGCACGTTGTTCCTGGAAGACAATCTTCCAGCGATCATAGCGCAGGCCCACGAGGCTGCCCCCGTCATTCCAGTAGAAGAACTCGTGACGCGGCCATTCTCCCTGACCCTGCAGTGCAGGCATCAGGTTGTAACCGTCGAGGTGCACTTTGTAAGTCTGGCCGCCGGCGGTATAGCCAGCCTGCAACTTCGCCTTGATGTCTGGCTCGCCCGCGGCGGCCATCACCGTGGGCAGCAGATCCTCCAGCGAGGTAACGTCGTTGATCTGCGTGCCGGGCTTGATGACGCCGGGCCAACGGACGAGCGCGGGGACGCGATAGCCGCCTTCCCAATTGGAGTTCTTCTCGTTGCGGAACTGGGTCATGCCGGCGTCGGGCCAGGCGAAGAGCTCGGCCCCGTTGTCGGTGGTATAGATGACGATGGTGTTATCTGCGAGGCCCAGTTCCTTGAGCTTGTTGAGCACCTCCCCAACCTGGCCGTCGTGTTCGGTCATAGCGTCGGCAATGATGCCGAGGCCGGTCTTGCCTTCCGACGCTGCTTTCAAGTGAGTAAAGATGTGAATCCGGGTGGTGTTATACCAGCAGAAGAAGGGCTTGTCTGCCTTCTTTGCGCGTTCCAGGAAATTGAGCGTCTTGGCGGTAACCTCCTCGTCGATGGTCTCCATACGCTTCTTGGTCAGCGGGCCAGTGTCCTTGATAGTCTGCTTCCCAATCCGGCCATTACGCCCATCCTCGGTCGGATCATCCTTGTCCGACGCGAAGCTCTCGATGACGCCACGCGGGGCGAACGTCGCCTTGAATTTGGCACTCTTCGGGTAATCCGCGTTCTCCGGTTCCTCTTCCGCATTCAAGTGGTAGAGGTTGCCGTAGAATTCATCGAATCCGTGAACCGTGGGCAGAAACTCGTTGCGGTCGCCGAGGTGATTCTTGCCGAACTGGCCAGTCATGTAGCCGAGCGGCTTGAGCAATTCGGCCAACGTCGGATCCTTCGGGGATAGACCTTCCTTGCCGCCGGGCATGCCGATTTTCAACAAGCCGATGCGGAAGCCACTCTGACCCGTGAGAAACGCTGCCCGTCCGGCGGTGCAGCTCTGCTGGCCATAAAAGTCGGTGAACAGCGCGCCTTCCTTGGCGATGCTGTCAATATTGGGCGTGCGGAAGCCCATCATACCCTGATTGTAGGCGCTGACGTTCCAGTTGCCGATGTCGTCGCCCATAATGACGAGAATGTTGGGTTTTTTGTCCGCAGCTGCCTGCGCCGACATCGCAGCTGTGAGCAGCGCCATGCAGGCGACCGCCAGAATGAATAAAAATTTGTTGTTTTTCATTTAGCTGCCCTTTCATTTAGCAATTGACGAACAAGGGTACATGGCGAATGGTTGCGGTACCCTCGCCACCTCCTAGACTTCCAGATCTTTTCAGGAGTTATATATCTTTACAGCGCAGTCATATCATACACATTAGCAAGGGGGGGGGCCTGGATACAGAATGTGCAGGGCTGACCGCTTGTTTCATCAAAGCTTCATCAACCCGAAGATCTTTTGGGAAATTCCTCATGAAAGACACCCTGATTCGGCAATGCCCGGAGAGAAAATCCAGGACGCATCTGCACCGCTTAACCAATACTCTTGGCGGGCATATAATAAAACCTTTATATCCAGATACAAGGGGACACTTATGGCGACAGATGGCAAAAACGCAGCATCTTCCGGCACAAGAAAAAAATCGGTCAGGCAGCGCAAGGTTACATCTGGAGACATTCCTCCGGAAATCAGCACCCAGGGGATCGAAACCTTTTCCGTGGGTGAAGGCGTTGCCGCCGCACGCGAATCCAAGGCGGCGGCGGTGCGGGATATCGTAAACAACATGGCTCATGGGAATATCGGCAAGCTGGCGGAATCTCTGGAAGCGATCATGGCCGGCGCCTCGCCGGACGACGCAGCAGCGTTACGCAACGCGCTGTTCCGCATAAAGCCGGTCGGCAACCACCCAGATGAAGAGCTTGCCGAGGGCTGGCGCGAAGGGGTCTACCCGTACAAGAACCTGCTGTCACGCAAGAACTACGAGAGGCAGAAATATCATCTGCAGGTCGAGCTGCTCAAGCTGCAATCCTGGATGAAGCATACCGGGCAGCGCCTTGTCATCCTGTTCGAGGGGCGCGATGCGGCCGGCAAGGGAGGCACCATCAAGCGCTTCATGGAACACCTCAATCCACGCGGCGCGACGGTGGTGGCGCTAGAAAAACCCAGCGAGGTGGAACGTGGCCAATGGTATTTCCAACGCTACGTCACCCATCTGCCGACAGCGGGCGAAATCGTGCTATTCGACCGCTCCTGGTACAACCGCGCCGGCGTCGAGCGGGTGATGGGCTTTTGCAGCAACGACGAGTACCTGGAATTCATGCGACAGGCGCCGGAATTCGAGCGTCATCTGGCCAAGAGCGGCACGCACCTGATCAAGTTCTGGTTTTCTGTAAGCCGCGAGGAGCAGCGCCGGCGTTTCAGGGAGCGCGAGGCACATCCACTCAAGCAGTGGAAGCTGAGCCCGATCGACCTCGCCTCGCTAGATAAGTGGGACGATTACACCAAGGCCAAGGAAGCGATGTTCTTCCACACCGATACGGCGGATGTGCCGTGGACTGTGATCAAATCCGACTGCAAAAAGCGTGCGCGCCTCAACGCCATGCGCTACGTGCTGCACCGCATGCCCTACGAGGGCAAGGACATCGAGCAGATCGGGCCGCTGGATCCATTGCTAGTGGGCCGCGCACATGTAGTGTACGAACGCGGGGAGCACAACGGGTTCGTGCTGTAGTGTTTGCTCAGGGTCGGGAAAAATCCCTGCCCTCCATGAGCCAAATGCCATCAGGCCGGTTGGGGGAGATTCCCCAACCGGCCTGATCGTTTTAATACCTTGCTATGAAGCCTTGCAAGGGACTTTAACGCGGCACGCTTTGCACATCCCACACCCTCTGCGCATATTCACGGATAGTGCGGTCGCTGGAAAATTTGCCCATGTGCGCCACGTTGAGAATGGCGCGCCTGGTCCATTCTTCCTGATCCTTATAGACGGCACTCACGTGTTCCTGACAGGCAACGTAGCTGGCGTAATCTGCCAGCAGCATGTAGTTGTCGCCGTTCCAGGTCAGGTTTTCATAGATCGCGCTGTAGCGATCCGGCTCCTCGACCGAGAAGAAACCCGTGGAGATCATGTCCAGTGCCTGCTTGAGCTCGGCATTGGCGTTATAGAACTCCCACGGGTTGTAGCCACGTGCACGCAGGTCTGACACTTGTTGCGTCGTCATGCCGAAGATGAAAATGTTGTCCTCGCCTACCTCCTCACGAATCTCGATATTCGCGCCGTCCAGCGTGCCGATGGTGAGTGCGCCATTGAGGGCCATCTTCATGTTGCCGGTGCCGGAAGCCTCGGTCCCGGCAGTTGAAATCTGCTCGGAAAGATCGCTGGCGGGGAATATCTTTTCCGCCGACGAAACATCATAGTTGGGCAGGAAAACTACCTTGAGCAGGTCGCCGACAGCGGGATCATGATTGATGATGGAAGCGATGTCGTTGATGAGCCGGATAATCTGCTTGGCCATCCAGTAGCCAGGGGCGGCCTTGCCAGCAAAAATTACCGTGCGCGGCGTGATGCCCTGCGTATGGCCGGCACGGATGCGGTTATACAGCGTGATGACATGCAGCACGTTGAGCAGCTGACGCTTGTATTCATGGATGCGCTTGACCTGCACGTCGAACAGCGAATTCGGATCGACGCGTATGCCGGTCTGGTGCAGGATACGCTCTGCAAGGCGCAGCTTGTTGGCTTGCTTGACCATACGGAATTGCGCGCGGAACTCGGAATCAGAGGAATATTCCGCCACTTTCACCAGCTGCGAGAGATCATTCACGAAGCCGTCGCCGATACGCGAGGCGATGAGTCCGGCCAGCCCCGGGTTGCACTGGTTCAGCCAGCGGCGCGGCGTAATGCCGTTAGTGACGTTGATGAACTTACCGGGGTATATGCGGTGGAAATCCGCAAACAGTGTGGTTTTCAGCAGCTCGCTATGCAGCGCGGCCACGCCATTGACGGTATGGCTGCCCACTACGGCCAGATGTGCCATGCGCACGCGGCGGCCATGTTCTTCGTCGATGATGGAAACACGCTTGAGCAGGCCTGTATCGCCGGGGAACAGATGATTGACGTTTTGCATGAACTGGTGATTGATCTGGTAAATAATCTCCAGATGGCGCGGCAGTACACGACCGAACATTTCCACCGGCCAGGTTTCCAGCGCTTCCGGCATCAGGGTGTGGTTGGTGTAGGCGAAAATACGGGTGGTCAGGCTCCAGGCATGATCCCACTTCAGGCGGTATATATCGACCAGGGCATACATCATCTCGGCCACGGCAATGGCAGGATGGGTATCGTTAAGCTGGATGGCGATTTTTTCCGGCAACTGGTTCCAGTCGGCGTGGTCTTCCTGGAAGCGGTGCAGGATGTCCTGGATGGATGCCGAAACGAAGAAATACTGCTGCCGCAGGCGCAGTTCACGCCCCAGCACCGAGGCGTCGTTGGGATACAGCACCTTGGACAGGGTCTCGGTGGTGTTTTTCTCTTCCACGGAACCCACGTAATCCCCGGCATTGAAGGAATCCAGATTGAACTCCCGTGTGGCCTTGGCTGACCAGAGCCGCAGATTGTTGACGGTCTCGGTATTGTATCCGGGAACCGGCATATCGTAAGCCATGGCCATCACGGTATCGCAGTCCACCCAATGATGCTCGGTACCGCCATGCCCGTCGGGAAACTGCACCACGTGGCCATTGAACTTGACCGGATACAGGCGCTCCGGGCGCTGGAATTCCCAAGGGTTGCCGTAACGCAGCCAGTTGTCGGGGTGTTCCACCTGCTGGCCGTCCTCGATGCGCTGGTTGAACATACCGTATTCGTAGCGAATGCCGTACCCCGTGCCCGGCAAATCAAGCGATGCCATGGAGTCCAGAAAGCACGCTGCAAGCCGGCCAAGGCCGCCGTTACCGAGCGCGGCATCGGTTTCCATCTCCACGATTTGCTCCATGTCCTGCCCCAGCGCCTGCAGGCCCTCTCGCACTTGCCCATCGATACCGAGATTGAGCGAGGCGTTGGATAACATGCGGCCGATCAGAAACTCCAGAGAGAGGTAATAAACCCGCTTAGTGTCCTTTTCCTTGTATGCTTTGACAGTTTCGACCCAGCGCTCGATCAGATGATCGCGCACGGTATGCGCCGCGGTATCGTACCAGTCGCGCATGGTTGCTACATCAGCGGTTTTGCCGCCGGTAAAGACCAAGTGGTTAAGCAGAGACTTATCGATGGAGTGTTCTTGGGTACTCAGGGAATTCTGACGTGGTGATTTTGCTTTATTACCGGGTGTTGACATGAAAAGATCCTAATTCGAAGTGACTTGGATTGTATCAAACTAGCACATTCCATGCCTAGGGAAACTCTGAATAAATCGCCGGGGCGGCTGCAACGTAACGCGCCCAGACTCAGCGCTTTACGTGATCTTCAATTGCCCTTGTCTTTCTTGCCATCCTTGCCATGATCCCAGTCGTGGCGGCCGGTATCGCCATCCAGATTCCAGATATCCCCAAAAAAGGACACGCTTTCCGCGGGAACGGCATCGGGGTGCAGCATCGGATATATTTTGTGCAAGTCCCAGATCTCGGCTGTGACTTCGAACGGGAACCCAGCCCTGTTGGGACGATCACTCATGACCAAGCTGTCGATGTAGGGGATCATCTGCGATGTGCCCCACAACTCGATCAGCTTATTGAATACGTGCGGGAAACGCTCCTCGATATGTTTGGGGTATTTATCCGCATGCTCACCCAGGAGCTCTATCATTTTCTGGTTCATGACATCTATTCCCAACATTTGAACGAGTGGCTCAATTTAATACAAAAAAAGGTAGCTGCCAACCGGCAGCTACCTTTAAGGCTTGTTTACCAGCGGGGGTTCGGCCTATTGAGCCAACAACCCGTTCAGTCTACGCACGAAGCTGGCCGGATCCTCTAGCTGCCCGCCTTCGGCCAATAGCGCCTGCTCGAACAGCAAGTGCGCCCAATCCGAGAAGCGCGCATCGTCGGATTCTGATTTCAGCCGCACAAGCAATGCGTGCTGTGGGTTGATTTCCAGGGTCGGCCTGGTATTGGGCGCCTGTTGCCCGGCGGCCTTGAGCAGGCGTTCCAGGTTGGCGCTCATGTCGTGCTCGCCGGTGACGATACAGGCCGGAGAGTCGGTCAAGCGGTGCGTCACGCGCACCTCCTTCACCTTGTCGCCCAGCGTGGCCTGGATACGCTCGGTAAGTGGCTGGAACTCGTCCTCGGCCATCTTCTGCTGCTCTTTCTCGGCTTCGTCTTCCAGCTTGCCGAGATCGAGGTCGCCCTTGGCCACCGATTGCAGCTTCTTGCCGTCGAATTCCGGCAGGCTGCCTACCAGCCATTCATCCACGCGGTCGCACAACAACAGCACCTCGATGCCCTTCTTGCGGAAGATCTCCAGATGCGGACTGTGTTTGGCGGCAGCAAAGGTATCGGCAGTGACGTAATAGATTTTCTCCTGGCCATCCTTCATGCGGCCGATGTAATCCTTGAGCGAGACAGTCTGATCCTCGCTGTCGGCATGGGTGGAGGCAAAGCGCAGCAAGCTGGCGATTTTTTCCCGGTTGGCAAAGTCCTCGCCCGGGCCTTCCTTCAGCACACGGCCGAATTCCTTCCAGAACGTGTCATATTTTTCAGGCTCGTTCTCGGCCAAGTCTTCCAGCAGCCCCAACACTTTCTTCACCGACCCGGCCTTGATCCCGTCGATTTCCTTGGAGTGTTGCAGAATTTCGCGCGAGACGTTGAGTGGCAGATCGCCGGAATCGATCACCCCGCGTACGAAGCGCAGGTATTGCGGCATCAACTGTTCGGCATCGTCCATGATGAATACGCGCCTGACGTAGAGCTTGATACCGTGGCGGCGCTCGCGGTCGTACAGGTCGAACGGCGCGCGGCCGGGGATATACAGTAGCGAGATGTATTCCTGCTTGCCTTCGACGCGATTGTGCGACCAGGCCAGCGGCTTGTCGAAATCGTGCGCCACGTGCTTGTAGAACTCCTCGTACTGCTCCTCGCTGATGTCGTTTCTGGCGCGCGCCCACAAGGCGGATGCCTGATTGACGGTTTCGTCCTCGTCGGTCGGCACTTCTGCGCCGTCCTTCCATTCGGACTTCTTCATCACGATGGGCAGGGTGATGTGGTCGGAATACTTGCGGATGGTGGACTTGATCTTCCAGTCGCTCAGGAACTCGTCTTCGCCTTCCTTGAGATGCAGCACGATCTCGGTGCCGCGCGTGGCCTTCTCCACCATCTCCAGCGTGTAATCGCCCTCGCCGCCCGATTCCCAACGCACGCCATGCTCGGCGGTGAGGCCCGCGCGGCGAGTGGTCAGCGTCACCTTGTCGGCCACGATGAAGGCGGAATAAAAGCCTACGCCGAACTGGCCGATCAACGCCGCATCCTTCTGCTGGTCGCCGGAAAGCGCAGAGAAGAATTCACGGGTGCCGGACTTGGCGATGGTGCCGATATTGTCGATAACTTCCTGCCGATTCATGCCGATGCCGTTGTCGGCGATGGTCAGCGTGCGTGCTTCCTTGTCGAAGGCAATACGGATTTTCAACTCGCTGTCGTTCTCGAACAATGCCGCATCGGACAACGCCTCGAAGCGCAGCTTGTCGGACGCATCGGAGGCGTTGGAAATCAGTTCGCGCAGGAAAATCTCCTTGTTGGAATACAAGGAGTGGATCATCAGGTGCAGCAGTTGCTTGACCTCGGCCTGAAAGCCCAGGGTTTCTTTTTGTACGGTTTCTGTTGTCATACAGTTCTCCCAAAGTTCATTTATCACAACGGGAGTATTTATGGGGGCAGCTCTCAGGAATTCAACCCCTCAATTGCAGAAGGGTCAACACCAGTCAGGATCGGGCAGCGACGCGAATACCTTTTTCAGTCCTTCGCTCCAGCCTTTTCGTAACTGGTTGTAGTATGGGTCGCTGTCGGTAATGCGGATTTGGCAGCCAGCGTTGTAACTGTCGGTGCGGTACATGAACAGGTCGATCGGCATACCGACCGACAGGTTGCTGCGGATAGTGGAATCGAAGGAAATCAACGTACACTTGGCTGCTTCGTCGAGGTCGCTGCGGCTGTTTATGACGCGGTCGAGAATGGGTTTGCCGTACTTGGTTTCGCCGATCTGGAAGTAAGGCGTTTCGGCTACCGCCTCGATGAAGTTGCCAGCCGCGTAGATGTTGAACAGGCGAGGTCTTTCGCCCCGGATCTGACCGCCCAGCAGGATAGACTGGTTGAAATCTGCATGATGCTTTCTGAGGTGTTCCGCATCCTCATGGTGCACAGCACGCAACGCAGCGCCCACAACCTGTGCAGCCTCGAACATGCAGGTCGCGCTATGCAGGTTGGGCTCCACCCCCTCGACGATACTCTTGTTCAAGCGGCTCACCACCGCTTGGGAAACAGCCAGGTTGCCTGAAGTCAACAGCACCAGCACCCGCTCGTCCGGACGGGAAAATATCGTCATCTTGGGAAAGTTGGCCACATAGTCCACGCCCGCATTGGTGCGGGAATCGGATGCCATGACGAGGCCGGCATCGAGCAGCAAACCTACGCAATAAGTCATAATTCAAAAAATACTGGAAAGAAAAGGGTTCATCATAGCTGCCCAGGCGAGCATAAGGAAGCCCTAATAATCGCCAACTCGGACTGGCTTGATAGTTGCTTCGACCATTGAGTAAAGATTTTTGAAGAAAAAACCAGCCTACCCGGCAATCGAGGAATCCGCGCATGAGTTCAGCTTCAATATCGCCAGAAAAGGCCCTCAAGGAAAACATTCGCTATCTTGGTCGCATCCTTGGCGAAGCCATCAAGGACAAAGAGGGAGAACAAACCTTCCAGGCCATCGAAGCTATACGCCAGGCCGCCGTCTCTTTCCACCGCGATGGCGACCCGGCCTCCGCAGCCACGCTCGACCGCCTGCTTAATGGGTTGGATACAGACCAGTCCCTCGCCGTGGCGCGCGCTTTCAGCTACTTCAAGCACCTAGTCAACATTGCCGAGGACCTTGCCAGCCACCAGCAGATTGCCAAGAACGCGGCCGAGCCTGAGCCTGGCCAGTTGGCCTGCTCGCTTGTCAATTTTCAGCGTGCGCGTATGACACAGCAAGAGATCGAGGAGTTTTTCGCATCTGCACTGATTTCGCCGGTGCTGACCGCCCATCCCACCGAGGTGCAGCGCAAGAGCCTGCTCGACACCCAGCGCAACATCTCTGCCCTGCTCGCCAGACAAGCCCTGCCTCTGCCGCGCCACGAAGCGGAACGCAACGCGCGCATGCTGTACGCCGCCATCACCCTGCTGTGGCAGAGCCGCATGCTGCGCTTCTCGCGCCTCACCGTGAACGACGAAATCGACAACGCCCTGTCCTACTACGGCATGAGCCTGCTGGATACCATCCCGGAACTGCTGCAGGATCTGGAACTGGACCTCGGCAGCCGCTTCGGCGATGGCGGCGAGCCGCCCCATTTGCCCAGCTTCTTCCAGATGGGCAGCTGGATCGGCGGCGACCGCGACGGCAACCCCAACGTCAACGCCGACACGCTGGAGCAAGCCGTGGCACGGCAGGCAGCTACCGTTTTCTACTATTACCTGAAACAAACCAACGCACTGCGTGCCGAGCTTTCCCTCACTACGCGACTGGTCGAGGTGTCGCCCAAGCTCAGGAAACTGGCCGACAATTCGCCCGACCAGTCGCCCCACCGTCAGGACGAACCCTACCGGCTGGCGCTGGTAGCGGTGCTGGAACGCCTGCGGCAAAGCTGCAAGATGCTCACCGGCAAGGAATCCGCGCGTGATGACACCGCCTTGCCCGCCTACCAGGACTGCGAGGCGTTTCTCGCCGACCTCAACGTCATCGCCGGCTCGCTGGCGGCCAATGCCGGCCAGGCCCTGGTTTACCCGCGACTTGGCAAGCTTATCAAGGCGGTCGAGACCTTCGGCTTTCATCTCGCCAGCATCGACCTGCGGCAAAGCTCCGACGTGCATGAGAGCGTCATCACAGAACTTTTTATAAAGGCCGGCGAGGACTTCAACTACACCGAACTGGACGAAGCGGAAAAAGTGAAGGCGCTACTGGCCGAGCTGAAGCAGCCGCGCCTGCTGTATTCGCCCTACCAGGACTATTCCGCCTTGGTGGAAAGCGAGATCGGCGTGTTCCGCAAGGCGCTGGAAGTCCGTCAGAAATTCGGCCCGCGCGCGGTGCGCCAGTACATCATCTCGCACACAGAAGCGCTTTCCGACCTGCTGGAAGTCGCGCTGTTGCAGAAGGAAGCTGGTCTGCTGCGAGGCCGCTGGGGTTCCGCCAAGGTGCAGATGGATCTCAACATCGTGCCACTGTTCGAGACCATCGAGGATCTGCGCAACGCGCCGCGCATCATGAGCGAATGGTTGAGCCTGCTCGGCATCCGCCATCTACTGAAATACCAGGGTAGTTTGCAGGAAATCATGCTGGGCTATTCCGACAGCAACAAGGACGGCGGCTTCCTCACCTCCAACTGGGAACTTTACAAGGCCGAGGTGTCGCTGGTGGAATTGTTTCAGCAGGCCAAGATCAGGCTGCGCCTGTTCCACGGCCGTGGTGGCACCGTCGGTCGCGGCGGCGGGCCGACCTACCAGGCCATCATGGCGCAGCCGCAGGGCACGGTGGACGGCCAGATCCGCCTCACCGAACAGGGTGAGATCATCGCCAACAAGTTCTCCGATCCGCACGTCGCCCGCCGCAACCTGGAAACGATGATCGCCGCCACTATAGATGCCACGCTGTTCCCGCAGGACCAGCTGGCGCCAGCGCAGCGCCGCAGCTACGAAATGCTGATGGACCAGCTGTCCGCCACCGCCATGGCCGAGTACCGCAGTCTGGTCTACGAAACGCCGGGCTTTGCCGACTACTTTTTCAGCGCCACGCCGATCAGCGAAATCGCTGAACTCAACATCGGCAGCCGCCCATCCTCGCGCAAGGCCACGCAGCGCATCGAAGACCTGCGGGCCATCCCATGGGGCTTCTCCTGGGGCCAGTGCCGGCTACTGCTGCCCGGTTGGTACGGCTTCGGCAGCGCCATCGCTCACTACCTGAGTACCGACCGGAAGCAGCGCACACAAACCCTGCGCGAGATGCTCAAGCAATGGCCGCTGTTCAAGACCCTGCTGTCCAACATGGACATGGTACTGGCCAAGACCGACCTCGCCGTCGCCTCACGCTACGCGCAGCTGGTCCAAGATGCCTCGCTGCGCGATCAGGTGTTCCAACGCATCGTTCGCGAGCACGAGCTTACCACGCAGGCACTCGACCTGCTGCTGGAGAACCCGGTACGGCTGGCGGGCAACCCTGCGCTGGCCGAATCGATTAAGCGCCGCCTGCCCTATCTCGATCCGCTCAACCACCTGCAGGTGGAGCTGATCCGGCGCCACCGCTCCGGGGCCACGGACGAGCGCGTCAAGCGCAACATACACCTGACCATCAACGGCATCGCTGCCGGATTGCGCAATACCGGATAAGTCGGGGTAAACTGCGCCTCATGCAAACCCAATCCGCACAGGCGGCGTTCCTCCCTTCCTACCGGCTCGGCATCGGCGCTTACGACGAGATGCTGGACGGCGCGGGCAAGGTGCGGCCGCATTGGGTGCAGCTGATGCGCGCCCTGCATGCACTTGGCCCACACGAAGTGGAGCAGCGCCACAAGGAGGCGCTCAAGCTGCTGCGCGAAAACGGCGTCACCTACAACGTCTATGGCGACCCGAATGGCGCCAACCGTCCCTGGCAGCTCGACCCGGTGCCGCTGCTGATTTCCGGCGACGAGTGGTACGGCATCGAAGCCGGACTGCTGCAACGCGCCGAATTGCTCAACCTGATCCTCGCCGACCTTTACGGCCCGCGCGAGCTGATACGCAAGGGCCTGCTGCCGCTGGAGCTGGTCTACAACCACGGTGGCTTCCTGCGCGCCTGCGACCAGATCAGGCTGCCCGGACGGCATCAATTGATCCTTTACGCCGCCGACCTGGCACGTGGTCCGGACCAGAAAATGTGGGTACTGGGCGACCGCACACAGGCACCTTCCGGCACCGGTTACGCGCTGGAAAACCGCCTGGCAATGTCGCGCGTGCTGCCTAGCCTGTTCCGCAGCGCGCAGGTGCACCGGCTGGAGCCCTTCTTCCAGTCGCTGCGCGCCGGACTGAACAGCCTGTCACCGCAACAAAGCGACATCCCGCGCGTGGTAGTGCTTACGCCGGGGCCCTTCAACGAAACTTTCTTCGAGCACGCCTACCTGGCCTCCCACCTTGGTTATCCTTTGGTGCAGGGCGACGATTTAACGGTGCGCGACGGCCACGTCTGGCTGAAATCGCTCATCGGCCTGCAGCGCGTGGATGTCATCCTGCGCCGCGTGGACGACAACTACTGCGACCCGCTGGAACTGCGCGAGGACTCGCGACTGGGCGTGCCCGGCCTGCTGGAGGTGGCGCGGCGCGGCAACGTCGCCATCGCCAACCCGCTGGGCAGCAGCATTCTGGAGAACCCCGGCCTGCAGCCGTTCCTGCCCGGCATCGCGCAGCATTTCCTCGGTCAGGCGCTCAAGCTGCCCTCCATCGCCACTTGGTGGTGCGGCCAGCCGAGAGAGCTGGATTACGTACTGGCCAACCTGAACCAGTTGGTCATCAAGCCGATTTACCGCGAGCCAGGCGTGCGTCCGGTATTTGGCCACCTGCTCAGCCAGCAGCTACTGGCCGAATGGCGGGATCGCATCCGTGCTAACCCGGCGCTTTACATCGGCCAGGAGCACGAAAGCTTTTCCACCGTGCCGTCCGTAGTCCCCGGCGGCTACGAGCCTCGCCAGGCGCTGCTGCGCTGCTTCCTGGTGGCGCGCGCCGACGGCTACACGGTAATGCCGGGCGGCCTCACCCGCAGTGCACCGGAAAAGGGCGACATGCCGATCTCCAACCAGATGGGAGGCATCAGCAAGGACACCTGGATCATTGCTTCCGAGCCGCAGCATGTCACCGCCAGCATCAAGCCGGAAGATGCCGCCGACAGCCGCGGCAACCACAACAACGCGCTGCCCAGCCGCGCAGCGGATAACATCTTTTGGGTCGGGCGCTATGCCGAGCGCGCCGAAGGCGGCATCCGTCTTCTGCGCGCCACCGTCAAGAAGCTCTACATCAACCCCGACCGCGGCAACCCGGATTACGAAGCAAGCCTGCACAACCTGCTGCGCGGAGTGACGAACATCACCGGCACCTGGCCCGGCTTTTTCTCGGAACAGCCGGAATCACTACTACAGGCCCCAGAGCCGGAGTTGCTGTCAGTCGCGCTGGACGAGCAGCGCTCCGGCAGCATCGCCAACTCCCTGCGCTGCCTGGTACAGGCCGGCTACGCGGTGCGCGACCTGTGGTCGTCCGACACCTGGCGCGTCATGGACGAGATGGAAGAGCGCTTGGGCAACTCCCAGCAGATCGGCGACGGCACCCTGTGGCAGATGCAGGAGCACATGGACAGGCTCATCACCACGCTATGCGCCTTCAGCGGCCTGGTAATGGAAAACATGACGCGCGGCAACGGCTGGCTGTTCCTCGACATCGGCCGCCGACTGGAACGCAGCCTGCTGCTGATATCGACGCTGCGCACCGCGTTCTCGGTGCGCCAGAACGATGGCGTGGAAACGCAACTGATCGAATCGCTGCTGGACACCAGCGACAACACCATCTGCTACCGCCAGCACTACCGCAGCCATTTCGAGCTGCCTTCGTTTTTGGAATTGCTGCTGCTGGACACCTGCAACCCGCGCTCGCTGGCCTACCAGATCGCCAACCTGCAAGAGCATGTCGCCAAACTGCCAGGCAGTCATCATCGCCAACGCCTCAGCACGGAGCAGCGCCTGATGCTGGAAGCTAGTTCCATGCTCAATCTGACCAATCTGGACGACCTGCTGGTGGTATCCAAGGACGGCGTGCGTGAGAACCTGGACCAGCAGTTGAGCCGATTGTATTACCTGCTCGGCACGCTATCGGAAGCCATTACCGCCGAGTATTTCCACCACGGAAACGCGCCGCAATCTTTGTAGAGGCTGACTGAATGCGCTACCTCGTCACCCATAGAACAGAATACGAATACGCTGAAACCGTCGGCCATTCCTACAACGAAGTCCGCCTGCTGCCGCGTTTCTGCGACCATCAGAACCTGATCTCGGCACGGCTGGAAATCAGCCCGGGCGAAACCGACTACCGCGTCCGGCCGGACTTCTTCGGGAATCAGGTAGCCTATTTCTCCATCCCGGAACCACACCGCGAGTTCAGCGTCACCGCCATTAGCGAAGTGCATATCTTCAGCCCGCCCGGGCAACTCGATTTCGCCCAGGGCGCCTCATGGGAATTGGTCAAACAGACGCTGTGGCAGGATCGCCACCTAGAAGTTCTGGACGCCCGCCAATACACGCTGAATTCCCCTTTCATCGCTGCCAGCACCGAACTGGCCGCTTATGCCGACACCTCGTTCCCGCCCGGCCGGCCGCTGGTAGAGGCAGTGCACGACCTGATGCAGCGCATCCACCGCGACTTCATCTTCGACCCGGAATTCACCACCCTCGCCACCCCGCTCGCCACCGTACTGGAACACCGGCGCGGCGTGTGCCAGGATTTCGCCCACCTCGCCATCGGTTGCATCCGCTCGCACGGCTTGGCGGCGCGTTACATCAGCGGCTACATCGAAACCCTACCGCCGCCAGGCAAGCAGAAGCTGGTAGGCGCCGATGCCTCGCATGCCTGGTTCTCGGTTTATTTGCCAGACATTGGATGGATGAACTTCGACCCGACCAACAACCAGCTCCCCGGCGACCAGCACATCACCGTCGCCTGGGGACGCGACTACGGCGACGTGACCCCGCTCAAGGGTGTCATTTTCGGCGGGCAAAACCACGAGTTGAAGGTATCGGTGGAGGTGGAAAGACAGGGGTAGTAACGGCGGGCATCGTCCCGTAGCAGTTGCTGGAAGCACGAAGGTCACTGGCTTGCCGGTTCGGAAAAATCTGATAACCGAACTATCGTAGTGCATGGACAAACAAAAGGAAAACAGCTGTGTGGCTCCGTACTGGATGTGATATTACCTTTGACGTGAGCGTTGCTACTCCTTTTATTCTCATGCTGCGTCCACGTAGCGGGCCGCATCAATGGGTGGCGCGCGAGTCGTATACCTTGAAGCCCAGCGTGCCCGTGGTTGAATTTACGGACAATTATGGCAATCTTTGCCAACGGCTGATCGCCCCGCCGGGTGAGTTTTCCATACGCACATCAGCAGATATCCTGACTGCTGATGTCATTGATGTCAGTCCGGGCGCTCCTTTCGAAGATGTGCAGAATTTACCTGACGCGGTGCTTACTTACCTCTTGCCCACGCGCTATTGCGAGTCAGACAGATTCATAGATCTCGGTCAGGAAATTGTGGCCGGCGTAGCGCCGGGCTATGACCAGGTGGCTACCATAGAAGCCTGGATACGTGACAATATCCGTTTCAACCCGAACTCCATCCACTTCCAGCTATCTGCGGCAGAAGTCAATCAACAACGCGAGGGTGTGTGCCGTGAACTGTCCCATCTTGGCATCGCTCTATGCCGCGGCTTGTGTATCCCGGCACGTATGGTGGTCGGTTACTTGCATGAGCTTGAGCCGATGGATTTTCATGCCTGGTTCGAAGCTTACGTGGGTGGTCGCTGGTTTACCTTTGATGCAACCCAGCCTCACCCCAGGGGCGGCAGAGTCACCGTAGCCTATGGGCGTGATGCTGCCGACGTGGCCATATTCAACCAGTTTGGCCCAGCCTTGCATCCCAGAGAGATGTCGGTTCGCGTCGAGATTCTGAATTCGGCACCGGATTAAATGTGATGCAGAGATTGCGCATTAAGCATCTGACGGAATATCGTTTTCCAACCCAGGTAACGCTCAACCCGCACCGGCTCTTGCTGCGCCCGCGTGAAGGGCATGACGTGCGTATCGAGTCTTCCAGGCTGGAAATCACACCGGCCTACAAGATTAAATGGCAGCGTGATGTGTTTGACAACTCCATGGCGGTCGTCAGCTTCCAGCAGCGTACGGACAAGCTGACCATTGCCAGTGAAGTCGTTATCCAGCATTACGATCAAGCGCCTTTTGACTTCATGGTTGAAGATTATGCGGTGAATTTTCCTTTCGTTTATGCGCTGGGTGAGCAAGTCGATCTGGCAGCTTTCCAGCAGCCGGTTTTCTCCAACGATCAACGCATGGTCAATGACTGGCTGCAACAGCTTGGGGTGTACGGCATGGAGACCTTTGGCTTGCTGGTGAAGCTGAATCAGGCCATCAGCAGCCAGT
>Ga0316616_100000038_pt1 | contig 31124 bp, 43 predicted proteins | sample OWC_Aug_M1_C1_D1_FD_207660 | JGI IMG/M metagenome (GOLD analysis project Ga0316616, IMG submission 207660) | Wetland soil microbial communities from Old Woman Creek delta, Ohio, United States - OWC_Aug_M1_C1_D1_B | ecosystem: Environmental > Terrestrial > Soil > Wetlands | place: USA: Ohio... | reverse complement strand
AAAGCGCTGGATTTCAAGACGAAACCAGCCGGCGTCGAGATGTCTGGTTCAACAATGAACCCAGTCTCCAGGACCTCGCTGCCCGACTGAACGGGAAGAGCCACTCCGCTATCGATCCCGTTTTTCAGAGACTGCGCCCACACGATCCTGGCAGGAGGAACCTCGTCCTCCTTGAACATGTAGGCCTGAACGTCGAAGTCGACATCAGCTTTGTACAGATATTCGAGTCTGGCTCCGCGAATCTCGACAATCACGCCATCCGACGCCGGTGGCGTAATGTGGAAGAAGCTCTGCTGGCCAGCATAGCCGTAATTATCCGGGTTGGCCTGGATGAAGCCATCCATCATGGGGTAAACGGGAAATCGTGAATCGTGGGCCTCCGACAACTCGAAGGAGAACTGACCGTCAGCCGTCACGAAGCGATCCCTGATGTGCTTGTGGTGCCTGTCGTCCTCGTGATCAGCGTAGTAGATCGCAACGGGTGTACCGGGTGGAACGGGCGTCGGCTGCCCGGTTGCCACCAACCTGATCGCAACCGTCTCATGTCCTGGGAGGAAGATCCAGTCGTCCCTGGGAATGAACGCGCCGTCGACATAGACCTCGACCGGCAACGCCGGATCTTCCACGATTCCGCCAGGAGCGTTCAGGACGGAAAAAGGCCGGGTCAGGGGCAGCCACACCGTATCTTCTGTTCCGTCCATGACGTGAAACACGGAAGCGTGATCGTGCAGCTGATAGTAGTCACCCATCACGTGGAAGCGCGTACCAACCTGGAAGGCCCTGGCAAACGTGATCGCCTGATCCCCGATCGTCACGCCATTGTAGATCGATCCAGAGAGAAGCGTTACCTCGGCCTCTTCCGGATTGACGTTTCTGGAGAAGAGGATTGAGCTGCTCGGTTCCGTCAACTCGAACGTCTGGAGTCCGGCGGAGTCTCTAACGCGAATGGAGACGTTCGGCGGGAAGAACTGTCCAGGTACGTCGATGCGATCTGCGGACAGAACAACCTTGCCGGGCGTGATATCCAGGCCGATGACCCTGAAGACGGCCGAGAGTGGATTGACCGCGGGATCGACCGCCACGACTTGTGACTCCTGACGGACGGTCACGGTCGTAACATCGCCTGTCGGTTCCACGATCCTGATGACCTCTCCGGTCCTGAACCTCCGCAGGTCTTGCGAATTGGGATTGGTGAAACCGGGTGTGGCGAAACGCAGCTCTGTGCCGCCAACATTGAAGGCTATTTGGCTCGTGATGTCCTGTGCGTCGATCTTCAGCCTTACGGAGAGCTGATTGGCCGTGCCTCCGTACGAGAGCGACAAAGTAGGGGTCGTCACGATCTCGTCCAGCCAGAACGTCTGCCTGTCGGAGACGATCTGGATGGAGGAGTCATCTGGCATATCCTGGGAGAAGATGAGCCGACTGCCGCGTGGGTTAGTACCAGGCTGCGTGACGTCCTGTTCGTTCGTGATGTAGTAGTTATCGTCCTCCAGGTCCAGCTCTTTGCCTTCGAGGTAGACCCGCGTCTCCTGCGGATTCACGAACGCGCCCAGGTAATAGACCTTCTGGCCGAGGACCGATCGAAGCGCCTTTTTGAAGTGCTTATGGAAGACACCTGTGTCCGTCCAGTTCTGGATCTTGCGGTAAAGGTGCGTGTGCCGAACATAGGTCGGCAAGAAGCCGAGTGTCAGCGAGTCGTGGACCTGCCCCTTCTGAAGCCACTCGTTGTCCACGGTGCGAATCAGGGCTTCCCAGTATCTCTTGAACTGCGGCAGGTTCTCGTGCTGCTTGTAAAAGTCGCCGAGAAGATTCAGCAGCGCAGCAAAATCCGCGGTAGGCATGTTACCCTATCTTCTCCACTGAAAGCTCAGCGGCGGGATAGAAAGACTGCTTGTCTTCCACGCTGACGCTGTCCTCGCTGGAGTTGATGCTCAGCTGTCCTGTTCCAGTCTGATACGAGACCGTCAGCCGCATGGGGTGCTCCACATACTCCACGCCGATGAGGCCTAGAACAACCTCGATCTCGTGAGCAGTCAGCATGCTGCCAGGTGCCTTGGAGAGCATGAGCTTGTCGAGGACGGTCTTCACGGTTGCCAGCTCGACGTTGCCCCGGTAGCGGAGAGAAATATCTGTCAGCACCTTCTGGGTAGAGAAGACCTTGATGTCAGTGCTCTCGGTTTTTCTCTCCGGATCGTCAACGAAGGCCTGCATCAACGGGATGTCCTTGTTGGTCAGATACGTGATCTTGATCCGCTTGCCGATGAACAACGGTTCGCCGTCCTCATCGGTGCCCATGATCCGCAGAACGTCGTAGTCGGTTGTCGTGAACTTCCTGCGGGATTCGGCCGAGATGAAAACGTAGTGTTCTCCCTCTACCAGAGTCCGTTCCACGGCCAACTCGTTGTCAGACGCCAGCTGCTCCACCTTGACCGTGCCCAGGAACGGAAGGAGGAAACCGGCATCGTTTTCGAACATGGGCAGGTTCGTGACAGGGTCGGTGGGCACGTAATTCACGATCGGCACTTCTGCGATGCCGGAACCGGCCACGATCTCCGAGAGGGCCGTGATTACGACCTGTTCTTCCGAATCCGCTGAGCTGTCCACGTAAGCGTCCACCTTGCCGCCGACATGGAACTGGCTGATCTGGACGGGACCTAAGATCGTGTACTTGTACTTCTGAGCATCGACATTCGGGTCGAAGTTGTTGAGATCGGAGTCACGGAACGGTTTGTCCAGGCGCAGCACCTTGACCGGCGTTCCGTTAGGCTCGGTCGGGACCTCCTCGACGCGCGTCACGAAGTAGTCGCCCTCGTCAGGATCGTTGGTCACACCCTCGGCCGGGAACATCCTGAACCTGAAGCCGGGCTGCACGGACAGAAGCTGTGTCGCCTCCCCGTCCAACGTCACGGTGAGTGCGTTGAAATCCAAGCCAGTGAGATCGGTGATCGCCCCTACGATCCCTCCGGCAGGGGCAACGACCACGTTGCCTGACTCGTCAAAGAAGTTCACATTGCCGTAAGAGTCCAGCGGCAGGTTGAACTTCTGGCAGTACGAGAAAGGAATGAGCTCCTGGAGCGATACCACGGCGTCGACGATGTCACGCTGCATGGCCGGGTGGCCGTAACCGACGATCTGGACGTTGCGGATGGAGGAGAAGGTCTCACGAAGCTGCTTCCTGATCGCCACCGCCTTCACGAGTTCGTTGTTGGTCACGCTGTCCTTGATGGCGATCATCACGTCCGTGTTCGTGTCGTCAGCTTTGGCGTCGGAAAAGGCCAGGACGTTCGTCACCCTGGACGCACCCAGAACGCCGGCCACGCCGGTCACCTGGTTCACGTCAGCCTTGTAGTCCGGCCCCGTAGCCTCCGCGATGACCGGCACGTCGACAAAGTATTCACCCGTGTCCTGCACGATGTTCTGGGCCATCTCGTCGATGGTTCTCATGACCGTAGAAACAGGAGACCAGCGGTGGTTCTGGTCGTCGAAGAACACCGCATCCGTGGACACGGTTACGGGCTGAAGCTCGTTGAAGAACACCCGGACGGATCCGAAAGAGCGCACGCCTTCCCGGCGCTCTACCAGGAAGTTGGCAGCAAGTCGGTCCATCTCCTCTTCTAACATGGTCTGGTAGTTGAGGATAGACGCGTTGCGTTTCATGACGTTCAGTTCGTCACGAAAGCGCTGCAGCATGAACGAGGCGGGCATGATGAACACGTCGCTGAACGCGCTCCCCTGACCTACCGGGAATTGGGGAAACCCCTCGCGCATCAGCTGGCGGATGAACTCCGCCACTGGCAGGGAGAACCGATCCGGACTTCTGAGGAGCGTCAAGGAAGTAACCTCCACGAACTGCTGTAGTATGCCGGAATCCGAGTTTCTTTCAAATTCGCAACTTTATACTTGTCTTCATTACTTTATAACTTTATCCTATGTGTGCAGATTACTGCGGAGGAACCATGAGCCTGAATGACGTTCGCAAAGTCGTGGATGGCATTATTCCGCCAAAGCTTCCGTCGGAAACCACCGCGACCGAGGAAGAAATAAAGGAAATCTCCCAAATGTGTCCGTTCTACGGCCCTATTGTCAAGGGCCGCGGAAAGTTCGCCGAGGGGGAGGACAGCTTCCTGTTCGGGGCTGCGGAGATGTTCCTCAGGATCTTCCGTACGCTGAAGAAGACCGGGATGCACGCGATCCTCCGGGGGCTTCAGCTCTCCGATCTGCAGGAAGTTGACCAACAGCTGTCCAACGGCGGCACGACGATGATCGAGGCTGAGTATCCGATGCTCGACCTTCACGTGCCGACGAAGGATGCCTTCGGGGCCGGGGTACGCGCAGCCTACGGGATCCTGGAGTACGCGCTGGCCAAAAATGGCGCACCAAGCATGCCGAAGACCGTCGAGGAGCACACGCTCGCAGACAAGCTGACGAGCATGCCGAAGATTGACGAAGACGGCGAGCCAGTCCCGCCAGCAATCGTGGACGATGAAGCACCAGCCGCTGACAACTCCGGGAGTGATCAGCTTCCGGCGGGGACGGCTGTTCCGAAGATCTTCGTTTTCACCGCGGCCCGGACCGACGATGGCTGGCTGATCAGCTGGCCAGCTGATGGAATGACAGTGGCATCACTGAACGAGATGATGGGGATGGTTGAATCCCTGTTCGGCAAGGGAATGGCTGAGAAGACAGAGCTGACGACCTCTGGAGACAGGGTCGTCTGCCACTTCATGGTGGGAGGCACTAATGCCTAGGAGCGACGATTCACAGTTGAACGCACACATTCCGCGAGAGCTACACAAGGCTCTGAAGCGCGCGTCCATCGAACGTGAGGCATCGATCAAGGAAATCCTGATCAAAGCCCTCTCGAACGAGGTCAACTGGAAGCCCAAAAAGAAGGGCAAGTAATCTGGTATAAGACTAATGGAACGGTCAGTTATCCTGCCGCTCGCTGAAAAGCGGGCGGCAGGGTAGTTGATCGAACTGCTTTTACCCACCAGACCTTCCCCTCGACGCGCCTCCGTGCGACAGGCCTTCCATTCATACCCTCATTTGCTCGTCGAGGGGGTTTTATTGACGTGAACGTTCAGTTTCAGATAAACCCCTTTTTCGGAGGATCCACACTATGGGACAACTGCACGAGGTTCTCGCCGCAAGGGCGTCGCGTGAAGAAGAGGCACGCAACGCTATCAGGGACACAAGGGAGGTGCTGGGCGCGCCTCACCTCTTCGAGGCATTCCTCCAGACGTACCGTCACCTGGAGGACGATCTCGCGGGTCAGTATCGCGAGGTGCCGAAAGAGGCGACCATGACCACGACAGTCCCCCAGGTCCTCAGGCAGCTTCGCGAACCGGTGGGCAAGCTGATCGACCTGATGTACACGGTGGACAAGAGCAACATGGACGCTCTCGCCGAAATCCGGCTCGACGGCATCTCGCTGCCGGCCATGCCGTCCACCCAGCTGCTCTCACTGGAAAAGAAGATCAAGGAGCTCAAGGACGCGTTCTCGACGATCCCCGTCCACGACCCCAAACTCCAGTGGCGGGATGATCCTCAGCGGGAGAACGTCGTCATGACGGATCCGCAGCTCTCGTTCGTCACAACCAAGCGGGTCAAGTACGACGTGGTGGTCCAACCGACCAAAGAGCACCCCGCCGTCGTGAAGGAGCGTGCGGAGGACCCGATCGTCGGCGAGAGGACGAAGGTGTTCTGGTCCGGCAAGCTGGCACAGAAGCAGAAGAACCTGCTGCTGCGCCGGGCAGATGACCTGATCGAGGCGATCCACATCGCCCTGGCCCGCGCGAATCAGGTCGAGGCGAAGGACGGGAAGATCAGCAAGGACATCTTCGACTTCCTGTTCAACGGAATCGCCTAGTTTCCTCCTGGGTTTTCCGACGCGAGACTGTATAATAGAAAGATAGAAATAAAGGCGCTAGACTAAGACTAATGCCGGCCCGAAGCGAATATCGCCAGGGCTGACCGTAAAGGTCACGGTCAAGGTCAGGTGATTGCGCCTAGTGTGAGAGACAGGGATGAAACGGTGGCAACGACCAAAAACGGCTGAAGGCGCTGGTTCGAATCCAGCCCCCCGCTCCATAGGGAGCCAAGATGCGGGGGTAGTCCAGCGGTAGGACGTCGGCCGCTAAACGTCAGAGTCATGAGGTTGGTCACCTCCCGCCGTGTGCGTTCAACGCCGTCCCAATCATCTCGTGTCCGCAAGGACATCGGTTATGAAGACCGACAAAGATGAACAGGAGGGGGGTCTGAGGCATGACCCCCCTCCGCTTTTTTTCGAAGTTAACTGTGGAGGATCGGGAGAATGAAAAAGGGATTGACCGAAATCGTGTGCGTCTTGGACCGTTCGGGCAGCATGGCTCCGTTCCAGGTGGAGACCATCACCAAGTTCAACAACTTTGTCGAAGAGCAAAAGAAGGTCCCAGGCGAGGCGCTGGTGACCGTCGTACTCTTCGACGACAATTTCGAGACGCTTCGCTCCGGAATTCCTATCAAGGATCTGCCGGCACTATCGAACAAGGAGTATTACGCGCGAGGATGGACCTGCCTGAACGATGCCGTAGGCAAGACCATCAATGAAGTGGGCGGGCGGCTCAACGCCATGGCCGAAGCTGATCGGCCCGAGAAGGTGATCTTCGTCGTGATCACCGACGGCCAGGAGAACTCCAGCAAGGAGTTCCCAGGCGAGGACGGCCGCAAAAGGGTGAGGGCCATGGTGGAGCACCAGCGCGAGAAGTACGCCTGGGAGTTCCTGTTCCTCGGCGCAAACATGGATGCAGTGCAGGTCGGCGGACTGTACGGCGTGCATCTCAACATGTGCGCCAACTTCGCCAACACGAATCAGGGTGTCTCGTCCGCCTACGCTGCTTCCGGCCAGCGCGTGGCCAGAATGCGGTGCATGGCCTCGCAGGACTACGCCAAGATGGACAACCTTGACGACCGGGTGAAGGAGAAGGAGAAGGAGGCATGACCTTCGACGGCATCTGGAAAGCACTGCTCGCAAAGAACGCCAAGCTTGACGATCCAGAGACCGTCATCGAGTTCAAGGCGGGCAACCTGAAGAAGCTGCTCATGCAGGTCTGGGAGCACGGCGCGAAGGACGCCAGGGAGACCTACGAGGCAGCACAGAAGATCAAGGACCTTTGCGGAAAGCGCGAGGATCCTTACGGACAATTCGGGGAGCTGTTCAAGGACATACTCAAGAAATAGTGCCTGTGTCGGGATGTAGGGCTAAAACCCCATCATCTAAGGAGTCGCGAGCGGTCGTGGGCGGAGCTGATGGGCACATCGGCGCTCGTTAAAACGCCCAAAGCGTCCTTCCAACTTGGGTGGGAGAGAAGGCGTAGAACCGCGGGGAAACGGCACGGCGTGCGGCGGCGGACCGGAAGCTCGTACTATCGAAGGATTCCTTCTAGTCCGTTCGCATCAGAGCGCTGCAAGCCAGACTCAACGGGTTTGCCCCGGTAGTACGAGAGGAATCCGGGGTCTGAGGGGAGCTGGAAAGGCCACGGCGGGGATGGAAACTGAAACGCTGTGGAAGATTCCAGGGGGCCGACTCAAGCGGTCTTCAACCCGATGCCCGAAGAGAGCCCGAACAGCGTTTGGTTAACACACACCGTACAGGCACTTTTGGGGGAAGTGGCCTAGTTGGTAAGGCTAGTACCGCTCGGCGGCCTGCGCAGTCCTAGGCTCCGCACTGGCGCAGTCGGCGGGAATACCCCCGCAAGGGGTGATTGTGGGTTCGAGTCCCACCTCCTCCTCTAATATTTCTGGAGCAAAACGGCGACGAGATCGTATACTCTTTTCGAAGGAGGTGCTCATGTCCTAGATTCATGCCAACTACCTGTTCGTCCGCAAGGATCTCTCCCTTCCTCAGCAGCTCGTTCAAGCTGCCCACGCTGCCCTCGAATGCGGCAAGCACTGCTGCCGCGACCCTTCCAAGGTCGATCATCTCATAGTCTGTCAGGTACCCGACGAAGCGTCCCTGCTGGCTGTGCAGGCGTACACAACTGGTCTCGGCATTTACGCCGAGTTGTTCAGGGAACCCGATCTCGGTAATCAGGCGACGGCTCTGTGCACAGAGGCAGTGCCAGAGGAGACAAGAAGGAAGTTCAGGAGATTCAACCTTTGGAAGGAGGAACTATGTCTAGCGTGAAGGAACTGCTGACGAAGACCGACGAGGAGCGGCAAGCATTCGGGAGAGCCTTGGGAAATCTGAGGGAGCGCATCGGCGATCTCGGCGAGAGGCAGAGAAGCCACAGAGTCTCCAGACAGCTGGAGAAGAAGAAACCGGTCGATGCGCGCGATTTCAGCACCATGTGCGGCAAGGATACTGACATCGCCCTGGAGATCACCGTCTTGCTGAGGGCCGTGCGCAGACTCAAGGGCTTGCCCATGACGACAATCCAGCGGAAGATCTGCAGGTGCTGCGGAACTGTTCTGAGCGAGCGCGAGGTCGAGATCCACGCGCTTCCGAAAAACAAACCTCTCCGCATCACGGTGCTGGAAAAGATGGCTCAGGAACTTATCAATTCGGCCAGGTGAGCCGTATGCGCCCGTAGCCTAGTGGCCAGGCAGCTCGGCTCTAAACCGAGATCAGGCTGGTTCAATCCCAGCCGGGCGCATATAATCAGAAAAACAGTAGCGGCCGGTGTCGCGTATCGGCACTAGGGGCTCCGTTCGTGGCGGAGCCCCACCGCTCTTACGGGGGCGTAAAGGGTTCGACTGGGTGTGGAAGCTTAGGGTTGCGCGTCGTGGTATGGCTGTACAACCACGTAAAAATGTCGGCCAAGCTTTAAGTGCCAACAAGCACAACATGGGGAGCTTCGCGGCTCCTGCTCTCATGGCTGCCTAGCATCCATGAGCCCCGAAACGGCAAGATCGTCCTGGTAGCCGCGTAGGGTCACTACAAGGGCTGGCAGCGGGAACTGAACCGAACCGTTGCGAGAAAAGGTTCCGACGAGTCGCACAAAGAGGCGACAAGCGCCGCCGGAGAGCGCTGATCCCGGCTACACGCGTAGATACTCGGGTGGAAACATCTCAGGACGTGGGTTCGATTCCCACCGCCTCCATCACTTACGTCAGTGCGTTGAAGGGTGGAACGGCCAACCACCGCAAAATGGGGATAAGGCGAGGCCTAAAACACAAACCCCCCCCCCCACCTGACGTATTATCAACAAAGCAGAAAGGACCGAAACCAACATGATAAACATGAAATCAAGAGAAAAGAGGTTCAGCCTGGATGACCTCTACGAGATAGCGAAAAAGCTCGTTGATCCGGGAGAGGAAGCAGAGAGTCTTCAGTACACCAAAGCACTCATTAGGTTCCTGGCCAGTGCAGAGGGACTCAGCATGGCGGCCGAGAATCGAGTGAAGGCCAGGCTCGGCCTCTGAACAGAAGCCTTCTGAAAGTAATATAAAACCAAATAACACGCTGGGGATCCCCGTAAGGGGTAACTAAGAGGGACGGCGATGCTCTTTCCAATCTGAGTCAGGAGCGCCCCAAGACCATTCGTATGGTTAGCGCCGTACGATCGGCCCTAAAGGTCCAGAGTCAGCCGGCGACCAGCCGTCGACTGACGAGCCGTGCGGGGCACCTGACTCGCTGGACCCACCATCTACTCCGTTGCCCCACAGGGGCTGAAAGGAGCTCATGAGCAAAAAGAAAAAAGAGAGGATCATCGAAAAGGAGCGAACTACTATTCCGGGGGGATTGCTTCTCAGGCTGGAGAAGCATTTCTTCACGGCCGAGACGCTGCGGAACAGCGATGTCCGGGAGATGGCCGAGCTCGGCAAGAACCACCGCGAAGCCGGAAGAATCCTCCGCGAGTGCGAAGTTCGGGGGTTGCTGAGAAGGGCTGACACAACCAAACAGGCGGCCATCTATAGGAAGGGGCCGAACCTGTAAATCTATTGAAGACACAACAGGCAGTCTTTACTGGTCTTCGCTGTGAGAGAGAAAGAGGGCAAAATGAGAACGCCGAAAGGAGAAAATGGCGAATATGCTCACCCTGGAATCTTAGGACCATCCTACGTACAGACACTCGAACTAGACGTCCTCAAGGTGGATCAGTACAGAGATTCCAGCGGGCGAGGATACCAGCGGCCACAAGATGAAAAGTGGATCAGATATCTGGCCAACAACTGGTCCGAACATGCCTGCGGAGTCATAACCGTGGCCGCCAGACCCAACGGAACCTTCTGGATAGTGGACGGCCAGCAGAGAGTAGCGGCCCTCAGACGGATAGGTCGCACGACAGTGCTCTGCAAGGTCATACCCGTCAATGGCCGACAAGATACTGAGGCCTTCCTCTTCCGAGAGCTGAACAACGTTCACCGAATACCACCGTTCAACCTGTACGTTGCTGACCTGAAGCGCGGTGTCCCAGATGCCGTCCTCGTCGATAAGGTGGTGAAAAATCTCGGATACAAGATTGTCCCGACGGGGGGCGGCTGCGCAATCAGAACCACAAACTGCATCAGCAAGATGCGTGTATGGGCAAAAAGGAACCCGGCAATCTTCGAGAAGGGCATGATCGTCTCGGCCAAGATCTACAGAAACGAAACGATAGACAATCGCATACTGAACGGCCTATGCACCCTGGAAGAATATTTCGAAAAACTCGCCGAGGAGCAAAAGCTGGCACTAGAGACAATCGTGGATCCCAAGAACGTAGACAAGTTGACACGCGTCTCAGTGAATCAGCACTTCCAGAACATGAGCAAGTTCGTGTCTGTCACCACTAACAACTCAGCGAAAGCCCAAGCAAACGGATTTATCCTGACGCTGAACAAAAAGCGCAGAGAGAACACACGAATCCCATTTATTCCATAGCAGGCTCTTCGGGGGGGCGGACCAGCTGTATTCCTCCAAAAAGAAGCTGAACGTCTCCAACCGCTCCCCCGAATCCTTTTTACACCGAGCGTTTAGTGTTTCGCGGCGTACCGCCGCGGCGGACTCGCCAATGCGCGAGGAAGGGGGTGGCTCGGCTGGAGAAGGCAAAAAGCCGTTGCTACGCAACTGCCTTTTTGCCAGCACCAGCCTTCGCCAAACCGTAAAGTGTTGTAGTCGGTGTAAAGAATATCGACTGGGACTAGGCGCTGTAGCGGCGGCGTAACGCCGCCTTACGAACCGGTCAAGTCCGGTGATGAGGAAGATAAATCTGCCCGGTGGGCATATTTTCTTGGCTAGTCCCCCAGACAAGGAGGTAAATGTGGGAACAATGAGTATACTCTCAACGGCAGGTGACGAGAAAGTCACCTGGGACAAGAACGACCCGGAATCGATCCGCGTTGCCAGGCAGAAGTTCCTCGAATACCTTGGCGAACGGAAAGGCATGGCGTTCAAGGTGGACGCCAACGGAGGCAAGGGAGAAAAGATGACGGACTTCGATCCCAGCGCCGAAAACATTCTCCTGATGCCGATGATAGTAGGAGGCTAGAATGGGACCGGTCAGCTCCAGAGACTACGTCTACTCGCCAACCTACACGCCAACCTACACTCCTAAGCTGATCAAGAGTTACAGCAACAGCTGGTACGCTTCAGTTACGATCGACGCAGGGACTGCCGCTGTCTACCCGACGAACTACGGCACAATCGACGACAACGCAACATGGGCCAGCGGATACCTCAATTTCGAAACCGGAACCTCAGCCACGAACAACAACATCGAATTCTCATTGACCGGCGGTAGCGGACAAACCCTCGTCTGGCTGCCCAACATCATCGTTGGATCGCAGGGAATCATCTGGGATCCCAGGGCAGCGAAAATAGCTGCGTTTAAGGCTGCACGCGAAGCTAAGATCGTGAAGCCGAACATCACGAGAGAGAGTCTCAGGCCGACGGAGGACTTCGCTGAGAACAAGGCAAGACTTCTGCTCAGAAGCCTTGTCGGGGCAGAACGGTTCCGCCGGTACATGAAGGACGGTTTCCTGTCTGTCAAGTCGCCCAGGACTGGTCTGGTCTACCAGGTGTTCCCAGGCCACAGGTCCGTCGTCGTCTTCGAAGACGGCAAGAAGACAGCCTCGTGCTGCATCGTGTTCCAGGACAACAAACTCCCACCTACCGACTGGGTCGTCATGCGCGTGGCATTCCTCGTCTCAGACGAGGTGGCGTTCTTCAGAACAGCCAACGTCACAGGCCAGGTTCCGGAAAGAGTCCGGATGGCTGCGTAACAACAAACAAAAAGATCAGGCGCTTATGCCGGCGTAACGCCGGCCGTTTCCCTTTGCTGGGAAGCCTTACCAGGGTTGAATCTTCACCCAGGCTACATTGCTCACGACGTCATTCGCTCGCTTCGCTCACTCATGAACGTCGTACGCAATTCCGCCCTGGTGAAGAATCATCAGCTGATCTTGCAACACGAAAGGAGATCAAATGGAAAGGACTTGGGTCGAATCCGAGGGCCTCCGTCGCTCAACGGACGGCATAGAAGGAATCAGGACAGCGCTGGCCCAGATGCTGGCCAAACGAGAATTGGCCTTGCAACGGCAGCCTGACGACAACCACCAGGGGCTGGTGGACTGTCTTCGCAATGCCCTCAAGAGCGTCGAGTCGGCCAAACTCGAAGTCGAGACGTACGACGCTGCATTCAACCGCGCGGCCGCGACCAGATTCGCTGGAAACACGGACGAGGCCAAGACGCCGCAAGAAACGGCCGACGCCTGCCTGAACGAAATCAAAGATCTCATCGAGCTCGAAGACGAGCTTCCTCCGAACAAGTACACTGCAATCGCAGAAGAAATCGCGGCCGAGATCGGCAAGCTCACCGAGGTCGCCAAGGTGGCCGGTTTCAAGGACTACCGCGTCGAGTTGATCGAGCAGAGAACCACAACGCAGCTGATCTTCGCCAGAACGGCCAAAGAGGCCCGCCGCAAGGCCATGCTCAAAGAAGGCGTAGTTGTGGACGTGAACGACGACGCAACGGCCGCCAGGGAACCCAAGGTCTACTTGCAGGGGCACCAGATCACACAGGCGGAAATGGACGCTGAAGACAATGCAAGAACCTACGGTGTCCGGTGATCACTCCCAGAGTCATCACAAGAAATTTGGCATAAGGAGAATAGAATGACCAAACCCTTCCTTCCAACTTCCATTTATTGGAGGCCACCGTGACGCAGCAGAATCTTCAGGCAGTCCTGGAGATCGGAGCCGAATTCCCCATTCGGCGAGATCCCGATTTCCAATCAGTCGCACACCTCATAGCCCTCGCGGAGACTTCCCGAAAACGGGAAGAGGTCCGTCGATTGCAACAGTCTTTCAACAGCCGCACAAGGGGCCTAGACCCGAAAGGCGAAGCCTATCTTCGGGAGGCCGAACAGCTGAAGCGGCGCATAGACGCGATCGGCGAGACAAACGCACGGGAGATCCGCGAGGCATGGTTCAAGGCGAGTCGTGATTACGGCTACATAACCAGGGTTAGAGGCCGCCCTCAGGAATCGGCACTCCGTAATCCGAAGTTCTGGCTGCAAGTAAAGCAGCTGGTAACAGAGGACGAGTGGCGACAGATGTGGTCGCTTGGAAGCGCAAAGCCAGCGACCCTTGAGAGGATCCGAGAGGTTCTTCTCGAAGGCGGCCCAGAGATGGAGGCTCCCCTCTTGGGGACTATCGACGCATCACGAAATAAAAGACGCCCCGAGTACGACTCGCCAAGATGATTCTGCAAAGAAAGGGAGGGCGCGAAAGCGTCCTCCCTTTTCTTTTACGTTGGCCTCATGTCGACGATCAGGTTGCCCTTCACCACGTTGTTCGCCGCGTAGTTGATCACCGAGCTCAGATTGAAATGGCATCCATGCTCGGACAGCGAGGCGGCGTCAAGAGCGGCCACAGTATCGGTCGGTGGATCCGTGGTCACATTGATCGTGATGTCTCCGGCCGTGGGTGTGTAGAACATGGACGTGCCGAACGTGAGCGTGACCTCGCCACCGGGGCTGCCAGCATTCCACACGTGCTGCGACCAATAGATCTTCTGGTACAGCGAGTGGACGAGCTGGATGTCTTCGAGTTCAGGCCGCGGCATGAAGGCCATGTTCGTGTACTGCGCGCCGAAGACGCACGAGCACGCGTCGATGCAGTACGTTCCTGTTTGCGTTGGCGAAGCTGGGTTTGTTGCCATCCCGACGCGGATCCACGTTGCGGTGCTTCCGATCGTGGTATTGACGTAGAGGTCTTCCCAGCCAGCCGTGGTGGTATGCGCCGGGCCGACAGCCGGGGAGGCCATCGTGCTGTCTTGAACGAAAAGCCTAGGTGTAGTATTCGCCGGAGCGTACACTGACGCGCGGAACGTGACCTTCTGCCCCTTGTACTGCTCGCCGCCGATGATCCTCTGGTAGAAGTACACCACCTTGACCGAACCGCTCAAGGCAGTCACATCGACCTCAGCCAGGTAAGTCCCGATGCGCGGTGTGACTGTCCCGCCTCCGCCGGAGGTCTTCAGGGTGACCGTTGCGAGATTTCCGCCCGTGCCGTCGTCACGGATGGCCCAGCCAGGCATGCAGGCCAGGGCCGTGCCCGTGCCGCCAGTGAAACTGTGGCCAGCAAACGACGGATCCGACGGATCAGCGATGAACGAACCGTTCACCAGCACGTTCCTCAGCGCCGTGTCGCGAGCATCGCCTATGCCCGCGTCAACCGCTGCGTTGAAGTCGTTCTGGTGGCTGCTCGTCCCCGTGCCAAGCTGATAGTACGGCGTGTTGAGCTTGATGCTCTCTTCCGAGTGGAACTGACTGGTGTTCACACCCAGATCGCCATGGTTGATGGTGATCTTCGCCCCAGGCGGCGTCACGGATACGGCTGACACGGTGTTGATCCCCGTGCCGCCTGCGATGAACAGGTTTCCGTTCAAGCCGGCGTTTACCTGGCCAGCACCTGCGTCTCCGCTTGCGGTCGTGAAGAAGTTGGAGCCTGGGTTGGCGAAGATCAGCGTCCAGTTGCCGGCGTCGGCGTCGTACATGTAGACGCCGTTGTCCCTGCGACCCTGGATCGTCCCACCATCCTGCGACGAGTTGTAGGCCCCGTAGAAACGGCCGCCGCTCGTGGCCGGGTCTGTGTTGGCAAACGTGATTCCGACGGCCGTCGTGGCACACGGCAGGCCGTTGGCTGTTGTTGGCGTACCGTCGTGCCCGCGCCACACGATGTGAACGACCGTCCCAGCGGTCTCTTCGCGGATGGCATAAGCCACCGTGTTGAGCGCCACGCCGAGAGACGTCACTGGACTCGTGCAGCTGTTGATCGCGTTAACGAGGTTGTTCACCGTCGACGGAATATCGCCACCGACGATCACGCACTTGTTTGGTCCCGCGGTTGTGCTGAACGTAATGAGCGCCCCGTCAAAGGTGATCGTGTTGTTGTTGGCAGGGACCGCCGTCATCTTGATCGACTGCGACGCGCGGACTTTTCCTCCGGCCAGAAGACAGCCGTAGGCAGGAGGAACTACGCCCACTCCGGCGTACGCGCACGGGTAGAGCCAGCGCATGCCCAGCGCCACGTAGTTCTGCATCTGCTGGAGCGTGACTGCATCAGTGATTCCGGTGCCATCGGCCATCGCCGTGATGCGATTGCCGCCCATGTTTAGGTTTCCGGTCATGGGCGCTGTACCGTCGCGCCTGAGCCTTGCGGTGATGTCGTTGTAGGCGGTGTTCAGCGAGTCCTTGATCTTGGGACCGCCGAACGTGCTGGCGTCGGGGATGTCGTTGGAGTTGAAGCCGACGTGCGGACCGAGAATCGCACCCGCTGCGATCATGCTTGAGAGGATCCCGTTCGACTTGACCTGCAAGCCGTTCGTGACAACTTCCAGGCCGCCGGAGACCGCAAGACGGAGCAGATATTGCTCTGTCGAGTCGCGGTCCATTGAACCGCCGAGTGCGAAAATATCGACCTGGGAGCCTTTGAGTTTCTTACTCACGGGGACACCTCTCGAAGAGCGCTATTCGCTGAAAGGATAGGCTTGGGAGGAATTATGACAACTAGAAGTTATAGCCCTGCCCAGATTTAGATTGCACCGAAGCCGCACCACTGCTACCTCCCCCTGAGGGAATAGCAGACGTGGCTAGCATGCCTGCTGAGAGCGGATCTTTTTTCGCAACACCGAGGAGCCCCTTGCCGAGGCCGAGGGCCTTGCTGCCCAGCCAACCAGCGCCGCGGACAACAGCGCCCCATAGAGCCTGCTTCTCCATCTCATCCGAGAATCCGCGAATGAAGGCTTCTTCGTATTTCATGATACGGGAAGGACGTACCTCTCTCCAGCGATGGACTCAAGATCCAGATCCACGAACCATTGCTGACCGTCCGTCGTAAGGTTGCGCAGAGTCACGTTACGCAGTCGTTCGCTGTTGGACAAGCTCGTGTCATAGGACTGGCCGGTGAGGATGTTCTCTTTGGCCAGGTCGAGCGCACGAGCGAGAGCAGAGGAGGCTGTTGGCACATCGTCCGTTGGCGTGTTGCGCATCAGCGTAACAAAACCGGACCCCCGACCGATCTCCGGCCGGGGGTCCGCCATGAGCTCTATGACCAGGGCTTGTACGAGCTGGCCGATTCCGGAAAGCTTCCGCGGCGACGCTCCGGAGGAGAACGTGATTACGCCGTCAGCTGGATTTCGGACAATCGCGCCAAAGTCCATATCAAGCCCCGAGGAGCGAGGACTACTCCTCGGCCTCGCTGCCTTCTGCCTTCTTGCGCCCGCTGATCAGCTTCTTGGCGATCGCGGCCGTCAAGAGTGCTCCGCCGGCTGCGCCAGCACCGATGCCGACCTTCTTGCCGAAGGCCATGCGTTTTCCCTTGGCCGCCTCGACTTCGCCGTATGCGCCACGCACTTTGGCTGCAGCAGACGAGGTTGCCCCAGCGTGCGCCTTCGCAGCCTGTTCTTTCTTGGCCGCGATATCTTTGAGCGCCTTTTTGCGGCCAAAGAGCAGCGGGATCTTCACGCCCTTGGTGGTGTCCGTGGGCTTTGCAGCCTGTGCTGCAGCAAGGCCCTTCCTGGACTCGGCGAGGCCTTTCTCAGCCTCGGTCCATTCCTTGCCCTTGAGGGCACCCTTGACTTTCTCGACACCAGCCTTGGCCTTCTCCTTGACCCACTCGCCGATGCCCTGACCTTCGGCCCACTTCATGAAAGCGAGTTTTTCGAGATCGGTCATCCCTGAGAGATCGATCTCCTCGCTGTCCTGCGTGGTACCTTCGAGGTTGGCGGCCAACTTCGCCAGGACCGGCATCTCCTCGACTTCCTGTTCCTCGTCGAGTTCGAGGTTTTTGGCCAGCTTTTCGAGGATCGGCATCTCGGGCTCTACGGCCGCGCTCAGCTCGTCTTCGAAGCCTTTCATGAAAATCTCCTCCGGAGTCGGCATGGCTTTGCTCCTAATACAGAAAGCGCCTTACGTAGAAATGAGTGTAGGCGGCCTCACTATTTTGTCAACGGGACGAGCATGAAACCGGCTTGGTCTGCGTAGGCCTGGTAACAACGCCGATGGCCTGCTCAAGCCCGGTATCCAGCATCCCGCCGACACTGTCTATGCGGTTCTGGATGCTTGCAATGCGGGCCTCCAGGCTGTCCATGCCCTTTGAGAGAGTATCCGTTGCGTATCCGAAAGCCCCCCTCACCGTGGACTTCAGCCCCAGCTTCTTGGTAATACGGTTCATCAGCCGTTCCAGCGCCGAGTTCTCGGGCAGCCTGTTCTCTTTCTGATCGCGGATATACCGATCTGCTGATGTCGATACGAGGCGACTGAAGAGCGCGTCACTCCTAACCCTGGCCCGCATGGCCTCATAGCCCTGCACCAGGGCCGGCACCTCCTCAGGCAGGGACTTCTTGGCATACTGTATGAGATCGACGAACCCGCCCAAAGCCTTCTCCTCGTCGGAGCACTGAAAGGCACTCTTGAAAAGGCTACGTACATCGCCCTCTTTCAGGGCCTTGGCGATTCCTACCAGATTCCTGCTCAAGGCAAAAGCAATAAGACTGTTGGCAACAGTGAAGGCCTCAGTCAGATCGTCCGTGAAGGCCGTCCTAGAAAAAGAAGACAGCCTTTCTTCGGTACGACTCGTGATTGCCTTCTGCCTGTCGATCTCCACGAGAATCGCTTCAATGATCTTGGCGATCCGCTGCGGATTTTTAGGCAGCATCATCATGGCCGCTGCAGTCTGGGTCTTTAACTCGTTGATCAGATTGACGAGCGCCGTGAAGTCGTTGGTGTTGTTGTCGGTAGACGCATTTACCGCAAAAGAGTAGGAATAATCCTGAGCGGCCTGCGACGTTTTGGCCACCGATGACATCGCCTTGGCGTTCCTCATGAAGACCAGAATCGTACGCAGCTGGATGAGCCACTCCTTCTCCTTCATGATCATGGCGAAGGCGGCATTCTTGTTGAGGGCAGCCTCCATGTCCTGGATAGTGGCTAGGAGCAGACAACTCACCTGGTCCAATATCGGGGCAAAGAGGTTGTCGAATTTGGCGTACGTCTGGAAGTCGGATGAAAACGAGGCGAGGTTGTTGTAGATGCGCTCGATAGCAGCCTGCCGGCACAGCAGAACCTGCAGCGTCGCGTTTATCGACAGCAAAAAGCCCGCTATGTTCAGCTGGCGGCTATTGACCGGAGGAACCAGCGTCTTCGGGTCATAGAGAATGACAGAGGCGTCATCAACCTTCTTCGTCGCCGTCCGCCACAGACCCTCCAGGAAATTGCCGCCCTGAAGCAGAATATTGTTGGCCGTGGCGACGTTCGATTCGGCTTCCCTGAGCATCTCGATCACCTTACGCACATTCGTCTGGTGATCGTAGCCGTAATCAGAAGCGGTCAACTCCCCCAACGTGCGGCCGACCTTGACGATGTAGCCCCTCAGCTGGTCAAGTAGTTTATCCTTATCTGTCAAAACCAACGACAGCGCTTCGGTGGGCAGCAGCATCAGTGCCGAGACAAATTTGTCATATCCTACTGCCAAGGCTCCGATGACTTGATGCGCAGCTGCTGTCGCGCTGAGATTGGGATCAATCTGGCCTACCAGCATCCTTTTCGCCGTAGCTACGGTCCCGGCGACCATGTTCCGGATGCAGTCCGTCGGACCATTCGAGACCTTGCCGAAGCGTGACAGGCCGCTAGCCGCTACCGGGCTCCCGCCCGACATGCCTGATAGAACGCCTGACCCGGAATAAGCCGTCGGAGAGTTTGAGTTCGAGTAGGCCGCGAGGGAAGACTGCGGATCAAAGCGGCCAGAATGAAGGCCGCTCATGGTGTCTTTGGCGACACCCGCCGCCAGTCCGTCCCCAGGAAAATACTTGGCCATTTCCTCCTGGATTGCTCCAAGAGGATCAGCCAGAAGCTCCTTCCAGAAAACGCCGGCTTCGACGCGGGTTTGGGTGGTCTTTGCTATCGTGGTGTTGGCTTCGACTTCCCGCTGGTCTTCATTGACGATTTTCTGGACGGTCTGCTGGGTGGTCTGCGCTGTTGTCTGGATCGGTTCTTCGCTCATCTTCCGCCCACTACGGCCATGAGCTCGACGAGATTGGGATCAGTGATCGTCGATTCGAAGATCACATCGTCCATCGTTTCGTACCACTGGCCGGAGGTGTTGCCCAGACAGCGGCGTTTGACCTCTTCGATCTCGCACGGCTTCATGAACTTCGGAAAAGAGATCCCGGCCGGTACGCCGTCCAGATACTGGGCACGGCGAGAAAGGTGGCGTGCTCCCATCGAGCCTCTCCTAAAGTGGTTGGCTGGCATTTCCGAAGAACATAGGTGTCTGACCAACGGCAGGAAGCGGCGGCGTTGCTGGTCGCAGAGGCTTGCCCGTGGGCAACATCGCGGTGGGACTTTGGCCTGGAGGCGTCGGGCCAAACATCCCTAGTTTGGCCAATTCGTCGATGAACGCCCTGGCAAATCTTTCGCCCATCTCAGTACCGCTCCTCCTCCGGGAACGGCACTGCGGCAGGTGTCTTCAGCCCGCGGCCGAGACCCATCGCGGTGATTCCGAAAGGAAGGCTGGCAAGAGCGGCCAGCGGGGCCGCATGCAGAGCGAAACGGCCCGTGCTGTAGCCCGGCATTTGCTTCAGCCAGGCCCACCGATTCGCCGCCTGCGCGCCCGGCGGTACCACCGGCGCAGTGGCAGCAATCTTCAGAAGCTCAAGGGCAAAGCCTCTTGCGAAAGCTTCGTTCACGGCTACTCCTCTTCGGGTTCCCCGGCTTCGTCAGGTTCGGCGGGTTCGTCTGGTTCGACTTCCTCGTCGTCTTCCTCGTTGTCTTCCTCGTCGTCGACGTCCTCGTCGTCCTCAACTTCCTCGACTTCCTCGTCGTCGACGTCCTGATCCTCAGGTTCCGGGGTCTCGTCCGGTTCGTACGGAAGGTCCATGCTCGACGTCTCCTCAAAAATGGGAAAGCCTGGGGGCCGACCTGTGCCAGCCCCCAGGTGTTCAGGACTATGTCTCCAGGAAGTTCGGCGGCGTGCCTGGCACCATCTGGGCCGCGATGAGGATCTCCACGTCCATGTCGGTCTCGCCCACCAGGACGTCCTTCTTGATCCAGAGCGAGATCCCGTCCTTGTCGTTGCCGACGACGGGCGTCTGCGGCGCTGGTTTGCCGATGCCGCTCACGTTCTGGACCGTGGTCGTGTTGTCGCGGGCCGGCACCGAGTTGATGAGCAGTTCGTTGGCGACGGGTGCCGTGTTGCCGCCCTTGCGCAGCTGGAACTGCATGGTCCCTGTGTTGGTGCCCGTGTTGCAGCGGATCCTGAAGCGAGCGCAGAGGACCTTCACGAGATTCGAGACGCGCGCCTGACCGTCATCGAAATTGGGATCCGTGAGCTCCTCGGTGAGGTCCGACGGCATCGCGACGTACGTCCACGTGTCGTCGACGAAGAGCGACGGGTTGATCGCAGCCACGAAGCGCTTGATGGGCATCGCGCCGGCGACCTGGTCCAGGATGTAGGTGTTCTCGCCGGCCGACTTGTTGTCCATGAAGCCGCGAGAAGTGCCGACGTTCATCCCGAGGTTGTCTGTGACCACCATTCCGGGTTTGTTTCCTACGCTCATTGATCTCCTCCTTAAAATAAAGGTCAAACGAGCGGTACAGGATTAGTCTACAGCAGACAGACCTGTCGTCAATCAGGATTCTGTGTGACAGCCTCTGATTTCTTCAGCAACGCGAGATCGAAGTGCTCTCTGTCCGTGTCGATCTCATCGTTCAAATCCTCGGGGGAGGTCAGGTTGGGATCCATCTTGTCGAAGACATCAGGCCTGACCTGGGTGGCCTTGAGGTACACCAGGCCAAGCTCCGAACAGATCACACCCGCCCCGAAAGGATTCTTCCTGCGCCGTCCCGTGATCATGTAGTAGGGCCACACAACCACGAAGCCGAGGAACTTGAGGTATCCGTAGGCCTTGCCGTTGAGCGGCAGCACAGCCTTGATACCCTCCAGAATGTTCCTGAGCGGCATCTTGGGCCTGTAGAGAACCATCTCGATGTTGGGGTCCAACGTGTACTCGGATAGAAGATTCATCTTCACGCCGGTATCGCTGGCCTCGATGATTATCCAACCGGCGACGGGATCTTCGGAGAGGACCACGAAGGTGTGACTCCACTCTCCGAACGAGAACATGCGGATAAGGCGTGACAGGATAGCCCCGCAGCCGGTTCCCTGGGTGCGAGAGAATCCTACGCATCCACCATAGTTATCCACCAGGCTACCCTCCGAAGATGATCCGAATCAGCCCACTAACAACAGCCAGCACACCAACGAAGACAGCGCCAAGGATCACCCTATTAGCCCAGCTAGGGCCGCTTTTAGCAGCTGGCTCACATCCAGGCCCAGAAACGCTAGAATGACCGCAGTGAATCCCGTCACTGCAACCAGCCGATAGATCCCCTTCGGCCGCTCGTTCAGCTCCTGGAGGAACCACTGGATCTTGCCCATCGGACCTTGGAACTTCGTGAATGTACACAGGGACTTCTGGCAAGTCTCCTGGGTCTTCGCCAAGAGGTCCTGAATGGCTGAAACAGACTTCTTGGCCTCGTCCAGGTCCTTCGCTTCTTGCTTTTCGTGGTCCGTGATTACTCCCAAGTAGCTGGTAACCGATGAGAGGGTGTGCTGTATCGACGCGAGAGAATCTGCCCACATAGTCATCGTGGCCAGCAGGAGTTCCTCCCATGTCTTGTCCGGGTCCGGTGCTTTCGAGTCGTTTGGCATGGCGACGGATCTCCCCCTCCAGCTCGTCACACGTACGAGCTAACGCCTTGGCCTCGTGGTCTATCCGCCCCCGGAGATCGTTGAATTGTTCTTCAAATGTGGCCACAGCACCCTCTCTTAGAAGAGCATGGCCAACGCAAACGGAAGGACATAGTCTTCCGTCGGGGTTGTCTTGTGGTAGTACCGAATCCGAATTCCGTCTCCAGCACTCAGCTTGGAAGATCCAGATGTCAGATCGCCGATGGGGTACAGGATGCTCTCAGTGACCCAGCCGTTGATGAGGAACGGTCTGCGGACCTGGATCGTCTCGCCGGCTCCGACGGCCTGCTCCAGAGGAGCCATCAGCTCGACAGTGCCTGCCACAGAATCCACGGATTCGATCCGGTACTCGTCGTTGTGTCCCTGGAACTTCAGGTACATTCCGGCGCGGGAATACTGGAACACGGTTGAGCTGACGTGAACGGACGTGTCGCCTTGGCTGGCCGGGGCCGTAACGCCACCGATCGCAGGATCGCCGGCAGGGATACCGAACACGTCGAACTTGTCGCCGTACTCGTAGTGGGTATCGTCCATAACGTAGCGTGCAGCCGCCACGTCTACGGGGAACGGGTAGGAGATGATGCCTTCGCTCACGGCCTCGCCGCTGTGGATCTCCACCTCGACGAACTCCGTGCAGGAGAGAGCTGTCGCCGGATCGAGGCCCTGCGTGTCGATGACCTTTACCGGAATGGGCTCCTGAGTTGACGGCAAGGACTCTCCCGAGTGGACCGCCACGATTCCGTCGAGCGTCGTCTCATCCGTCGGACTCAAGGTCGTGTTGAACACGATACGGCAGTCGTCCCCGAACACGTTGACGAGCTCCAGCTGGTTCTGGATCGAGGACTCGTCTATCTCCTGCGTGAGACGGTCCACCGCGACCTTCTGGTTCGGGAAGTCCGTGCTCACGGAGTAGTCATAGTTGGCTGGCATGTTACTCTCCAACCTCTACCGTTTCGACGAAGAGCCGCCTCCTGCGGATCGTTGCGATCTTGGTCGGATCACTGGTCCAGAACTGAATGGCGAGAGTCACTGTGTCGTCATCGCTCGCCCGGAACTCGTCATGTCCGCAGAACGGAATGTACGTGGCTGTGGCGTTGTTGTGATCTCCGGAGTTTCCTGACACGATGTTCCCCTGGTAAGCTACCTTGACGGAAGCCGTTGCCCCGGACGCGACCTTGAACTCGCAATACCAATGCAGCCTGTATCGGGTCTTGGCCTTGACGTTGATCGTGAGAGAGGTCGCGATCTGCGGAGTGGTCTCCTGCGTCGTGGCCGAGCCGCCGTCCTCGACGTTGTACTGCTCCTTGTTGAGGATGTCTGCGACGGCCACGTCCCGGATACTGGTGTGGGCAGGATTCTTCGGGCAGACCGTGGGAACGGGATCCGTGTAGTCCAGATATCCCGTGTAGCGAGTTTCGTTACACGTGTTGCACCACACCGAGTATTTGATCTTGTAGTCGGACATCTGTCTACCCCGTCAGGACGAAGTCGGCGGAAGCAGCTTCGCAGGTAAGAGTTCCTCCCACTCCATTCCGCCGAAATTGTACCTCGACAACCTTCAAACCTGTCGTAGGAATACTCGCCAGAGCTTGCAACTTCGAAGTCATCGTGAGTTCGGTGAAATTGATCACCGCCAGTTGCACTCCGTCGGTCACGTTGTACAGGCGAATGTCCCCGTTGTTGGCACTGACCATAGCCCGAGCGTACATATTTCCGGAGAGCGTGGTTCCCTGCCTGTTCAGCCGATCGAAGTTGAACAGGAATCTGGCTCGGGCTTCATAAGTAGTGCCGTTCTGGGTAGCGTTATTTGGCGTGCCTGATGCACCAGGCTGCGGAAGAAGATGGAACCACTGAAGTACCTGAACTTGATTGGGGACGGCGATGTCGTCGATCTTCTTCTTGTCCGTCCCGCTGAGAAAGCCAGCCACTCCGGTCGGTCCAGGTGTGGCGATCGCATGAAGCGTTCCAGTGGTCTTAGATCCGTGCTGAATGTCAGAGATGACTCCCTCGACCTGGGCCATCTGCACGGAGATGTCGTGGCCGGACTGGAGCCACATCTGGTTGAGGTATTGCTGGCCCGCGAGTGCCGAAAGATCCGCAGCCCCGTTGTTCACCACCACGGTGCCAGCGATGACGCGGGTGCGGAGATCGAGGGACTGGCCGAGGGCTCTTACGAGGCCTGGGATACCGCTGAAGTCTGACCCGCCACCAGAGGCGATGATGACGCCAAGGTCGGGCAGGATGAAGTCCGAACCGGTGCTCTTCAGAATCAGGTTCATCAGAACCTCACCTCGACCATCCCGTGCATGTTGGCGAACACGGAAGAACCTCCTGCCCCTGAGCGAATCACGAAGAGCGTGAGAAGATCGCCAACGGCCACCGCGACCGCAAGGGCCGCGCTGCTGGCCCCCAGCGTATTCGCCGGGAGATTCACGGTGGCCACCGACGCCCCGTTCTTGTAGACGTGAAGATCGAAGGCTTGGCCCGCATCCACCACGTCCACCTGGATTGAGGCACCTGTGATCGTTCCCGCCCGGTTCATACGTACCCCTACCGTCGTGTTTCCTGGCCCGAGTAGCTGAAGAGTACCGGCACCCGGCACCTTCGTGCTCTGTCCGAACTGATAATCCTGGAGCATGGCCGCATTGGGCGAGATCCCGTCCAGCTTCGTCTTATCGCCAGCGACCATGAAACCGTTCGCGGCCCCCGTGACGGCAGAGTGCAGGGATCCGCCGCCACGGGAGCCGTGTTGCGTGTCGTTGATAGTGCCGGTATGGTCTGCGGCACTATCCAGTGCGTGTTCCTGATCGTGAGGCACGTCTCACTCCTACGTCATGCGGACGGCCACGAGAACACCGCCGGAGGTGACATAGCACCACCAGTATTTTGTGGTTCCCGAGGTCGTGATGATGACTCCGCGATCCCCGTTGTTCCATGTGCCGGGTTTCGTAGGAGTCGCGGAACCCTGCGTGACGTCAGCCTTGTACCGCAGGGCCTCCGTGTGCTCCGAGGACGTCATGTGGTAATACTGCCCTGGAGTTCCGCCGTCGAGGCCGGTCAGGGAGTTGTGGGCAGGCGTCCCGCCCATCGCGACCCACGTGCCAGGGGCCGCGTCCCAGATGTACATCAAGTTCTCGTAGACCGACGCCTCTCCGATGACCGCGACCTGGTCCCCATCGGACGGATCCGTGAAGGACCAGCCGCCAGCTGTCTTCTGGGCGATCTTATTCGTCTGCGGAACAGGAGGTCCACCAGGAGCGAACGACCCGGCGGCAGAACCGTCCCCGATCACGACGGCCCTGGTGCCCGTGGGCACAACTCCGGCGACGTTGGGAACGATCACGGTCCAGACATCGGGTCCTGTGGAGGTCAGCTCGACGAGGTCGCCGTTGTTGTAGCCGACACCCCAGGTGTTCACGACCCAGGCGTTGCCAATGGCTTCACCGACAGGGGGCGCGCCAGCCTGGGCTACGTCGGACTTGATCTTGAGGACGGACACGGGAGCCCTGTGACCCGTGACGAGCCCGTCCACATAGCCCTTAGAAGCCGCGTCGGTCGCGCTTGCCGGATCCGCAGAAGGCAGCGTGATCTGGCCGGAGCCGCCACGCTGGACAATGGTGCTCGCTGTCGCGGCCGTGCCGAACGTCTTCTCGACGACTGCGCCTGCTTCGGTACCCACCAGGGTACCGTTGGTACCTGCGGTGTGATCCGTACTACCGCCACTAATCGGGTGTTCCTGATCATGAGGCATTTGCCAGCTCCTTAGTTAGGGAAGCGGAGTCAGACGGACAGCGTACATAACTCCGCCCCTGTTCCTTACGTGCCACAACTGCGAATTTACTGTGTCCCACCAGTAGCCCCACCAGCCATCCTGAATCTGGATGACCGTGGGCTTGACTACTTGTTCGAAGCTTCCCGCGTAAACCCCGCCACCGATTGGAACCCAAGCCGTTATTGAGTTGTTCCAGACGTAGACTGTGTGCGTATCAAGAGTTATACGCGCATCACCATCTGCGTTCCCAATCAGCGGCAACACCGCAGCTGAGGCCACAGGACCTTTCCACGTCCCTCCGATGGCCACGATTATATCGTCGAGCATCGATGCCAGGGCGTTGTGGAGACGGCCGTCGGTCATCCCGCCATCGTTCCAGTGCAGCGGAAGACCCAAATTCGGCGTCTTGTCCCAAAAACGTCCGGCCATGAAAATCCTGCCTACGTATAGACCGCAGCCGCGTTAGCAGCCGCCATCTTAGTGTAGGCCACTTTGATGAATCAGCAAGACGAGGCTCGATCTGTCATAAGTATAGTGAAGGGCTATTCCGCATAGCGCAGAATTTACTCTGTGCCGCGGAACCTCTTCTAGCTGGCCGCGTGAGTGGGGAGGAAGGGTAAACGGTGACTCGCCGGCCGGCTATTTTTAGGCCAAGATCCGTCATAAGAAAGCTGAGACGATCAGTTTTTCTTTTTGGAGGGTTGAGCAATGGTTTGTGATCCAAATCGGGGCGGAGAACCCAAGAAAATCGGTGTTGTTATCGTGTCCTCAGCTGCCAAGTGTGCAGCGTGCGACAAGTTCGAGTCGTGCGATCTCCCGCCAGCATTCCTGGCGAGGATCGCGCTCGGGTTGGCGCTGCGCGCTGCAGCAGAAGCGGCGGAGGACGCGGAGCTCCTGGAGCTCCACGAGAACCTCAACGCCGTGCGGGCAGAGATGAAAAAGCTCGACGCCCTGCAAGAAGCCATCAACCGTGATATCAACCGCAACTGAGATGTCTCAACCGGAGGGCCGGGGGCATTGCGCCTTCGGTCCTCTTTTACCGTGAAAGGAGGAACACGTGGCCAAGTACGTGGCCGTGTACAGCCACAGGCACGGCGTGGATCTGCTGCACTTCTCGTCTCAAGTGCCGCTGGGGGAGCTGGACGCCGACGAGGTGGCAAGGCGGCTCAAGGTCGACTGGGAGCCTGATGAAGACGAAGCTATGGACTTCTTCGCTGTCGACGATCTCGATTTCCCGGACATCGACAAGAAGCCGCGCAAAAAGAAGGAGGGCAGGAGCAATGGGTAAGTGGCCGGAGTGCGAGAAGATGGCCAGGGCGCAAGACAGGAGCCGGCTGATCGGCGACTTTCTAGACTGGCTCCTCGATCACAACATGGTTATCGCCGAGTACCCCAAGCGCTGCAGCCACTTTCGCGAGGGCCGTCAGTGCAGGCCCCATCCCGAGAGGGAGTGGCCGGAGTGCGGGACCGGCTGCGAAGACTACGACGGCGAGGAGATGAGCGACCTGGAACAGGTCAGGATGAGCAAAGAACAACTCCTGGCCAACTACTTCGAGATCGACCTGCAGGCCGTAGAGCGAGAACGCTGCGCGATGCTGGATGAGTGCAGAGCACAGCACGAGAAGGGAACATGAAACGATTCGTCAGGAAGGTATCACTTTTCATCTTCATGTGGTCCACTTTCGGATGGAGGAAAACGATGAACGTGGTTCAGGAGATTCAAAAGCTCATCGAGCGCGGAAGGCCGCTCGTTGAGGACGCACTGGAAAAGATGCACCGCGACAGGGTGCGCCAGTTCGTGGTCGCATCTCAATTCGACATCAGGAAGAACTTCAAGCTGCCGGACACGTTGTCCAGCAAGGACTTTGTTTCGAACTTCATGGCCATCTACGACGAGTATGCGAAGTTCGGAAAGAACGAAGAGATGAGAGAGGCGGAGGTTGTCCCTTCGCCCAAGGAGTAAAGGAGGAATACATGCTCAGGTTGATGGGGAACTCAGAAACGCCGCTGCCGGTCACGATCGAAGAAGAGTATCGCTCCAAGGTGGTGGACATGGTCCGGGCGTTCAAGTCGCTGCAGGCGCTGTTCACGCACGTCAGGTACGAAGTCAGGGTCGGCACGACGGACGACGGGGAGTACAAGGACTTCAAGCACGTCGAGGGAACCGTGTTCCTCGACTGGGGCAGCGGTGTCCCCGGCTCGTTCAAGCTTCGGACTTTCCTGGAGGGCGAGGCGACGATGGGCATCGTCGACGCCACGAAGCGCGCGATGACCCGCGTCTTCTCCTACTGCTTCGAGCGGGCCGAGGTGCCGCATACCGACAGGATGCGCCGCCTGATGGCCATGCTGGTCGAGGCCAAGGCCCTCCTCAACAACTTCCGCCACGGCAACCACATCGAGATCACCATGACGCCCAACATCAGCGTCAACCCGTTCATGGACGTCATGCTGATCGGGTGGATCGACGACCAGCAGTTCCTCGGTCACGTCGATTCCGCATCGCCGTTCGACGACGGCATCAGCCACCTGCACACCGAGTTCGTGGACTTCATGATCAACAGCGTTGGGGGCGCTCTCGACTCCGAGAACGAGAAGAGGCTGCCTCCGTTGCCTGCGTGATCACTCCGGGAGTCATCATGAAGGAGGGGCAACCCTCCTTCATTTTTACGCCGCAAACTGAGGGCCTATTCTGGCATAAGTATAATGAAAGAAGGCTGACTTGATAGTCAGCCACAAACAGACGTTCATCCACTTTTAGGAGGAAAACATATGGCCGTATTCTTCGTCGTTCTGGCTCTCATCGCAGTTCCGGTGACGACTGCCTCCATCCTCGGTTTCCGTGCTTGGTACAAGCACATGGACGAGGTGTGGTGGAATCCACCGACTGTGGGGAGGATGGTGTTCGACCCAAATACCGGCAAGATGCTCATTTTCTTGAATGGAAAGGACGTCTAACCATGCCAGCCTAGGGGCTGGTGTGGACGCTGTCCACACGCTTTTAGGCTGGTTTTACACCTACCACGCAACCTTCCAAAAAGCTGTCTTTCTGTGGCAAGAGTATGGTGAAGGCTTTTTGGAGATTAAGCCATGAAGAAGCTCATCACTGTTTTCTTCGACGTCGTGTTTTGTACGATTCTGGTCGCGGTCACCGTGTTCATCTTCAACACGATCACGGATGGAGCGTTCGGCCGCAAGTGCGGCGTGAACGCGCCCTACCTGTCGGTCGTGGAGGAGACGAGGACCACAGGGATTGGAATCACGAAAGACGGGCTGAAGAGACTCACGGAGAGCGAAGTTCAGGTGAAACTCAAAGGATCCTTCGACCGATGACCGGCCGCTGTGCCGGTCGGGGAGCGCTTCGGCGTCTCCCTTACTCCGACTGCTTTTTTAGTTTGAGCAGTTCGTCGATGAAGGCGTGAAAAAAGGCAGCTTTCTCGTGCTCAGAGGCGGTAGGCGGTGGGGTCTCTCTGACGTTCTCCATTATCTTCTGGATCTTCTTGACAGCCTTGGGATCGCCAGACTTGCCAGCCTTCTCGCTGAGCTGAATGGCGAGACCAATCAACCCACCGGGCGCTGTCCGGTCTTCCCCGTATTCTTCCTGCTCAGGCACTAGATAGGCTCCTTGTACGGCGGCCCCTGATGTTGCTTTCCGCGCTTGCCCTGCCGGGCAGCAACTCTCGCCGCAACCTCCTTGGCCCTGCTGCCGTACCGCTTCTTAAGCTCGCGCATGTTCTCTGATCGGCGTGTCATGGCCCGGTAGATGTGCTTCACACCCTCGGGTCTTTCCTGCTTGAGAAAGGACGGCATCTTCCGTTCCTTCTCTTTTGCGATCTTGACGATCTCATCAAGAAAGCCGCCCATGAATGCCGCATGTTTCCTGTGCTTCTCGTTCTTTTGCTCGGTGTGCTCAGGCAGCTCTGCGCCCTTGGGCGTCTCTTTCTCCCAGCGCGAGGCCATCTCCGGATGGACCGCGTGCATCCACCGCCGCTGCGCTGCACTGACAAAGGGCATTACCTGATCCTCCAAGCCACACCCCTGCGGCGATCGATCAAGGCATGTCCTCCGTGTTTGAGAGCCTCACGCCTTTTGATGAACTTCCCGATGAGATAGGCGATCCGCTGGCCGAGCGTCTTCTTGCGCTTCCTGGCGACCTTCTCCAGCTCATCCATGAATGCAGAGAAGAACACGGGCACGCTAATCGACTCCTCTCGACGATACCCACTCGATGCCTTCAGACTCCGGCTTCTTTCTGGGGCTCGTGAGCGACTCGTATTTTTTCTTCAGCTCAAACTGAAGCATTTTCTTCTCTTCTGGATTTCCGGGGACATACTTGGGCACATTCTTGCGTCCCTGGAGCGTCATCTCGTTGACAAACCGGCGCAACTTCGACGGCTCAACCATGTGAACGCCGAGTTTCGTCAACTCGTCGAAAAAGGCAGCTTCGAACACATTCATCACTTCTTCACCAGCTTGATGACCTTGTCCACGATCGTCGGGAAGTATTCCTTGGTAATCCATACGGCCAGATCGATGCCCTGCTTGGCCAGGTCATCCTTGGTGAGGTCCCAGGCGCGCTTCAGCGATTCCTCGACCTCCTCCTTGGTGAGCTTATGATCGACGTTCTTGAGCTTGGCCTCACGAACGAACTCAATGTAGACCGTACGCACCGCGGTTTCGACGGCCTTGATGATTTTGCCCCACTTGGCCTTATCCCAGCCGAACTTGGTGGCCAGAATGCCGATGATGATCATGACGATCGTGAAGATGACTTCCCAAAGCGAAGGATTGAGCCAGAAGGAGCCTTTCTGACCAGCAGCTGCGATGGCATTGGCTACGATCTCAGCAATCTTCTCTGGTGTGACTTTGTCACCAATCTTCCAATCGTAGTCCTCTGCCTTTTTGGCAGGCTCTTCCGCCTTGGCCGCGGGGGCCTTGGCTTCGGGCTGCGCAGGAGCCGCGGGCGGAGCAACCTCCTCAGCGGCGACTGTCTGTACGAGAACGTCGTCGTTGATGTTGAGGAGCGGCGCGTAAAGTGACAGAGCGATGATGGTCGTGAGCGACAGGATCAGGTACTTGGTCTTCATCTTGACGTCTCCTTCTCGGAAAGAATCCGTTCCTTGAACTTGGCGTTGTGCTTGT
>Ga0316616_100000036_pt1 | contig 32207 bp, 29 predicted proteins | sample OWC_Aug_M1_C1_D1_FD_207660 | JGI IMG/M metagenome (GOLD analysis project Ga0316616, IMG submission 207660) | Wetland soil microbial communities from Old Woman Creek delta, Ohio, United States - OWC_Aug_M1_C1_D1_B | ecosystem: Environmental > Terrestrial > Soil > Wetlands | place: USA: Ohio... | reverse complement strand
AATCGACAATGTCAGGCATGGCAATCCCGCCTGCTCGACGCACTGTATTCGATCGTCTAATTCTGGAGGCGCAACTGGGGCGCATTATCCCATTCTTCGACTATCCACCGGAAATCTGCCGCATCAGTTACACCATCAACATCATTGAGCCGGTGCGCATGTCACTGCGCAAGATTAGCAAGAATTGGGGATCATTCACCAGCGATGAGAGATTGCTGAAGCTGACATATCTGGCGATGCTGAACATCAGAAGAAAATGGAAGATGCCGCTGCAAAACTGAAAACCACATTGAACCGGTTAACTATCATGATCGAGAAGGGGGTTGCCTATCCATTAACTGAACCCCGTTTATTGAAAATTCTGGGCGACATCGTCTCTGATGGAGTTTGAAAAGCAGTATTACAGTAGGCTTTAAAGTGTCTAGTGGAGACAGGGCAATTCACTGGGCGCCCAAATGGTGCGCATTCATATCCGATTGGCGCGCCCGACTGGATTCGAACCAGTGACCCTTGGCTTCGGAAACCAATACTCTATCCAACTGAGCTACGGGCGCACGCGGCGGGATTATAGCAAAAGCGCAGACCACTGTCCTTTGTCCGGTGCTGGGTTCCCGGTATAATCAAAACTTTTTCACTCCCGTTTCAGGAACCGCAGCAATGAGCGCACACGAGCACGATTTCCCCAAGACCACGGTTTCGCAGTTTATCCTTGCCTTGCTGGGCGGATTGCTGATGCCGTTATTGGTTATTTTCCTTCTGGTCAAGCTGGTGCTGGGTTTCCAGGCGACGCACATCGAGGATAGCGATCCTGCAGTTGCCAGTGCCAAGGTTATCGAACGTATTAAGCCGGTGGGCGAAGTGAGCATGGCCGGTAGCGGTGGCCCACATGTGGACAAGGCCGGCGATCAGGTTGTTCAGGAAAGCTGCGCTGCCTGCCACGCGACGGGTGCGCTGGGGGCCCCCAAGATCGGTGACAAGGGTGCGTGGGGTCCGCGCATTGCCCAAGGCTATGACACGCTGGTCAAGCATGCGCTGGCAGGTATTCGCCAGATGCCGGCACGCGGCGGCAATGCCGATCTGACCGATACCGAGGTGGCCGCTGCGGTCGCACATATGGCCAACCAGGCCGGTGCCGGCTTCAAGGCGCCAGAACCGGCTCCCGTTGCCGAAGCTCCGGCAGCAGCGGCTGAAGCGGCGGCGCCAGCCAAAAAGTAACCTCGCAAGGATTTTTCTCCAGGCAGCCCCGGCCACTTTACAGTATTCATCCATGGCAACCTACGCGGTAGGCGACATTCAGGGCTGCTTCACGACGTTCTCTCGCCTGCTCGGGCATATCGGCTTCAATGCCACGCGCGACCGGCTCTGGCTGGTCGGCGACATCATCAACCGCGGTCCGGACTCGTTGCGGGTCCTGCGCTGGGTTAGGCAGCATTGCGACATTCTGCAGGTGGTGCTGGGCAACCACGATTTGCATGCGCTTGCGGTGGCGGAGGGGTTTGTCGAGACGCACCGATCCGATACCCTGCAGGCCTTGCTGGAGGCGCCGGATGGCGCGGAATTGCTGGAGTGGTTGCGCGGCAGGCGCATGGCCCATGCCGAGGGAGACTACCTGATGGTGCATGCCGGTGTACTGCCGCAATGGGATGCGCCGCAGGTCCTGGCACTTGCCGGGGAGGTCGAGGCGGTGTTGCGCGGCGAGGATTACCGTTATTTTCTGTCGCACATGTACGGCAACCAACCCAACCACTGGCAGGATAACCTGCGCGGCATGGGCCGCTTGCGTGTCATCACCAATGCTTTGACGCGCTTGCGTGTCTGTACCCCGGCGGGCGAGATGGACTTCCGGTTCAAGGGTGAGTTGGCCAATATCCCGGATGATTTGACCCCTTGGTTCGAGGTGAATGGCCGCAGAAGCGCTGACAAAACGCTGTTGTTCGGCCATTGGTCTGCCTTGGGGCTGCTGGTGCGCGACAATCTGGTCGCGCTCGATACCGGTTGCCTGTGGGGTGGCCAGCTTACTGCGCTGCGACTGGAAGACCGTCGTGTTTTTCAGGTGCCTTGCGCGGCGGAGGATGCAGCAAAGAAGATATGGCGTGCCTAGCCTGATGTGACAGGTGGCGCCGCTCCATGCCTTGAGCCTGCATGGCATGGGCGAAATGCAGTTCGACCACGACTTCCCGCTGTTTCAATACTTCTTGCAACGATTGCCACATGGTGACATCGCCGTGATAGGCGACGGCGGTATTGGGTAGCCCATCCGGCCCGGGGTAGCGGATGGCGAGCGGCCATACCGTGGCATCCGCATTGATGGCTGCCTGGAACAGGCTGGACTTGAACGGCTTCAGCTCGTTGCCATCGCTGGTCGTACCTTCCGGAAAGAGGCACAGACATTCGCCCCGCAACAGGGCCTGCTCGACGCCACCCATGACGCGTCCGGTATCGTGACGCCGTTCGCGTTCGATGAAGATCGTGCCCGTCTTCGTTGCCAGCCAGCCGATGACCGGCCAGGCGCGTATTTCGGATTTCGCGACGAAATGGATATGGTGCAATTGCATCAACGCCCAGATGTCGATCCAGGAAATATGATTGGACACGAACAATGTCTTGCGCGTCGTTTCATCAGGCAGTTCTCCGCGAGTCACCACCCGAATGCAGAGAATGCCCAGCACCTGCGCGCACCATGAGCCAACTAGCTGCGCGCGCTGTTCCACAGTCAGGCGTGGCAGGAGAGTGATGGCGAACAGCACCCCTTTAAGCAGGTGCAACAGCAGGCGCAGCAGACGCCACGCTCTGGTCATATGATGTGTGTGGCGAGGAATAGGTAGGCTCAGGAGCTTCGGAAAAGGATGGGTGGAAGCGTCGCCAATATCTAGTCGTCCGATCGAAATGCGGTCAATGCGTGACCCGCGTCACGCCGCCGCCTTCGAGTATGCGAACTTTTTCGCCGGGCGCAAATGCCTCATCCGCTTCCTGCACTATGGCAATGATGGCGCCGCTATCGAGCCTGACGGTAACCTCGACGCCGTCCTTGCGTGTGATGCCTTCCTCGGCGGCGGCGCCGGCCACGCCGCCTGCCACAGCCCCTACGACAGCAGCGATAGCGCTGCCTTTGCCGCCGCCAACTGAACTGCCGGCGATGCCGCCGACTGCGGCACCCGCACCGGCGCCGATCGGGGTCTTGGTGCCTTCGATCTTCACCTGCCGCACGCTTTCCACCACGCCCATCTTGACTGTCTGAACCTGGCGGGTCTGGTCGCGGGTATAAACGTCACCCGAGTTGCTGCTGGCGCAGGCGGCAAGTAATGCAGCCAGAAAAATCACGCCGGTTGCGCGAAGGATATTCATGTGTTTCTCCTAGGATAAGATGATTTCAGTTTCAAACGCCCGTTTAAAGCGTGATTCTATGTCTGCCCGGCTCGGACGGTGATTCTGCCCGCCGCGACTGCTGATCTTGATCGCGCCCATCACGGCAGCGAGCTGGCCGGAAAGCTGCCAATCCCAGCCGCGTGCGATCCCGTACAGCAGGCCGGCGCGATAGGCATCGCCGCAGCCGGTCGGGTCGAGCAACTCTTCCGCTTCAACGCAGGGAATCTCGATGCGTTGACCATCGGCGTGGATAGTTGAGCCCTGCGCTCCGCGCGTCACGACCAGCGCCTGAACACGCGCAGCCAGACTTTCGATGCTTCGACCAGTCTTTTCCTGCGTAAGTTGCGCTTCGTAGTCGTTAAGCGCCATATAGTCCGCCATGTCGATGAAATGCAGCAATTCTTCGCCGCTGAACATGGGCAAGCCCTGTCCGGGATCGAACAGGAAGGGAATGCCGTCGTCGTGCAGTTCACGCGCATGCTGGAACATACCATCGCGCCCGTCCGGGGCGATGATGCCCAGGCTGACCTGCTGTGAGTGCTTGACGCTGTTTTCGTGAGAGCTGTTCATGGCACCGGGATGGAATGCCGTGATCTGGTTGTCGTCCAGGTCGGTGGTGATGAAGGCTTGCGCGGTGTAGCTGCCTTCGATGCGGCGCACGTGGGACATCGTTATGCCGTTCTCCTGCAGCCAGCTCTCATAGGCCGCGAAATCGTCGCCCACGGTGGCCATGATGAGCGGCTTGCCGCCCAGCAGGTTGAGGTTGTAGGCGATGTTGCCGGCAGTGCCGCCAAATTCGCGGCGCATTTCCGGCACCAGGAAGGCGACATTCAGGATGTGGATCTTCTCCGGCAGGATGTGGTGCTTGAAGTGATCGGGGAACACCATAATGGTGTCGTAAGCGAGTGAACCGCAAATCAGGGTGTGCATGTTGATAAGGTTAGACGAGTGAGTGAATAAATGGTGTCTGGAATCCAGTGCGGAACAGTCTGTTATAGGAAAGGGTTTCGCAGGCGAACGCCGGTGCCATGAAAATCGTTTATGTTGCGGGTTACCACCGTCATGTCGTGAATGAGCGCAATGGAGGCAATCTGCTTATCGATGGTGTGTTGAGGATGTGGGCACATAAGCTTTCCCCATACCTGGGCGCTATCTTCATCGAATGCGAGAATTCTGTCCGCATATTGCATCACCACCAGATCAAGCCACGCCTCCAATTGCGCGGCCTGAACCAGGTCACCACGATATCGAATGTTTTCAACGCCGCGCCGAATCTCGCCGATAGTTTGCACGGGGATGAAGATATCCGCTTCGTCCGCCGCCTGCCAGAATTTCAGTACGCCAGGATTGGCGGCCTTCCCCTTGCGAGCCTCGCTGATCACATTGGTATCGACCAGATACACGGATCAGGCTTGGCTGTTACGAAAATCGAAATCGGAATCCAGGCCGACATCAGGCATGCTTGCCAGCACTTCGGCGACCGAACGACGTTTCGGCCTTTGCAGGGCGCAACGTAAAATATCGCGATGCTCGGCTTCCGCGCTGCGGCCATGCGAGGCAGCAAGCTGCTTGAGAGCCAAAGCGACGGCTTCATCAACATTACGCACAACAAGATTGGTAGCCATGTAGCCTCCTAAAAATGCAATCTCTGATAGCATTTTACATAGAAGTCGCTATCATCGCAATCATTCTAACGCTAGATTCCGGATACCCAAATAAATTAGAACGATTTGAATTCTACGAGAAAGATCACGACAAACAGGATCAGTACGGGAATTTCATTGAACCAGCGGTAAAACACGTGGCCGTGCCGGTTGCGGTCCAGTTCGAAATCGCGCATCAGGTTCCCGCAGTAAATGTGGTATGCGACCAGGACGGCAACCAACGCGAGCTTCACGTACAGCCAGCCTCCGGTAATGCCGTAGCCGAGCCACAGCCAGCAGCCGAACAGCAGCGCCAATATCCCCAACGGGGTCATGAAGCGATACAGCTTGCGCTCCATCAGCTTGAGCCGCTCGCAGGTGGCTGAATCATCTACCATGGCATGATTGACAAACAAGCGCGGCAGGTAGAACAGGCCAGCGAACCAGCACACCACGAAAATGATATGCAGGGACTTGATCCACATCATTATCATTGCCTATTCGTCCCTTGGCGGATTGTCGGATTCCGACTTGCGCATGTTTTCCAGGTGCTCTCCCATTTCTGTCCGATAGGTGTAGTAGGCCATGTTGGGGGACGGCGCGCCCAATGCACTGGCAATGGCCGAAATGCGGCCGCGCTCCAGCGAGGCGTAGGTGAAGATGTGGGTAAGGGCGTCGCGCACCCATACACCTCTTTCCTCCTGGCTGAGCGTGTGGCGGTAGTAGACGCGGCTATCGAAGAAATCTTGCGGCAGGCGTTCCATCCAGCGCTGCATCGCACGGATTTCCTGGCGCAGGCTGTTCTTGAGTTCGCGCCAGTCGGCATGCACCGTGCCGGTATAGCTTAAAGTGTGTGCATCGCCCCGGAGCCGGGCAGACCATTTGCGGTGGAAAAATGCCAGATGATCCAGGTTATTGTGGATGCTGCCGAAAAACATCTTTTGCGGACTGGTGCGCGCCTCCTGGTCCAGGCGGTCGAGGGCGTTGAACAGCAGGTCATTCGCCCAGTGCTGGTAGTCGGTCTGATACAGGAAATACTGTTTGAAATCCATCAGCTTGGCCTCCCTAATTGTTCGTCGAGCATGGCGTGCAGTGCATTGAAATCGAGCTCGCCGACCACGTTGCGCACGATTCGTCCGCGCCGGTCGATGACAAACGCGGTCGGGGTCAGTTTGACATTGTTGAAAGCGATCGCCATTTCACCTTGCGGATCGAGCGCGACCAGGAACGGCAGCGCATTTTTTTTCACATAATTCGCCACGTTGCTGGGTGGATCATAGGCCATCGCCACCGCAACCAGTTCGAACCCGCTGGCGTGGTACCGGTTGTAGGTTTCCACCAGTTTTGGCATCTCTGCGATGCACCCGGGGCAGGAGGTCGCCCAGAAATTCACCAGCACGACCTTGCCGCGCAACTGCTCCATGGTGATCTGCTCGCCGCTGATGGTGGTGAACTTGACGTTTGGCGCGCTGTTCTTAGTCATGACAGAGAAGACAAGCGTCCCTAGCAAGGCCAGGATTGCAAGAGGGATCAGGAGCCTGCGTAAGCTCATCGGGTGCGTGCCAATTTCCATGAAATATTGCGCATATTCTGTAGTATTCCCATGCATTTGTCATTGATGACTGATTTTGCGGGGTTGCCGGCGATTCATGAAGAAAAATCCGGGATAGGATCGACATCCGCTTTCATGGGAAATAACCATATACATTTCAATGACTTATTATGAGTCTCCTGGTGTGCTATAATTTTCACCCTATCAGTAATCCACGTTTTGAACATGTCGAACCGGTTGCGCGAAATCCCTTATAACTACACTTCGTTCTCCGATCGGGAGATCGTTATCCGTTTCCTCGGCGAGAAAACCTGGGCGGTGCTCAACGAGTTGCGCGGGGAGCGCAAGACCGGCCGCTCGGCGCGCATGTTGTTCGAGGTGCTGGGTGACCTGTGGGTGGTCACGCGCAATCCTTATCTGCAGGATGATCTGCTGGCCAATCCCAAGCGGCTGAAAGCGCTGGCCGAAGCGCTGCATCATCGCCTCAAGGCCATTGATGAACGCAGCCAAGGCAACCCCAAAGTGCTCAAACTGCTGTCCGCGGCACGTCAGGCCGTCGCCGGGTTCGAGGACGATTTCCGTCAGACCGCCATCCTGCGCAAGAAAGCAGCGGCAAAACTCGGTAAGATCACGCGCCGCGACAATGTGCAATTCGATGGCCTGGCGCGCGTTTCCCATGTGACGGACGCTACCGACTGGCGGGTGGAGTATCCCTTTGTCGTCATCAACCCCGACACCGAAGAAGAAGTCGCGCCCATCGTCAAGGCCTGTATCGAGTTAGGGCTCACTCTCATCCCGCGTGGCGGCGGCACTGGCTATACTGGCGGCGCAGTGCCGCTGACCAAGCTGTCTGCTGTGATCAATACCGAAAAGCTGGATCGTCTTGGCGCAGTGGAAGAAGCGGGTTTGCCGGGGGTGAACCATGCGGTGCCGACCATACGCTGCGGTGCGGGGGTGGTGACCCGGCGCGTGATGGAAGCGGCGAGTGATGCCGGCCTCGAGTTTGCCGTGGATCCAACCTCGGCCGATGCCTCCTGCATTGGCGGCAACGTGGCGATGAACGCCGGCGGAAAGAAGGCCGTGTTGTGGGGCACAGCGCTGGACAATCTGGCTTCCTGGCGCATGGTGACGCCGGACGCGACCTGGCTGGAGGTGGAGCGCCTCGACCATAACCTCGGCAAGATCCATGACGTCGCGCTGGCGCGTTTCCGCATCACGCGTTACAAGGAAGACGGCAAGACCGTGCAGGCTGCGCCGGAAATTCTGGAAATTCCCGGTAGCCAATTCAGAAAAACCGGTCTCGGCAAGGATGTTACCGACAAGTTCCTGGCCGGGTTGCCCGGCATCCAGAAGGAAGGTTGCGACGGGCTCATCACGTCTGCCACCTTCATTCTGCACCGCATGCCGACGCACGTGCGCACGGTGTGTCTGGAGTTTTTCGGTTCCGTGGCGCTGGCGGTGCCGGCTATCGTCGAAGTCAAGGATTACCTGGACGCGCGCCCGTCGACGGCCCTCGCCGGGCTGGAGCATCTGGACGAGCGTTATCTCAAGGCGGTGGGTTATGCCACCAAGGCGAACCGGCCGCAACGGCCCAAGATGGTGCTGATTGCGGATATCGCCAGCGACGACGAGAATGCGGTCGGAGAGGCTGCCTCGCATATCGTGCGACTGGCCAACGCACGCGGCGGTGAGGGGTTCGTGGCGGTTTCTGCCGAGACGCGCAAGAAGTTCTGGCTGGACCGCGCTCGCACCGCCGCCATCGCCGCCCACACCAACGCCTTCAAGATTAACGAGGATGTGGTCATTCCGTTGCCGCGTCTGGCGGATTATTCCGACGGCATCGAGCGTATCAACATCGAGTTGTCGATCAACAACAAGCTCAAACTGCTGGACGGGCTGGAGGATTTTCTGCGTGGCGACCTGCCGCTGCTGGAAGACGAGGACACAAAGGCCGACCCGGAGATGGTGCTGGGCAAGCGCAAACTGGCGCTCGATCTGCTTGTGGAGGTGCGTACCCACTGGCAAAAAGTGCTGAGCGGGCTGGATTCGCCTTTGCATGAATTTGGGCATATGGCGCAGGAGTTGATGGCAAAAGCCGGACTGGGAGAACTTGCTCCCATCTTCCGCGCGGTGCAGGAGCACCATCTGCGCGTATCCTGGAAGCGCGAAGTGCGCAAACCGCTGCACCAGATTTTCACCGGGCGCGAATACCATAAAGTGCTGGAACGGCTGGACGAGATCCATAAATCCATACTCAAGAGCCGCGTGTTCGTGGCGCTGCATATGCACGCCGGTGATGGTAACGTGCATACCAATATTCCGGTCAATTCCGATGATTACGCCATGCTGCAAGAGGCCAACGCGGCAGTGGCGCGCATCATGCAACTCGCCACTGACCTGGGTGGTGTGATCTCCGGCGAGCACGGCATCGGCCTGACCAAGATGGAGTTCCTCGATGCCCAGACTATCGAGGAATTTGCTGCATACAAACGCAAGGTGGATCCGGAGGGACGCTTCAACAAGGGGAAACTGATGGCGGGCGCTGATTTGCGCAACGCCTACACGCCCAGCTTCGGCCTGCTGGAGCAGGAATCGCTCATCATGGAGCAGTCCGAAATCGGCGGGATCGCCGATTCCATCAAGGACTGCCTGCGTTGCGGCAAGTGCAAGCCAGTGTGCACCACGCACGTGCCTCGCGCCAATTTGTTGTACAGCCCGCGCAACAAGATCCTGGCGACCTCGCTGCTGATCGAGGCGTTCCTTTACGAGGAACAGACACGGCGCGGTGTTTCGCTGAAGCATTTCGACGAGTTCAACGATGTGGCCGACCACTGTACGGTATGCCATAGATGCAAGAACCCTTGTCCGGTGGATATCGATTTCGGCGATGTTTCGATCTCCATGCGCAATTTCCTGCGCAAGCAGGGCAAGAAATCATTCAACCCAGGTACCACGGCGGCGATGGCATTCCTCAACGCCAAGGACCCGGCGACGATCAAGTTGATTCGCACCGGCATGATTCAGTGGGGGTACAAGGCGCAGCGACTGGGCTATCAGGTCGCGAAAAAACTGGGCCTGATCCGTTCCGGCAAACGCCAGCCGTCTGCAACGCTGGGCAAGCCGCCGCTCAAGGCGCAGGTGATTCACATCATCAACCGGCCAATGCCCAAGGCGATGCCGACCAGGACTTCGCGCGCGCTGCTGGGCGTGGAAGATGCCACGATGGTGCCGGTGATCCGCAATCCGCAGAAGGTGAATGACGAATCCGATGCCGTGTTCTACTTCCCGGGCTGCGGTTCGGAGCGGCTGTTCTCCAACGTCGGGCTGGCCACGCAAGCCATGCTGTATGAGGTTGGCGCAGTCACTGTGCTGCCGCCGGGCTATCTGTGCTGTGGCTATCCGCAGACCGCCTCCGGTAACCACGACAAGGGCCAGCAGATCACCACGGAAAACCGGGTGCTGTTCCACCGCGTGGCCAATACTCTCAACTACCTCGATATCAAGACCGTGATCGTATCCTGCGGCACATGCATGGACCAGTTGCTCAAGTACGAATTTGAGAAAATCTTCCCCGGCTGCCGCCTACTCGACATCCACGAATACCTGATGGAAAAGGGCGTCCGGCTAGAGGGCGTTACGGGTACGCGCTACATGTACCACGACCCTTGCCACACACCGATGAAGACCTACGCGCCGATCAGTGTGACCAACACGCTGATGGGTACCGATGTGGCGCTCAACGACCGCTGCTGCGGCGAATCCGGTACTTTCGCCGTCACTCGCCCGGATATTTCCACTCAGGTCAAGATGCGCAAACAGGAGGAGCTGGAGAAAGGCATGGGCAAGCTTGGCCTGACGCCGGGGACACCGGAGCAGTCGGTGAAAATTCTCACTTCCTGCCCGTCATGCCTGCAGGGGCTGGCGCGCTACGAAGACGATACCGGCATCGGTGCCGACTATATCGTCGTCGAGCTGGCGAAACATCTGCTGGGGGATGCCTGGATGGAAGACTACGTGGCCAGGGTCAACCAGGGCGGAATCGAGAAGGTGCTGCTTTAAGGAAGCCATGAACCAGTGGCTGCGAAGGCGAATTGCTGCGTTGCGCGGTACTCGCTTCCTCGCCTATCCGCTTGATATGTCTCGGTCGCTGCGCTCCGTGCGCCTTGCACTTCATCCCCCTCGCGTACTAGCTCAGGGCTTCCTTAGCCCTGTATCAGCACGCGCCGTGCCGGGAAAACGGCGCTGAAGGTGCTGCCTTTTCCGGCCTCGCTGTGAATTTCCAACCTGGCTTGGTGCCGGGTCAGGATGTGCTTCACGATGGAAAGCCCCAGGCCGGTGCCGCCCGTTTCCCGCGAGCGGCTGCGATCGACGCGATAGAAGCGCTCGGTCAGGCGGCTGAGGTGTTGCGGCTCGATGCCGATCCCGGTATCGGCGACACTGAATATGGCCTCGGCACCGCGTGATTGCCAGGCAATGCTGATTTCGCCGCCGTCCGGCGTGTAGCGGATGGCGTTGCTGACTAGATTGCCGAACGCGCTGTGCAGTTCATCGGCTGCGCCGGTCAGCCGGATCGTTTCATCGGCCTGCAGGGTAATCCGGTGTCGGCCATTGCTCAGGCCAAGCGCTTCACTCATGACCAGATTCAGCAGGGCTTGAACATCGATTTCGTTCTCTTGTGGGACATTCTGGCTGCTTTCCAGCTGCGACAGCGTGAGCAGGTCTTCCACCAGATGTCGCATGCGACTGGCCTGATCCTGCATCAGCTTGAAATAGTGCCTGGTGCTTTCCGGCATGTTGCTGTCCATATCCTCCAGCGTTTCCAGAAACCCCCCGACAACTGTCAATGGCGTTCGCAGTTCGTGCGAAACGTTGGCGACAAAGTCGCGGCGCATGGTTTCCAGTTTCTCGAACGATGTGATGTCGCGGCACAGGAGCAGCTTCTGCATTTCGCCGAATGGCACCAGCTGGATCTCAAGCGTGAGATCTGAGTTGCGCAGCGATTTCAGCTTGATGGATTCGGCATAGTTCTTCGCTTTCAAGTAGTCGATGAACTCGGCCTGGCGTACCAGATAGCCAATAGGCTTGCCGGCATCCTGCTGCAGATTCAGTCCCAGTTGAAATTCTGCGGACGGGTTGCACCATTCGATATGGTCGCCAGCGCCGAGAAGTATCATCCCATCCGGCAACGCGCTTGCCGCCTGCTGAAAGCGCTCCAGTGCGGAGGTCAACAGGGTCTGGCTGGTGCCTTGGCGGCGAAGTTCCTGGTATAGCCCGGCAAAGACGTCTTCCCAAACGCCGGATCCGACCGGGATGGTGGCCAAGTCTGGTTTTTTCAGCCAGCGATACAACCGCTCAAGCCAATAGAGATGGCCAAGCAGACAGGCAGTCAGGGCAGCCGCCAGAACCCCGAGCGCAACTTCAAGTCCGGCTATCGCCCACAGAACAAGGCAGAACATGAGGATTGCAATGGCCAGCCACAGCAGGCGCCAGCGGAGTTCAAGCATGCTTCTGGCATCCGGGTTGAATCAATGGACGCACATTATCGGTCACTTCACGGAGAAGCGATAGCCGACTCCACGCACCGTCTGGATCAGTTCTTCGTGGCCGGTTGCGGAAAGCGCCTGACGCAGGCGGCGGATGTGCACGTCCACGGTGCGGTCTTCCACGAACACCCGATCACCCCACACACGGTCGAGTACCTGCGAGCGCGAATGGACGCGCTCCGGATTCGACATCAGGTAATGCAGAAGACGGAATTCGGTCGGGCCGAGGTCCAGAGGATTGCCATTGCCGGTAACCCGGTGGGTGGCAGGATCGAGGCGCAGGCCGCCGGTCTCGATCGGATCGTCGGTCATCTGTGGTGCGAGGCGGCGCAGCACAGCCTTGATGCGGGCGTTCAGTTCGCGAGGTGAAAACGGCTTGGTGATGTAATCATCGGCGCCGATTTCCAGCCCGCGCACCTTGTCGATCTCTTCGCCGCGCGCCGTGAGCATGATGATGGGAATATTCCGGCTGAACTCATCGGACTTGAGGCGGCGCGCGAATTCGATGCCGCTCATGCCAGGAAGCATCCAGTCGAGAATAATCAGGTCGGGCAGCGCCTCACGCAACAACAGCATGGCCTGTTCAACGCTCAAGGCCGCCATTGTGGTGTACCCGGCCTGGGTGAGGCTCAGGGAGAGCAACTCCTGGATTGCCGGTTCATCTTCAACGATCAGAATGTTGGCTGGCATCTGAATTTTCCTTTGCAGTCACAAGATGCTACGCACTGTATGACAGAAATGTGACACATTCATGACACTGGCCGCAGGAAAATTTATTCGATGCACGAACCCAGATTACATTTGTTTCTGTTCCAAGGTGGCAATATGCTGCTTGTCCGCTGCTATTTTGCGGCGCTTCTTCATCAGGGAAGGGAATAGCGCCAGCATGCCTATGGCTATTCCCAAAATAACGGAAGATACCAGTACCAGAACCAGCGGTGCTTCAAATCGCCAGACAATGAACTTGAGCGCCACGAGATCGGTATTTTGCAGGGCGAAGACGGCCGCCAATACGGCAAGGGCCGTGACCAGTATTCTCAGCATGATTGCTTGCTCCTTTCTAGTGCGGTGATGCGGGCTTTAATGAGAAATTGCATCGGGTTTGTTTGCTACAACACCATTGGCTCGGGCGCAGTGCAGCATCCAGACGCCAGCCGCCACCATCGGCAGGCTCAGCCATTGTCCCATGCTCATGCCCAGTGACAGTACGCCAAGATAGGCATCCGGCTCGCGGACAAATTCGACCAGGAAACGCGAACTTCCGTACCCGATCAAGAATAGCGCGGAAACGGCACCTGCCGGGCGCGGCTTGCTGGAGAACCACCACAACAGAATGAACAGCGCCACCCCTTCCAGGCCGAATTCATAAAGCTGTGAAGGGTGGCGCGGCAGGCTGTCGACTTGAGGAAAAACCATGCCCCATGGCAGGCTGGTCTGCCGGCCCCAGAGTTCGCCATTGATGAAATTGCCCAGTCTGCCGGCACCGAGGCCGATTGGCACCAGTGGCGCCACGAAATCCATGATGACGAGCCAGCGCTTGCCGGTCTTTCGCGCAAACAGCCACATGGCAAACAGCACGCCGAGAAAGCCGCCGTGAAAACTCATGCCGCCCTGCCACACAGCAAAAATTTCAGCGGGATGGGCGATAAAGTACGATGTCTGGTAAAAAAGCACGTAGCCTAATCGTCCGCCCAGGATAACGCCCAGCGCGCCGTAGAACAGGATGTCGTCGAGATCGCGCTCGCTCCAGCCGCAATCCGGCTTTTTGCGAATGCGCCACTTGCCCAGCCACAGCAGGCTCAGAAAGCCGACCAGATACATCAGGCCATACCAGTGGATGGCGAGCGGGCCGATGTGAATGGCGATGGGGTCGAATTGTGGATGGACAAGCATGTGAGAGAAGGCGTCTTAATGAGTTAGAATTACGGGCATTATCCTATAAAAAATTTAGCCACAGAGAACACAGAGAGCACAGAGTTTTAAAAAACCTTAGCCAGCTCGCACAGTTGCTGTGTACGGTTTTCTCTGTGAACTCTGTGTTCTCTGTGGCTCGAATTCAGTTTTTAAAGAGGTTCGCCATGCCAAAATACCGTTCCCACACCACCACCCAAGGCCGCAACATGGCCGGCGCCCGTGCCCTGTGGCGCGCCACAGGGATGAAGGAGGAGGATTTTTCCAAGCCCATCATCGCCATCGCCAACTCGTTCACCCAGTTCGTGCCGGGGCACGTCCACCTCAAGGACATGGGGCAGCTCGTGGCGCGCGAGATCGAAAAGGCCGGTGGCGTGGCCAAGGAATTCAACACCATTGCGGTGGATGACGGCATCGCCATGGGCCATGGCGGCATGCTGTACTCGCTGCCCAGCCGCGACCTGATCGCCGACAGCGTGGAGTACATGGTCAACGCCCACTGTGCCGATGCGCTGGTGTGCATCTCCAACTGCGACAAGATTACTCCCGGCATGCTGATGGCCGCGCTGCGCCTCAATATCCCGGTGGTGTTCGTTTCCGGCGGGCCGATGGAGGCCGGGAAGGTCAACTGGCAGGGCGATACGCTCAAGCTGGACCTGGTGGATGCCATGGTGGCGGCTGCCGACAGCAACGTCAGCGACGAGAAATCCGAGGCCATCGAGCGCTCGGCCTGCCCTACCTGCGGCTCCTGCTCCGGCATGTTTACCGCCAATTCGATGAACTGCCTGACCGAGGCGCTGGGACTGTCGTTGCCGGGCAACGGTTCGACGCTGGCAACGCACGCCGACCGCAAGCAGCTGTTCCTGCGCGCCGGGCGCCTCATCGTCGAGCTCGCCAAGCGCCATTACGAGCAGGACGACGCTTCTGTGCTGCCGCGTGCCATCGCCAGCTTCGAGGCGTTCGAGAACGCCATGAGCCTGGACGTGGCGATGGGTGGCTCCACCAATACCGTGCTGCACCTGCTGGCAGCGGCGCACGAGGCCGGGGTGGATTTCACCATGGCCGACATCGACCAGATTTCCCGCCGCGTGCCTTGTCTGAGCAAGGTTGCCCCGGCAACGCAGAAATACCACATGGAAGACGTGCACCGCGCCGGCGGCGTGATGGGCATTCTCGGCGAACTTGACCGGGCCGGACTGATCCGGCGCGACGTGCCCACCGTGCATGCCCCGAGCATGGCTGCCGCACTGGAGCAGTGGGACATCCGGCGCACACAGGATGAGGCCGTGACAACGTTCTTCCGCGCCGCGCCAGGCGGCGTGCCGACCACCATCGCCTTTTCGCAGTCCATGCGCTACCCGGAACTGGATGACGACCGCGCCGAGGGCTGCATCCGCGACAAGGAGCACGCCTATTCGCAGGATGGTGGCTTGGCGGTGCTGCACGGCAACATCGCGCTGGATGGCTGCATCGTCAAGACCGCCGGGGTGGATGACAGCATCCTCAAGTTCACCGGCCGCGCGCGCATTTTCGAAAGCCAGGATGACGCGGTCGCTGGCATCCTGGCCGACCAGATCGTCGCCGGCGATGTGGTGGTGATCCGCTACGAAGGGCCCAAGGGCGGCCCTGGTATGCAGGAAATGCTCTATCCGACCAGTTACCTCAAGTCAAAAGGGCTGGGCAAGGTGTGCGCGCTGCTCACCGACGGCCGTTTCTCCGGCGGCACTTCGGGCCTCTCCATCGGCCATGCCTCGCCGGAGGCCGCAGAAGGCGGTGCTATCAGCCTGGTGGAAGAGGGCGACACCATCGAGATCGACATTCCCAACCGCCGTATCCATCTCGCCGTATCGGTCGAGGAGTTGGAGCGCCGCCGCATTGTGATGGCAGCCAGGGGAGCGCAAGCGTGGAAACCGGTCAATCGCGAGCGTACTGTGTCTGCTGCCTTGCGCGCCTACGCGGCGATGACGACCAGTGCCGCCAAGGGCGCCGTGCGTGACGTGACGCAGGTCGAACGATAAAGGACAAATGCCATGAGTGATGCTGCCAAACTGATGCCCTCGCCTGTAGACGCGGCATCCGGAAATATTGCAGGCGTGCATGCCGCCCTTGGGCGCGAGCATCCGCATATCAAAATATCCGTAAATGCCAATGGGTTGAAGTACATCGAAATTGATAACCCACTCGCCACTGCGAAAATTGCATTGCAGGGGGCGCATGTAATGCATTGGCAGCCCAAGACGGAAAAGCAGCCGATTTTGTGGCTGTCCGAGCATACGCGGTATGTCGAGGGACGTTCCATCCGTGGAGGCATTCCGATCTGCTGGCCTTGGTTCGGCGTACATCCCACGGACGGCACGCTCTGTCCACACGGGTTTTCCCGGGTAATTCCGTGGCAGCTCGTCGACTGCGATATTACGGATACCGGCGCCACGCGCTTGTTGTTGCAGATGATGGAAACCAGCGAAACACGGCGCCAGCTTTCCTACCCGTATGCTTTGACCCTGACCATTACCGTCGGCAGGCGCCTGAAGGTCGATCTTGCAACCACCAACAAGGCTGACCATCCCTTTATCATCGGCGAGGCTTTTCACACTTACTTCAATGTTGGCGACATCGGGGCTATCAAGGTCACTGGACTGCAGGATTGCGTATACTCGGACAAGGTGCTGGGTTACGAGCGCAACATCGAACACGAAACCCTGGCTTTCGACGGTGAATTTGATCGCGTTTATCTCAACCATGATGGCGATTGCGCCCTCCACGATCCTATCTATAAACGGCGCATTCGCATCTCAAAGTCGCACAGCAACACCACAGTGGTCTGGACCCCCTGGGCTGAGAAGGCACACAGGACCGGCGACATGGGCGATGGCGATGAATGGCGCCATATGGTCTGCATTGAAACTGCAAACGCGATGGACAACATGGTGGTGATCAATCCGAAGCGCACGCACGTGATGACTGCGGAGTACAGTGTCGAATCGTTCTGAATTCGAGGTTGAGGCCATCGCCCATGGCGAACCGCCTGGTGGCTGAAACTAGCCCTTATCTGCTGCAGCATGCCGATAACCCCGTGCATTGGTATCCGTGGGGTGAAGAAGCGCTTGCGCTGGCTCATGAGCAGGATAGGCCAATTTTATTGTCCATTGGATACTCAGCCTGCCACTGGTGCCATGTCATGGCGCACGAATCGTTCGAAGACCCCGCTACCGCATCGCTGATGAACGAGCTGTTCGTCAATGTCAAGGTGGATCGCGAAGAGCGTCCCGATCTCGATCAAATCTACCAGCACGCCCACTCGATTCTGTCGAGTCGCAGTGGCGGCTGGCCGCTGACCATGTTTCTCACGCCGGAGCAGGTGCCGTTTTTCGGCGGCACCTACTTCCCGCCGAGCCCGCGCTACGGCCTTCCGGGTTTTGCGGATTTGCTGCGGCAGATTGCGGCCGCCTGGAAAGTGCAAAGAAATGAAATCGAGGCCCAAAATGCCTCCGTGCTTTCCGTGCTGGAAAAAACTGTGCGCCAGGATGCGCCGGCCGAGATAGACGGTAGTGTCGTTACCATGGCGGCAGATCAGTTGGCGCAGATGTTCGACAGCGTCCATGGCGGCTTTGGCGGTGCGCCGAAATTCCCCAATCCGGCAGATCTTGCCTTCTTGCTACGCGGCGGAGAAAAGTCCCGCCAGATGGCGTTGTTTACGCTTACGAAAATGGCTGATGGCGGCATTTACGACCACGTCGGCGGCGGTTTTTGCCGCTATAGCGTGGACGACCACTGGGAAATTCCGCACTTCGAGAAAATGCTGTACGACAACGGGCAGTTGCTGAGCCTCTACACGGATGCCTGGAAAATCAAGGGCAACACGCAATACCTGGAAGTCGTCGTGCATACCATCGATTGGCTCATGCGTGAAATGCGCTCTCCGCAAGGTGCTTTCTATTCATCACTCGATGCAGACAGTGAAGGGGAGGAAGGCAAATTCTATGTCTGGCAGCGCGATGAATTGCGGCAATTGCTGGATGCGAACGAGTATGCCCTGCTCCAGCAGTGCTACGGTCTGGACGGTGCTCCGAATTTCGAGCATGCCTGGCATTTGCGGGTGACAGGCGGCGGGGAACCGTTGGCGGACTGTTGGGAATCGGCGCGCCGCAAGCTGTTCCAGGCACGGGAAAGCCGTGTTCGCCCCGCGCGCGATGACAAGATTCTCGCCAGTTGGAACGGGCTGCTGATCGCCGGACTGGCGCATGCCGGGCGCACCTTTGGCAAGACGGAGTGGGTCAACGCCGCACAGCAGGCTGCCGACTTCATCCGTACCCGCATGTGGCAAAACGACAAACTGCTGGCAACGGCAAAAGATGACAAGGCGCATCTCAACGCCTATCTGGATGACCATGCCTTTCTGTTGCTGGCCATGCTGGAACTACTGCAGGCGGATTTCCGCAAGCCCGATCTGGATTTTGCCATCGCGCTGGCGGAAGCCCTGCTGTCGCGTTTCCAGGATGACGAAAACGGTGGATTTTTCTTTACCAGCCATGACCACGAGCTACTGATCCAGCGCCAGAAATCGGCATATGACAATGCTACGCCGTCCGGCAACGGCGTCGCGGCTTTGGCGCTGCAGCGTCTGGGGCACCTTGTCGGGGAGGTGCGTTATCTGAAGGCCGCGGAAAATACGTTGCGCGCTTTTTCCGCGACTATGCAGCGCAACCCTGCCGCCTGTCCGAGCATGGTAATGGCACTTGATGAATACTTGACTCCTCCCGCGCTGCTCGTTCTGCGCGGCCCGCAGGAAAAACTGTCGAACTGGAAAGAGGCGTTGAATCGTCTCCATCTGCCAGGCTCAATCCTGATCTCGCTGCCGGCAGATGTTCAGGGCATGCCGCAGTCGCTTGATCGTCCATTGACCCATGATGTCAACGCCTGGCTATGCAGGGGCGTTGAATGCCTACCGGCAATCGATCATCTGGATGTTTTGCTAGAGAGGCTGCAGCCTCTTTGCAATCGGGGTGAAACCCGTTTATGATTACTTGCCAATTGGTGATTTTTTAAAGATCGAGATCGAAGGAGAAAGCATGAAAGCATTGATGATGGCGGTGGCCGCCGCTGGTTCCCTGATGGTTGCTGGTATGGCCAGTGCAGAAGACGCTGGACAGGCGCTGGCTCAGAAAAGTGGCTGCTTGGCGTGCCATAGTTTGGACAAGAAGGTTCTGGGCCCGTCATACAAGGATGTGGCTGCAAAGTACAAGGGTCAGAAGGACGCTGAAGCCAAGTTGATCGAAAAGGTCAAGAAGGGTGGTAGTGGCGTTTGGGGTCCGATTCCGATGCCGGCCAACAGCCCGCAAGTCAAGGACGAAGACATCAAGACCATCGTTGAGTGGGTTCTGAAGCAGTAATCTGAGCTTCCACCTCCATGAAAAGCCGGTCATTTCTGACCGGCTTTTTTATTGCCGCATCCCGCCTAATCTTTGGCCAGCTTGCTGTGATGCATGGAATAGGTGAAGTAAACAATGAGCCCAATGATCAGCCAAACCATGAAACGCAGCCAGGTAATGCCGGGGAGAAAGGCCATCAGTGCCCCGCAGGACAGCATGCCGAGCAGCGGGAACAGGGGGCTGAAAGGGGTGCGGAATGGCCGCTTCAACTCCGGCCTGGTGACGCGCAGCACCAGAACCCCCAGGCACACCAGCACGAAAGCGGCCAGCGTGCCGATATTGACCAGTTCCGCCAGTTCGCCGAGCGGCACCAGGCCGGCGATGACGGACATGATTACACCGCACAGCACGATGACACGCGTCGGCGTATGCGTTTTCACATTGACCGAGGCGAAGAACGGCGACAACAGTCCGTCGCGCGACATGGCGAAGATGATACGCGTGAGCCCATAGTAGAGCACCAGCATCACCGTGGTGAGCCCCGCGATGACGCCGGTGGAGACCAGCGCCGACGCCCAATTGAAGCCAATCAGTTGCAGGGCGTGCGCGACCGGCGAGGAAACGTTGAGGTCGGTGTAATGGGCTACGCCGGTGAGCAGTCCGGACACGACGATATAGATTACCGTGCAGATCGCCAGCGAGGACACCAGCCCTATTGGCACGTCGCGTTGCGGATTGGCAGTCTCTTCCGCCGCGGTGGACACCGCATCGAAACCCACGTAGGCAAAAAATACCATGGATGCGCCGGCCAGTACGCCGGTGGTCTTGCCGTCCGGCAGCGTATCGAACCAGCCGAACGGCATGAACGGATGCCAGTTCTCCGGATTGACATTGAACACGGCAATGCCGACGAACACCGCGATGGTAATCAGCTTGACGAACACCATCGCATTGTTGGTGCGCGCGCTCTGCTTGACGCCCATGATGAGCAGCCCCATCAGCAGCAGGATGATGACGCTGGCAGGCAGATTGATGATGCCGCCCAGCGACGGAGCCTTGGTGAGCACTGCCGGCAGCGGAATACCGATAGCTGTAAGCGCATTGTTGAAATAGCCCGACCAGCCGTTAGCTACGGCCGCCACCGAGATGCCGTATTCCAGCAGCAAGTCCCAGCCGATCATCCAAGCCAGCAACTCACCGAAGGCGGCATAGCTGTAGCCGTAGGCGCTGCCACAGCCGCCGACTGCCGAAGCCAGTTCCGCGTAGGCCAGCGCGGCAAATGCGCATGCGATACCCGCGATCACGAAGGACAGCACCACTGCCGGCCCCGACTGCGTGGCGGCAGCGATGCCGGTCAGCACGAAGATGCCGGTGCCGATAATGGCGCCGATGCCTAGAAAGGTCAGGTCCCAAGCCGACAGGCAGCGCCTGAGGCCGCTGCTGACGAAATCATCCGGGGTAATGTTCTTGGTGCGGAAAATTTGCAGCGCCATACGGTTCTCCCTGATTTTATCTTGCCTGATTATGCACTAATTGGGACTATTCCAGCCAGTTCCTGCCAGTCAGAAAATCCGTGTAGAGCTTTGCTTCCGCTGACCCCGGCTCCGGTTGCCAGTCGTAGCGCCACTTGACGATGGGCGGCAGCGACATGAGGATGGATTCGGTGCGGCCGCCGGATTGCAGACCGAACAGGGTGCCGCGGTCATAGACAAGATTGAATTCGACATACCGGCCGCGGCGGTAGGCTTGGAAATCGCGCTCGCGCTCACCGTAGGCGATGTCCTTGCGGCGTTGCAGGATGGGCAGGTAGGCATGCAGGAAAGCGTCGCCCATGCTCTTCATCATGGCGAAGCTCTGCTCGAAGCCGAGTTCGTTGAAGTCGTCGAAGAACACGCCGCCAATGCCGCGCGGCTCTTTGCGGTGCTTGAGATAAAAATAGTCGTCGCACCATTGCTTGAAGCGCGTGTAAAGCTCGGCGCCGCGGGGGTCGAGCGCCAGCTTGCAGGTGCGGTGGAAGTGCGCTGCGTCCTCCTCGAAGCCGTAGTAGGGTGTCAAGTCCATGCCGCCGCCGAACCACCATACCGGCTCTTCCCCGGCTTTCTTCGCCATGAAACATCGTACATTCATATGCACGGTCGGGGCATAGGGGTTGCGCGGATGCAGCACCAGCGATACTCCGGCAGCCTCAAAGCCACGTCCGGCCAGTTCCGGCCTCCCCGCGCTGGCGGAAGGCGGCAGCTTGTCGCCCATGACATGCGAGAAATTAACTCCGCCACGTTCCAGCACGTTGCCTTCTTCAAGCACGCAACTCACTCCACCCCCGCCTTCCGGGCGTTGCCAGGAATCGTGCAGGAAGTGCTTGCCGTCAGCCAGTTGCAGCGCCTCGACGATGCGGTTCTGCAAGTCGGCGAAATAGTCTTTTACGGCGTAGAAATCCATGGTTTTCACTTTCTGATGATGTTGCCGGTGGCGAGGTGCTGGATGGTTGAAGGCCGGCGGCGCGCGCCAATTCGGCCGGGAATCACCATGGCGCGGTTGCCGAACAGCCTGCGGCATTCCTGGGCAGTCCGGGCGGGTTTGCCTCCACTAAGGTTGGCACTGGTCGAAACCAGGGCCATGTCTGCCAATCTGCATAGGCGGGCCGCACCGGCATGTGGGGTAACACGTACGGCAACTGTATCGTGGCTGCCACGCAGAAAGGCCGGACAATCGTGAGCGGCCAGTGCAAGCCAGGTGTGCGGGCCGGGCCAGGCAGCATGCATCCGACGCTGCAGTGCGGGGGGCAGTCTGGCGAGAAACGGCCTTAGCTGGCGTGGGTGCGCTGCGATCAGAATCAGCCCCTTGGCAGCGCTGCGCTGCTTCAGCGCAAGGACGCGCCTGACTGCCCGCGGATTGCGCGGATCGCAGCCGAGCCCGTAGCAGGATTCGGTCGGATAGGCGATGACGCCGCCGCGCTTCAGGTGCTGACGAATGCGCCGGGCGTCCATGGGCGCTGGCGTCAGCCCTTGATGGCGCGCCAACCGATGTCGCGGCGCATCTGGCTGCCGTCGAAATGAATGCCATCGGCAATTTGATAAGCCCGGTTGCGCGCCTGCTTGACCGTGTCACCAAGCGCTGTAACACATAGCACGCGCCCGCCGCTGGTCACGGGCTGACCATCCTTCATCGTGGAGCCGGCGTGGAATACATGAGCATCCTGCAGGCCCTTGGGCAAGCCGCTGATGACGTCGCCATTCCGTGGCTCATCTGGGTAACCGGCGGAAGCCATGACGATGCCCAGCGCAGTGCGGCGGTCCCATTCGGCTTCTACCTGTTCTAGCGTGCCGTTGACGGCGTGTTCGATCAGCGTCACCAGATCGGACTTCAGGCGCAGCATGATGGGCTGGGTTTCCGGGTCGCCCATGCGGCAGTTGAATTCCAGCGTCTTCGGATTGCCACTCTTGTCGATCATCAGCCCGGCGTAGAGAAAACCAGTGTAGCGGATGCCATCCTTGGCCATGCACTGAATGGTTGGACGGATAATTTGGCGTATTGCCTTGGCGTGGATTTCCGGCGTGACGACCGGCGCGGGAGAGTAGGCGCCCATGCCGCCGGTGTTCGGCCCCTGGTCGCCGTCCAGCAGGCGCTTGTGATCCTGGCTGGTAGCCAGCGGCAGAATATGTTCGCCGTCGCACATGACGATGAAGCTCGCTTCCTCGCCTTCCAGAAACTCCTCGATTACCACGCGCGCGCCGGCCGCGCCCAGCTTGTTGTCGGCCAGCATCATGTCAATGGCATCGTGCGCCTCGGCTTCGTCCATCGCGACCACCACGCCCTTGCCGGCAGCGAGACCGTCAGCCTTGATGACGATGGGCGCGCCCTGCTGCCTGACGTATTCATGCGCGGCGGCGGCATCGGAAAAGGTGGCGTAGGCGGCAGTCGGAATGCCGTGGCGCAGCATGAAGGCCTTGGCGAAATCTTTGGAGGACTCCAGCTGCGCGGCCGCCTTGGTCGGCCCGAAAATTTTCAGGCCCGCCGTCATGAAGGCGTTGACCACGCCCTGCGACAAAGGGGCTTCCGGCCCCACGACAGTGAGGGCGATCTGCTCGTCCTGCGCGAACTTTACCAGCTCCGGTATGCCGGTGATTGGTACATTCACCATATCCGGGTCGAGCGCCGTGCCGGCATTCCCGGGCGCGACATAGACGCGCGTCGTTCTTGGGCTTTGCGCCAGTTTCCATGCCAGCGCGTGTTCGCGCCCGCCGCCACCGATAACCAGAATTTTCATGGTTGAACCCTGTGAAATGTGAAATGTGAAATGTGAAATGTTAAGCCAGCGATTCAAACGCGCCATAGGCGCGACATTTCACTTTTCACCTTTCACGAAAATCAATGCCTGAAATGTCTTACGCCGGTCAGCACCATGGCCAGACCGTGTTCTTCCGCCGCCGCGATCACTTCCTCGTCGCGCATGCTGCCGCCGGGCTGTATGACACAGGCGGCGCCGGCTTCGGCCAGTACGTCCACGCCGTCACGGAACGGGAAGAAGGCGTCTGATGCTACTACGGAGCCTGCAAGCGACAACCCGGCGTTGCCCGCCTTGATTGCGGCGATGCGGGTGCTGTCCACGCGGCTCATCTGGCCGGCGCCGACACCCAGCGTCATGGCGTTGCCGCAGAACACGATGGCGTTGGATTTGACGTACTTGGCTACGCGCCACGCAAACAGCAAGTCCTGCATTTGCTGCGGGGTGGGTTGTTTCTTGGTGACGATTTTCAGGTCGGCAAGGGAGATTTCGTGATTATCTGCGGTCTGGATCAGCAGCCCGGAGCCGACGCGCTTGCTGTCGTGTGAATTGCGGCCTTTCTCCCATGCGCTGTTGCCGCCTTGCGGCAGGGCGATTTTGAGGATGCGTACATTGGCTTTGGCCTTGAAAATCGCCAGCGCGTCTTCGCTGAAGTCCGGTGCAATCAGCACTTCCACGAATTGCTTGGAAACCGCTTCCGCCGCTGCGCCATCCACAGCCTGGTTGAACGCAATAATACCGCCGAAAGCCGAGGTCGGGTCGGTCTGGAAGGCCTTGCCGTACGCTTCCAGCGCGGTTGCACCCAGCGCGACGCCGCAAGGGTTGGCGTGTTTGACGATGACACATGCGGTGCTGTCGAAGGATTTGATGCATTCCCATGCCGCATCGGCATCGGCGATGTTGTTGTAGGACAGTTCCTTGCCTTGCAGTTGCTGTGCCGTCACCAGCGAGCCGGGCGCGGGGTGCAGGTCGCGGTAGAACGCCGCCTGCTGGTGCGGATTTTCGCCGTAGCGCAAGTCCTGCACCTTGACGAAACGGCCGTTGGTCTGGCCGGGAAAGGGGTTGCGCGAACCATCGGCATTGAATGACGAAAGATAATCGCTGATCGCGGCATCGTAATTGCTGATGCGGTTGAACGCCGCGACCGACAGGGCAAAACGGGTTGCCCGACCGACGGCGCCGCCCGAGCTTTTCATTTCGGCAGTGACGTCGGCATACTGCGCGGCGTCGGTCAGCACCGCCACATCGTTCCAGTTCTTGGCCGCGGAGCGCACCATGGCCGGGCCGCCAATGTCGATGTTTTCTATCGCTTCTTCCAGCATGCAGTCAGGCCGGACAACGGTTGCCTCAAACGGATAAAGATTGACCACGACCATGTCAATATTGGGAATCCCCGCCTGCTGCATGGTGCTGATATGCTCCGGCAGGTCGCGTCGGCCCAGGATGCCGCCGTGTACCTTGGGATGCAGCGTCTTGACGCGGCCGTCCAGCATTTCCGGGAATCCGGTGTAGTCGCTGACTTCGACGACTGGGATGCCGTGGTCGCGGAACAGCTTGGCGGTGCCGCCGGTGGAAAGAATTTCGACATCGAACTGGCGCAGGGCATGGGCGAATTCAAGGATGCCGGCTTTGTCGGAAACGCTGATGAGCGCTCGTTTGATGGTAGTCATGGTGGGTCTGTTGAATGTAAGTGAGAAGGGCTACTGGATGTTGTGTTGCTTGAGTTTCTTGCGCAGGGTGTTGCGATTCAGGCCAAGGATTTCTGCGGTTTTGCTCTGGTTGCCTTTGGCGTGGTTCAGCACATATTCCAGCATGGGCTTTTCCACGCAGGCCAGCAGCATGTCATACACCGCATGGGGCGGTTGGTCTTCCAGATCCTTGAAGTAGGCTTCCAGCGCGCCGCGCACGCAGGCTGTAATGTCGTGGTCACCCTTCATGCCGCCAGCGCCTCCGGTTCGTCATATTGCAGATGTTGGCCGTGCTGCTGCAGATGGCCGAAGAAATCGTTGACCGCGTTCAGTTGTTCCCGCACCGTCTGCAACTGGTTCATGGCATGGCGGAAATGGGCGGAGCCGACCAGGCCTTTGGTGTACCAGGAGATATGCTTGCGCGCCACGCGCATCCCGGTAAGTTCGCCATAAAAGCCGTATAAATCGTCCAGGTGCTCGAGCAGAACGTCGTGAATTTCAGCCACTTGCGGCGGCGGCAAATGGTTGCCGGTGTTAAGGTAATGCTCGATCTCGCGGAATATCCAGGGGCGCCCCTGCGCCGCTCGGCCGATCATGATGCCGTCCACGCCGGTCTTGTCCAGCACGTATCGGGCTTTTTCCGGGGTAGTGATGTCGCCGTTGGCGATCACCGGAATGTGAATCGCCTGTTTTACTTCGGCGATCAAATCGTACCTGGCATCGCCGCTGTAGCCCTGGCAGCGCGTGCGGCCATGGATGGCCAGCGCCTGGATGCCGGATTCCTCTGCAATGCGCGCCACCACTGGCACATTGAGGTGGTCGCGATCCCAGCCCAGGCGGGTTTTCAATGTCACCGGCACTTCCGGTACGGCCCTGACCACGGCTTCCAGAATGCGGCCCACCAGCGACTCGTCGCGCAACAGCGCAGAGCCCGCCATGACGTTGCAAATCTTCTTGGCCGGGCAGCCCATGTTGATGTCAATGATCTGCGCGCCGTTGTCCACGTTGTAGCGCGCGGCTTCGGCCAGCATTTTGGGGTCGGCACCGGCAATCTGTACCGACTTGGGCTCCACTTCGCCCTCATGGTTGGCGCGGCGGCGGGTTTTTTCGCTGCCGTACAGCAGGGAGTTGGAAGTCACCATCTCGCTCACCGCCATGCCCGCGCCCAGCCGCTTGCACAACTGGCGGAAAGGGCGATCCGTCACGCCGGCCATGGGGGCGACGATGAGGTTGTTTCTCAACTTGTAGGGGCCGATTTGCAAGGTGTTTTTCTTGTGTTTGGCGAACGGGAAAGCTGCTCATTTTATATGCAAACCATCACCAGGAAAAGGCAATATTGCCGGTTGTTTTGTTCGATTTGGCAAATGCGGTTGCAGAGCAGAATTGGGTTTTTGCACCAAATTGGGGTACATTACAGGTTTGGTTTAACTTGTTGAATGCATCGAAATGAAACTGAATCCCACGGTTGATAAAGTCACGGAGCGCATCCGTGAACGGAGTGCGGAAACCCGCCAAAGTTATTTGCAACGGCTCGATGCCATGGCGCAGCGTCCGCGCGGTGTTGACCGCATGGGCTGCGCCAACGTCGCGCATTCCTTCGCGGCCATGCCCGATGACGATAAATTCAGGGTAGTTGCCGAGCGCGCCCCGAATGTTGGCATCATCACCGCCTACAACGACATGCTGTCGGCGCACGCCCCTTACCAGCATTTTCCCAACATCATCAAGGCCGAGGCGCACAAGCATGGCGCTACCGTGCAGGTGGCCGGCGGCGTGCCGGCAATGTGCGACGGCATTACCCAGGGCATGGCCGGCATGGAGCTCTCCCTGTTCAGCCGCGACGTGATCGCCATGTCCACGGCCGTCGGCTTGAGCCATGACGTGTTCGACGCCGCCCTGATGCTGGGTGTGTGCGACAAGATTGTGCCGGGGCTGCTGATCGGTGCACTGCATTTCGGCCATCTGCCTACCGTATTTGTGCCGGCGGGGCCGATGACCACCGGCCTGTCCAACAGCGAAAAGTCACACATGCGCGTGCTGGCGGCGGAAGGCAAGGTCGGCCGCAAGGAGCTGCTGGAAACCGAATCCAAGGCCTACCACGGCCAAGGCACCTGCACCTTCTACGGCACCGCCAACAGCAACCAGATGCTGCTAGAAGCCATGGGCCTGCATGTTCCGGGCGCCGCGTTCATCACCCCCGGCACCGGGCTGCGCGAGGAACTGACGCGCGAGGCGCTGCGCACCGTGCTGGGCATCGTTAACGGCAAGTCATTTACGCCTATCGGGCGCATGGTGGACGAGCGCTGCATCGTCAACGCCATGGCTGCGCTGATGGCCACCGGCGGCTCCACCAACCACCTGATCCACTGGGTGGCCGTGGCGCGTGCGGCCGGCATCATCATCGACTGGAACGATTTCTGCACATTGTCCGATGTGGTGCCGCTGGTCGCGCGGGTCTATCCTAACGGCGAAGCCGACGTCAACGCATTTCAGGACGCCGGCGGGCCAGGCTATGTGATCCGGGAACTGCTGGACGCCGGACTGATGCACGAGGACGTGTTGACGGTGCGTCCTCAGGGCATACGCGAATTCACCGCTATCCCTGCGCTGCAAGACGGCGCGCTCCGCTGGCAAACGGCAGCCACCTCGGGCGATGACGAGGTGCTGCGTCCGGCCTCCGCGCCGTTCGGCCCCAATGGCGGCATCAAGGTGCTGCGCGGCAATATTGGACGCAGTGTGATTAAGGTTTCTGCCGTGCCGGAGGAGTGCCACATCATCGAGGCGCCAGCGCAGGTATTCGATTCTCAGGAAGAATTGCAGAAGGCATTCGCCGCTGGCGAACTTGACCGCGACGTGATCTGCGTAGTGCGCTGGCAGGGCCCGCATGCCAACGGCATGCCGGAGTTGCATAAGCTGACACCGCCCCTGAAGGCGTTGCAGAACAAGGGATTCGAAGTGGCGCTGGTGACTGACGGCCGCATGAGCGGTGCTTCCGGCAAAGTGCCGGCGGCTATTCACGTGTCGCCGGAAGCTGCCATGGGCGGCCCGTTGGCTAAGGTGCGCGACGGCGACATCATTCGTCTCAATGCCTGTTCCGGCGAACTCAATGTCCTGATCAGCGATGAGGATTGGGCTGCCAGGCAGCCCGAGAAAATGCCGCACAGCGCGCGCGAAGCCCACTCCATGGGCATGGGGCGCGAACTGTTCGGCGGCATGAGGCACAATGTAACCGCAGCTGAAGAAGGAGCTTGTACGTGGCTTTAACCGATAAACTGACCTCGTTGCAGGTCATGCTGGACGCACCGGTGATCCCGGTGATTGTACTCAACGACGTGGCGCACGCCGTGCCCATGGCCAAAGCATTGGTGGCCGGTGGGATCCGTATGCTGGAAATTACCCTGCGCACCTCGGTTGCGCTGGAGTGCATGCGTGCCATCGCCAATGAAGTGCCGGAAGCCGTGGTCGGCGCCGGCACCATCCGCAGTGCCGCTGATGCCAAGGCCGCCTTGGCTGCCGGAGCACGCTTCGGCGTCAGCCCTGGCTATACTAGCACCGTGGGCAAGACCTGCCAGGACATCGGCTTGCCCTTGCTGCCCGGCATTGCTACCGGCAGTGAAATCATGACGGCGCAGGAAGACGGCTACACCGAACTCAAGTTCTTCCCCGCCATGCAGGCCGGCGGCCCGAATCTGTTAAAAGCTTGGGCCGGCCCGTTCACCGACATCAATTTCTGCCCCACCGGCGGCGTCTCACCGGAAAACGCTCCGCAACTGCTGGCGCTGCCCAACGTGGTGGTGGTCGGCGGCTCCTGGCTGACTCCGGCGGACGTGATGGCCCGCGGCGACTGGGCGCAGATCACCGCGCTGGCGAAGGAAGCGGTGGCGCTACAGCGCTAATCTGCGGTAGGGTGCAATGCAGCATGGTTTTGTGCCCTACGCGAGCCCCGAGAGCAAGGAAACAGCTAATCTCTCGGTACATTGTGCTTGCGTAAAAAACCATGTAGCAGGTTGATTTCAAACATTGACTGTGCGTCTAGAGCCTATTCCAAGCTATTCCCGTTCAGCCTCACCTAACCAAGAAACCCCATGGCAATTAAAGCAACCGTCTTCAAGGCCAGTCTGCAAATCGCGGATATGGAGCGGCACTACTACCATGATCACGCGCTGACGCTGGCGCGGCATCCGTCGGAAACTGATGAGCGCATGATGGTGCGTTTGCTGGCGTTTGCCTTGCACGCGCATGAGCATCTGGAATTCGGCCAAGGCATGACGGACGACGATGAGGCGGACTTGTGGCAGAAGGATCTCACCGGGGCGATCAAGTTATGGATAGACGTCGGTATTCCCGATGAAAAGCTGATCCGCAAAGCCTGTGGCCGCGCCAATCAAGTCGTGGTCTATTGCTATGGCGGGCGCGTCGCCGAGATGTGGTTTACCCAGAATAGTTCACAGTTCGCGCGGCCGAAGAACCTCACCATCATCAACCTGCCGCTGGAAAGCACTCAGGCGCTGGCCAAACTGGCGCAACGCACCATGGACTTGCAATGCACCATTCAGGATGGACAGGTGTGGCTGAGCGATGGCGATGCCGGTGTGCAGGTGGAACGGAAGGCTTTGAAAACGGCAGCTCCGTAGAAGCGGATAACGCTGCGCTTATCTAGCCTGCAGCTTAGTGCGCGCTTTCCCAGTTTGGCCCTGCACCGGTTTCCACTTCCAGCGGCACATCCAGTTTGGCTACCCCGCCCATCAGGCGCGGCAGTTGGCTCCTGATTAATTCCAGTTCGTTTTCCGGCACCTCCAGCACCAGTTCGTCATGCACTTGCATCACCATGCGCGTGCCTAGATTTAGCTCCGTGAGCCAGCCATCCACCGCGATCATGGCGAGCTTGATGAGGTCGGCGGCGGTGCCCTGCATGGGGGCGTTGATGGCGGCGCGCTCGGCACCTTGCCTCCTCATGCCATTGGGGCTGTTGATTTCCGGCACCCACAGGCGACGTCCAAACAGCGTTTCCACATAGCCCTGCATGTGCGCGGCTTCGCGCGTACGCTGCATGTAGCCGGCCACGCCGGGATAACGGGCGAAGTAGCGGTCGATATAGCTCTGCGCTGCGCCGCGCTCCACGCCCATCTGGCCGGCTAGGCCGAAGGCGGACATGCCGTAGATCAGGCCGAAGTTGATGACCTTGGCGTAACGGCGCTGTTCGCTGGTCACCTCGGATCGTTCGCATCCGAAAATTTCGGCAGCAGTGGCGCGGTGGATGTCCTCGCCGGCGGCGAAGGCTGTAAGCAGGCCGTCGTCACGCGACAAATGCGCCATGATACGCAGCTCGATCTGCGAATAGTCGGCGGACACGATGACGCAGCCGGGTGGCGCGATGAAGGCTTCGCGGATGCGACGGCCCTCAATGGTGCGCACTGGGATATTCTGCAGATTCGGGTCGGAGCTTGCCAGCCGCCCGGTCACTGCCACGGCCTGGCTGTAGTTGGTGTGCACGCGGCCGGTAGCGCCATCCACCATGCGCGGCAGCTTGTCGGTGTAGGTGGATTTGAGTTTGGCCAGCCCGCGGTAATCCAGCAAGACTTTCGGCAGCGGATGGTCCAGGGCCAGTTCCTGCAGCACGTCCTCGTCGGTGGAAGGCGCGCCGGAAGGCGTTTTTTTCAGCGGCTTGATACCCAGTTTGCCGAACAGGATTTCCTGCAACTGCTTGGGTGAGCCGAGGTTGAACGGTTGCCCGGCTAGTGCATGCGCCTGCTGTTCCAGTAAAAGTAGTTTCTGGCCCAGTTCGTGGCTTTGCCCATGTAACATCCTGGCGTCAATTAGCACACCGGTACGTTCAATCTTGAACAGGATGTCCAGCACCGGCATTTCCAAGTCGCGGTAGACGTGCGCCAGTTTGTCGTCGCGCTCGATCTGCGGGTACAGCGTCTGATGTAACTGCAGCGTAATGTCGGCGTCCTCGGCGGCGTATTCGGCAGCCTGCTCGACCGCCACCTGATTGAAACCGACCTGCTTGGCGCCCTTGCCTGCGACTTCCTCGAAGGTAATCGTCTTGACCCCCAGGTGGCGCATGGCGAGGTCGTCCATGTTGTGCTGGCGGTGGCTTTCCAGCACGTAGGATTGCAGCAGGGTGTCGTGGGCGATGCCGTTGAGCGCGATGCCGTGGTTGGCCAGTATGTGCTTGTCGTACTTGAGGTTCTGGCCGACCTTGCGGATGGCGGGGTTTTCCAGCAGCGGCTTGATCCGCGCCAGGGTGGCGGCGAAATCCAGTTGTGGCGGCGCATCCACATAGTCGTGCGCCAGCGGCAGGTAGGCGGCGTGGCCGGCCTCCACCGCGAACGACATGCCGACCAATTTCGCCTGCATCGGGTCGAGGCTGGTGGTTTCGGTGTCGAAGCACACCAGCGGCGCGGAGGCAATCTTGTCCAGCCAGGCATTCAGTTGGGCTTCCGTCAGGATGGTTTCATACTGGCGGGTAGTAACGGCGCTAGCGGAGAACAAATCGCCTGCACTTGCAGCCCCCACCGCAATCTGCGGCCGGGCTGATGAGGGCGTTGTTGCAGCCGGCAAATCCAGCTCGCGCCGCCAGGTTTTGAAATCGAAACGGTCGAACAATTCTGCCAGCCTCGCTTTGTCTTGCGGCTGCGGGGCAAGATCGGCGAGGCGTTCCTGTATGCCCACATCGCAGCGTATGGTAATCAGTTCACGCGCAGTGGGCAGCCAGGGCAGCGCCTTGCGCAGGTTATCGCCCACCACGCCCGTGATTTCATCGGCATGCGCAACGATGTTCTCCAGCGAGCCATATTGCGTGAGCCATTTCACCGCAGTTTTGGGGCCGACTTTCTCGACACCT
>Ga0316616_100000035_pt1 | contig 32450 bp, 29 predicted proteins | sample OWC_Aug_M1_C1_D1_FD_207660 | JGI IMG/M metagenome (GOLD analysis project Ga0316616, IMG submission 207660) | Wetland soil microbial communities from Old Woman Creek delta, Ohio, United States - OWC_Aug_M1_C1_D1_B | ecosystem: Environmental > Terrestrial > Soil > Wetlands | place: USA: Ohio... | reverse complement strand
AAACGCCGCAGCAGCGTCTCCCCCTCGCGCTGCCCCAGACAGCCGGCAACTCCCAGCCGCAGGCCGGGTTGCCGGGCCTTCAACGATTGCAGCGTTCCCAGGCGGCTGTACAGCTTTTGCTCGGCCTTGTCCCGGATGCTGCAACCGTTCAGGATGATCAGGTCCGCTTCGCCTTCGTCGTCTGTCAGGCTGTAACCGTCGCGCGCAAGCAGACCGACGATGCGCGCCGAATCCAGTTCGTTTGCTTGACAGCCGAAGGTGACGACTTTGAGTTTGGGCATGGACCGCATCCGCAAATCAGGACGACCCAAATGAACGGGCGGAGCCGTGCGGCGGCGCACTCGGAACCGCGCAACCCGCGCTAGTAGAGGTGGCAGGACACCCAGTGCTTGGGCGCAACCTCACGCAGCGTCGGCTCTTCCTTGTCGCAGCGCTCGAATCGCTTGTGACAGCGGGTGTGAAAGCGGCACCCTTTGGGGGGATGGATCGGGCTCGGCGGATCCCCTTCCAGGATGATGCGTCGGCGCTTCGTCGTGGGATCGGGGATCGGAATGGCCGACAGGAGGGCCTCGGTGTAGGGGTGCAGCGGCTTGGCGTACAACTCTTGGCTGTCCGAAAGCTCCACGATCTGGCCGAGGTACATGACGGCCACGCGATCGCTGATGTGCTCGACAACCCGGAGGTCGTGGGCGATGAAGAGATAGGTGAGGTTGAACTGCTCCTGCAAGTCCTCCAGCAGATTGATCACCTGCGCCTGGATGGACACGTCCAACGCCGAGATGGGCTCGTCGGCGATGATGAGCTTCGGGCTCACGGCCAGGGCCCGCGCGATGCCGACGCGCTGGCGTTGCCCTCCGCTGAACTCGTGCGGGTAACGGTGCATCTGCTCCGGGCTCAGCCCGACCTTGTGGAGAAGGTCCGCCACGCGCTCGCGCCGTTCCTGGCGCGTTTTGCAGAGCTTGTGGATGACGATCCCCTCGCCCACGATCTGCTCCACCGTCATGCGCGGGTTCAGGGACGAGTACGGGTCCTGGAAGATGATCTGCATTCGCTGCCGCAGGCCGCGCATCTCGCTCTTGCCGGCCTTGAAAATGGACACCTGCTCGAAAAAGACTTCCCCCGCCGTGGGTTCGATCAACCGCAGGATCACGCGGCCCGTGGTGGACTTGCCGCAGCCCGACTCGCCGACCAGGCCCAGCGTCTCCCCGCGCAGGAGGTCGAAGCTGACGTCGTCCACGGCGTGGACCTTGGCCGCCTCTCCCCAAAAGAAGCCGCGCTTGATGTCGAAATGCTTGGTGAGGTTCCGAACCTGGAGCAGGTTGTCATTGGCCATGCACGGTTCCTTCAATCAATACAGGCAGCAGCGCACGATGTGATTGGCCGCCCCCATTGGCTTGAGCTGCGGCTCCTCGCCGCGGCACGCGTCGAACACTTTGGTGCAGCGCGCCTGGAACTTACAGCCGCGGGGCAGGTCCAGGAGGTCCGGGACCATGCCGGGGATCGCTTGGAGCCGTGGCCGCCGCTCCGCCTTCTCGATGCGGGGAATGGAATTCAAGAGCCCCTGTGTGTACGGGTGCAGCGGGTTCGTGAACAGCTCCAGGACCGGCGCCTGTTCCACCACGCGCCCCGCGTACATCACCGCCACGCGCGCGGCCGTGTCGGCCACCACGCCGAGGTCGTGCGTGATGAGCATCACCGCCATCCCCAGCTCGGCCTTGAGTTGGTTCAGGAGCTCCAGGATCTGCGCCTGGATGGTGACGTCCAAAGCGGTCGTCGGCTCGTCGGCGATGAGGAGGTGCGGATTGCACGAGAGGGCCATGGCAATCATCACCCGCTGGCGCATGCCGCCCGACATCTGATGCGGGTACTCCTTCACCCGACGGTCGGCGTCGGGAATGCGGACCAGGCGCAGCATCTCGATCGCCTTGTTCCAGGAGTCGCGCTTGGAGAGCCGTTGATGCAGGCGGATGCCCTCGGCGATCTGATCCCCCACCGTAAACACCGGGTTCAGGGAGGTCATGGGCTCCTGGAAGATCATGGAGATAGAGGCGCCGCGGACCTTCCGCATCTCGTCTTCCCGCAGGTCCAGCAGATTCCGGCCGTCCAGCAGGATCTTCCCGCCCACGATCTTACCCGGCGGGTTGGGGATCAGCCGCAGCACCGACAGGGCGGTCACGCTCTTGCCGCACCCGGACTCCCCCACCACGCCGAGGGTTTCCCCTTTCCGAATAGTGAGGCTCACGCCGTCTACGGCGCGCACCGTTCCGGCATCGGTGACGAAATGTGTCTCCAGGTCTTGAATCTCCAGGAGGATCCCGTTTGTGCTCGTTGCGTTCTGGCTCATGCTTCATCCTTCGCTGGGTCTGCGAAAAAACTTTGCGCAGTCTAACATCGCCGATACCACAGGGCAACAGCAAAAAATGCGCAAAGAAATGCGGCTTTCGAGTCCGCCGGTTCGGCTTCGACGCCTCGGCTGCTCAGCGCCGCAGGGTCGCCTGAGGATCCAGCGCATCCCGCAAGCCGTCGCCCACGAAGTTCAGCGATAACAGCGTCGTCGTGAGCGCGAGCCCGGGAAAGATGATGAGCCAGGGATAGGCCTCCATGGCCGCGGCCCCCTCGGCCGCCAGCGAACCCCAGCTGGACATCGGCGGCTGCACGCCGAGCCCGAGGAAGCTCAGAAATGCCTCCTCCAGCATGACCGCCGGCACAGTCAGCGTGGCGTAGACCACGATGGGCCCGAGCGCATTGGGCAGGAGGTGGCGGACGAGAACGCGCCGTGGGGAAGCCCCCATCGCCTGCGCCGCGAGGATAAACTCGCGGACGCGCAGGCTCAGGACCTGACCGCGCACGATCCGCGCCATGGTCAGCCACTGCACCGCGCCCAGAGCGATGAAGAGGTTCAGGATGCTCCGGCCGAACAGGACCATGAGGAGGATCACGAAGAACATGAAGGGCAACCCGTACAGGATGTCCACCGCCCGCATCATGACCTGGTCCAGTCGGCCGCCCCGGAACCCGGCGACGGACCCGTAGGTCACACCGATGGTCAGGCTGACGAGCGTGGCCAAGATTCCGACCGCGAAGGAAATGCGTGCGCCGTAGAGGACGCGCGTCAGCACGTCCCTCCCCAGCTCGTCCGTGCCCAGGAGATGGGACCACGTCGGGGACCTGGCGCCGTAACGGAGATCGGTCCTGTCGTAAGGATACGGCGCGACCCAGGGCGCGACCACGGCCGCCAGCGCAAACGCGGTGAGGATCGCCAGTCCCAGCATGGCCACGCGGTTGCGGCGCAGCCTCCGCAGGGCGTCCATCCAAGGCGACGCGGCCGACACCGCCCGCGGCGCACCCGTCGGCCCTCGGCACTCGGCGCTGGACGCTCGCATCACTGGACCTGCACCCGTGGATCGAGATAAGCGTAGAGAATATCCACGAGCAGGTTGAAGCTCAGCAGCAACACGCTATACGAAATCACCGTGCCCAGGACCATGGTGTAGTCCCGGTTCAGCGCGCCGGTCACGAAGTACCTCCCGATTCCTGGGATGCCGAACACGGTCTCCACCACGACGGATCCGGTCAGCACCGCCGCGGAGGCGGGCCCCAGATATGACACGACCGGCAGGATGGCGCTGGGCACGGCGTGCCGCAGAATGACCGTCGCCTCGCGCTGACCCTTGGCCCTGGCAGTCCGGATGAAGTCCTGGCCGATCACCTCCAGCATCCCCGCCCGGGTGAGCCGCGCCACGTAGGCGGCGTAGAACGTCCCCAGCGTGACGGCGGGCAGGATCACGTGGCGCCACGTGCCCCACCCCGCCACCGGAACCCAGCCCAGGCCCAGCGCGAAGAGCAGCATCAGGAGCGGCCCGAGGACGAAATTCGGGACGGAGACCCCGAACAGGGCGAACGACATGGCGAGGAAGTCGACGACGGAGTTCCGGCGGACACCGGCGAGAAGACCCGCCGCTCCGCCTAAGCAGACCGCCACGACCATCGCGCACGCACCGAGGAGGAGCGAGACGGGGAAGCCGAGGCCGAGGAGCTCGTTGACGGATCGGTCAGGATACCGGAAGGAGGGGCCGAGGTCCCCGCGGAGGACGTCGCCGAGGTAGCGAATGTACTGCGTCCAGAGGGACTCGTTCAGGTGGTAGCGGGCCTCGATGTTCGCGCGCACCTGCTCCGGGAGCACCCGGTCCTGATCGAAGGGCCCACCCGGCGCGAGGCGCATGACGAAGAAGGACAGCGACACGATGATGAAGAGTACGGGCACGAACCCCGCCACTCTCCGCGCGACGTAAACGGGCACGACAGGGTCACCGCTCGATACGGATGTACTTCAACGGATGCTGGTCCAGGATGTTCGGGTACCAGCCCTTCACTCTCTGGCTCAACATGCCTTTGTTCACATACGTGAAGAGCGGGAGAACCGGCGCCCCATCCAGCAGGATCGTCTCGGCATCCCGCATGGCGCGCATGCGGTCTTCCGCGTTGACGAGTCTCGCGGCTCGGTCCATCAGCTCATCGAAGCGCTTGCTCGACCAGCCGGTCTGGTTGTTTCCCCCGCCGGTCCTCCACATCTCCAGGAACGTGTTCGGATCGACGTAGTCGCCGATCCAGCCGGCGCGGGAGATCTGATAGTCGAGACTGCCTTGTCTGGCGAGGTACACCTTCCACTCCACGTTCACCAAGTCCACCTGGACGCCCAGATGCTCCTTCCACATCTGCTGCACGGCCTGGGTGATCACCCGATGGAGATCGCTCGTGTTGTACAGGAGCTCCATCCTGGGGAAGCCCTTCCCGTCCGGATAGCCGGCCTCGGCGAGCAGCTTTCTCGCGGCGGCCGGGTCGAAGCCGAGCCCCCGCGGCCCCTCGTAGCCCCGAAGGCCCGCCGGTACGAAACCGCTGTAGGGCACCTCGCCGGCCTTGGTCACGAACTTGGTAAGCGCCTCGCGGTCGACGGCCAGGCTGAGTGCCTTGCGCACGCGCACGTCGCTGACCGGCGGCTTCGTAACGTTGAGCCGGAAGTAATAGGTCCCGAGATACGGGGACGCGTAGTACTCGGGTTTGGTCTTTGCGGTGTTGATCTGCGAGGGCGGAACCGTCGGAATCCAATCGCTGTCTCCGGCCAGGAACTGCTTGTAGGCCGTGTTGACGTCGTCCGTGGGAAGGAAGATCACCCGCCGAAGCTTCACCGAGCCCGCATCCCAGTGTCGGGGATTCTTTTCGAGCACCAGCTCCTTCTGCGGTACCCAACTCGCCAGCATGAACGGCCCGTTGCTGACCATCTTCCCCGGTTTCACCCAGTCCTTGCCGTGCGCCTCCAAGGCCCACCTCGGCAAGGGATACAGGGTATAGAAATTGGTGAGATCCAGGAAATACGCGGTAGGGCTCTTGAGGGTGACCTGCAACGTCTTGGGGTCCACCGCCCGTACGCCGACCTGTCCGAAGTCGGTCAATCGCCCCGTGTTGTACGCCTCGCCGTTCCTCAGGTAGAAGAGGTGTTGCGCGTACTTGGCTCCCGACTTCGGATTGAGCACCCGTTCCCAGGCGAAGACGAAATCCTGGGCCGTCACCGGCCTGCCGTCGGTCCACGTCGCATCGCGCAGATTGAACGTGTACGTGAGCCCGTCCTTGGACAGCGTCCAGGATGCGGCCATGCCGGGCCGGGGCGAGAGATCTTTCGGATCGGTCGTCGTGAGACCTTCGAACAGGTTACTGAGAATCCGATGCTCGGGCACGCCGGTGACCACGCCGGGGTCCAGGCTTTCGGGTTCGACCATGTTGTTGATCCGGAACACCTGCTCCTGGGCGACCGCCGGAGCCGACAGACTCCCGATGAGCATCGTCAACACGGTCAGAACTAGCAGCAGGTGTCGTCTCATCGCCCCTATCCTTCCATGCCTTACCAGAATTATGAAAATCCGCTCCTGGGCCCGGAGCGCCCGGACACTTCCGGGCCGGGAAGGTGCCGTGGCCCCATTCCCATGATAAGATCTGGCTCTTCGTGGCGCCCTTGGCGGCTTTGCGAGAGGCGATTATTTCGGAATAGGGTTAAATCCGCATCCGAGGATCGAGGGCGTCCCGCAGCGCGTCACCCACGAGGTTGAACCCGAGCACCGACAGCATGATCGTGACCCCGGGGAAGAAGAACGCCCACCATGCCCCGCTGGTGAAGAACTTGTAGCTGTCCGCCAGCATGGCCCCCCACTCCGGGACAGGCGGCTGTGCGCCGAGCCCGAGGAATCCCAGCGCCGCCGCCTCCAAAATCGCGAACGCGATGGCCAGCGTGGTCTGCACGGCCAACGGCGGCAGCGTATTCGGAAAGATGTGGGACAGGATCACCCGGATAGACCCGCCCCCCAAGGCGCGCGCCGCCGTCACGAACTCCCGCTCCTTCAGCGTGAGCACCTCTCCCCGAGTAATTCGCGCGTAAAACGGGATGGAGACGACGCTGATGGCGATCAAGGCGTTCCGCAGACCGGGCCCGATCATGGCCACGATGGCGATCGCGAGAAGCGTGGCGGGGAAGGCCAGCAGGATGTCCATGCAGAACATCAGGCAGAGGTCGGTGCGGTGGCCGACGTACCCTGCCAGCAAACCCAGGCACGAGCCGATCAGCGCCGCCAGGATGACCGAACCCACACCGAGGCTGAGCGAGACCCGCGCCCCGTGCAGGATGCGCATCAAGATGTCACGGCCCAGGGCGTCCGTGCCGAACGGATGGTTCCCCGTGGGCGGCTTGAGGCGCGCCAGGAGGTCCGAGTCCGTGGCGGGGTTGTACGGAAAGAAGACCGGGGCCAACGCCGCCATCAGCAGGAAGCCGAGGATGATGAGCAACCCGCCGCGCGCCACCTGGTTCGCCAGGAGGCGGTGGACGGCCGCCTGCAGCGGGCTCTTCCCACGGACGCCGACGACCAGGGGTGAAGTCGCCTCAGTCATATTTGATCCGGGGGTCCACGGTCGCGTACAGGCAGTCCGTGATCAGGTTCACCATGACGAAGATGGTGGCGATGAACAACGTGGCACCCTGGACGATGGGATAATCGCGCGCCTGGATCGCCTCGTAGATCCAGAGGCCGATCCCCGGCCACGAAAAGATGGTCTCGGTGAGGATGGCCCCGGCCAGGAGGCGTCCCACCTGCAAACCCGTGACGGTCATGACGGGCAGCAGCGCGTTTCGCATGGCGTGGCGCAGGACGACGGCCTGCTGCGGGAGTCCCTTCGACTCCGCCGTCCGGATGTAGTCCTGCGAGAGCACCTCCAGCAGACTCGCACGGGTCATCCGGGTGATCACCGCCATGGGGATGGTCGACAGGGCCACTGCCGGTAGGATGAGGTGCCGCACGCTCGCAATGAGGGCCTCCCCATTCCCGGTGATCACGCTGTCCAGGAGATTGAAGTTCGTCACCGACACGAGCGTGACGTTGGTCCCCAGACGAAAGCCCGTGGGCAGCCACCCCAGCATGACGCCGAAGACCCAGGCCAGCATGAGGCCGAGCCAGAAAATCGGCATGGACACGCCGGTGAGCGCGAAGATCCGGGAGCAGCCGTCGAAGAACGAGTTGCGCCACACGGCGGAAACGATCCCGCTCGGGATGCCGATCAGGATCGCGATACAGATGGCGGTGAGCGCCAGCTCCACGGTGGCGGGAAACCGCCGGATCAGGTCGAGGAGCACGGGGTCGCCCCGGAGGATCGACACGCCGAGATCGCCACGGAGGATCTTCCCCGCGTAGATGACGTATTGCACGTAGAGCGGCTGGTCCAGGCCGAGCTGCGTGCGGATCTCCTTGACGCGCTCGGGCGTGGCGCGTTCCCCGAGCATGGTGACGGCGGGATCACCTGGGATGAGGTGGATGAAACCGAAGACGATGATCGAGATCCCGACGAGGACAGGCACGATGGTCAGAAACCGCTTGATGATGTACTGACTCATGGCGTCCGGTCCCCGTCGGGCCTCGGCTCCCGGCTACTTCTCGATGGACACCGTGTTGAAGAACTCGCTGTTCGTCGGGTTCGCCACGTAGCCCTTCACCTTCTTTGAGAACGGCAGCGGCGGCTGGTTGTTGGCGATGAAGATCCGCGCCACGTCGTCGTGGATCATCTGCTCAGCCTTGCGGTAGAGTCCCGCCCGCTTCGACTGATCGGTCAGCTTCTGCGCTTCCAGCAGCACCTCGGTGAGCTGCGGGTTGGCATAGAAGCCCTCCCGCGAGGTCCCCGGTGAGCAGAAGAAGTAGCAGACGAAGTTGTCCGGGTCGCCGTTGTCGCCGGTCCACCCCAGCATGTAGAGCGGCAACTGACCGTTCTTGCGCTTGTCCAGGTACACCGCCCAGTCGGTCGTCTGGAGCTGGACCGTGATTCCCACCTTGGCCAGATCGGCGGCGATGGCCTCGGCGATCTCCTTCGGGTTCGGGTAGTACGGCCGGGACACCGGCATGTACCAGAACTGCAGCGGCTCCTTCTTGCCGTCTTCCCACGTGATGTCCTTGAGGCCTTGCGCGAAGCCGGCGTCGCGGAGCAGCTGCTTGGCCCGCTCGGGGTTGTACTCGTAGTCCTTCAATTCCTTGTTGTATCCCCAGAGCGGCGGCGGCTGGAACTGGTTGGCCACCATGCCGGTCCCGCCGTAGAGGGCGTCCACGATCGCCTTCTTGTTGATCGCGTGGGCGATGGCCTGGCGCACTCGTCCGTCGCGGAGCTCCTTCACCTTGTAGTTGAACGCGACATAACCCGTGGTGTTGGTCGGGCGAAGGATGATCTGGAGATTCGGGTCGGCCCGTACCACTTTCACGTCGTCCGGGTTGAGGCCCTCGAAGCCGTGGATCTCACCCGCCTTGAGGGCCGCCAGCCGCTGGGAGTTATCCTTGATGTTCCGGACCACCACGCGCTGAACCTTGGGCGCGTGGGCCTTGTCCCAGTAGTCCTTGTTCGCCTCCAGGATGACCTCCTGCCCCACCTTCCACTCCACGAACTTGAAGGGGCCGGTCCCCACGGGGTTCTTCCCGAAATTCAACCCGTGCTTCTCGACCGCCTTGGGGCTCACGATGTCGAAGACGAACATCGCCAGGTTGGCCAGGAACGGCCCCTGCGGGTTCTTCAGGGTGACACGGACGGTCTGCGGATTGACTGCCTCGACCTTGGTGATGAGGCTCTTCTCGTCGAAGCCGCCGAACTGGGCGTCGTAGTACTCGAAGGTTTGACCGGCCTTGATCTGATTCTCGTGCTGCGGGTGCTTGCTCAGGCGCCACCGATCGAAATTCCAGACGACCGCGGCGGCGTCGCAGGGGTTGCCGTCATGGAACTTCACCCCTTTGTGCAGCGTGAACGTCCAGACCGTCCCGTCCTTGCTGACTTCCCACTTTTCCGCCAAGGACGGGATGACCTCTGTGGTGGAGCCCTTATACTTCACCAACCCCTCGTAGATCTGGCGCGTGATCCGGTTCGAGATCCCATCGGTGATGATGGCCGGATCGAGCGAGACAGGCTCTCCCTGGTTGCCGAATACGAACGTGGTTTGGGCGACGGCCGGTCCCGTGCAGAGCAGCAGGCCTGCCAACATCATGCCCCCGATCATCCATGCAACGCGTCTCATGCTCTCTCCTCCTTCTATGCTGCGTTGTGCCGGACGATGCAGCCGAAACGGCGATCCTGTATCCGCGCGGTCACACGTCTGACGACCGTGGATCCGCGCATCCTCCCGCGCCGCTCGTTTACGCCAGGGTGGCCACCGCCTCGGCCATCCGGTTCATGCCCTTCTCGATGTTCGCCATCGAGGTCGCATAGGAGATCCGGACGTGGTTGTCGTTCCCGAACTCCACCCCGGGCACGACCGCGATCCGCGCCGCCTCCAGCAGGAATGTCGTGAATTCCGTGGAGTTGGTGATGGCCTTGTTCCCGGACCGCTTGCCGTAGAGGGCAGAAACGTTCGGGAAGACGTAGAAGGCCCCCTCCGGGCTGTGGCAGCGAATCTTCGGCATGGCGTTGAGCCGGTCCACGATATAGCGCCGCCGCTTGGCAAACTCCTCGCGCATCCGGTGGGTCGGCTCCTGCGAGCTGGTGAGCGCCACCACGGCTCCCCGCTGCGCGAACGAGGTCGGGTTCGAAGTCATCTGGCCCTGCAGGCCGTCCATGGCCTTGATGATCTCCGCCGGCCCGGCCGCATAGCCCAGACGCCACCCCGTCATGGCGTACGCCTTGGACATCGAGTTCACGACGATCGTCCGAGCGTAGATGGCGTCGCTGAGGGACGCGATGCTCACATGCTGGTAGCCGTCGTAGACCAGGGCCTCGTAGGTCTCGTCGGACACGATGCCAAAGCCTCGCTCCACCGCCAAGGCGCCGATCCCTTCCAGTTCGGTCCGGCTGAGCGCCCCGCCGGTCGGGTTGGATGGTGAGTTCAGGACGACGAGCTTGGTCCGCGCGGTTACCGCCGGCTCCAGGACCTGTCGGTTCAAGCGAAACCCCTGCGCTTCGCTGGTGCGCACGATCACCGGCTTGGCGTCGCAGAGCTTCACCTGCTCGGGGAAGCTTACCCAGTACGGGGCGGGGATGATGACCTCGTCGCCCGGGTCCAGCAGCGCCTGAAAGACATTGTAGAGGGAGTGCTTGCCGCCGCAGGAGATGAGCACTTGGTTCCGGGTGTAGTTCAACCCGTTGTCCCGCTTGAGCTTCGTCACCACGGCGTCCTTCAGTTCGTTGATCCCGCCGGTGGCCGTGTACTTGGTGAAGCCGTCACGGGCGGCCTGGATGGCCGCCTCCTTGATGTGGTCCGGTGTGTCGAAGTCCGGCTCGCCCTGGGCAAAGCCGATGACGTCGATGCCGTCGGCTTGCATCTGCCGCGCCTTGGCGCCGATGGCGAGCGTGGCGGACGGGACCAGGTTCCTGGCGCGCTGCGAAACGTTCATGCATTCCTCCTTCCCGACAGGCGGGCTTGGCTCGCCCGCTCCTTCAGCAACTTGGCCGCCAGCGGCGGGACGAGATCGTCCACGTTCCCGCCCAAGAGGGCCACCTCTTTGACCAGGCGCGAGCTGAGGTACGTATACGACTGACTGGGCATGAGGAAGACGGTCTCGATGTCCTCGCTGATCTTCCGGTTCATCAGGGCCATGGCGAACTCGAACTCGTAGTCCGACACCGCGCGCACGCCGCGAACGATCACCTGCGCTCCCTTGCCGTGGACATAATCGACCGTCAGCATATGGAAGCTGTCGATCTCCAGGTGCGGCAGGTCTGCGGTGGCTTGTCGCGCGATGGCCAGCCGTTCCTCCAGGGTGAATAGCGGCGTCTTCTGCGGGTTCGCGGCCACGGCGAGGATCAACCGCGGAAACAGCCGCATGGCGCGTCGCAGCAAGTCGCTGTGACCGTTCGTGAACGGGTCGAACGTCCCGGGGTACACTGCGGTCACGGGCATGCGCCCTCCTTCCGGTACAGGGTCAGCCGGGTCTCGCCATAGCGACGCTGCCAGGCTCGCGACAACGTTCCCGTGCGCTCAGGAAGGTCCGTCTTGTGAAACGCCTGCACGAGGAGCACGGCATTCTCGCTCAAAATCTCCCCCGGGGCAAGTGTTTCAACGCACCGGCGCGCGAAATCACCGATGTAGGGCGGATCCAGGAACACGCAGTCGAATCGCTCGCCCGCCCGCGCCAGTCCGTCCAGCGCCGCCAGCGCATCCCGTGCGACGATCCGGGCCCGCGTCGACAACCCGAGGCCGACGAGGTTCGCGCGCAAGCTCGTCAGCGCGGGCCGATCGCACTCCACGAAGGTGGCATCCGCCGCTCCCCGGCTGAGGGCTTCCAGGCCCAGGGCTCCCGTCCCAGCGAAGAGGTCCAGAACCCGAGCGCCTGCGACTCGCGGCCCCACCACGTTGAAGATCGCCTGCCGCAAGAGATCGGAGGTCGGGCGCGTCCGCGATCCCCTGGGACTCCGCAGCTGCCGCCCTCGATGCTCTCCCGCCGTTATCCGCATAGCCGAAAAGCCGGCAATTGGGCGACTCGGCGATCGGGCGACGAGAAAGAACCCGCTGCCGTATTGCCCAGTCGCCAAATTGCCAAATCGCCAGATTGCCCAGTTGCCAAGTCGCCCATCACCCGATTCGCCCGAGTCCCAGGCGCGCGGCCCAGCGGGACTCCATGGCACCGCGCACGGCCTCCCAGGGCCCGTCCAGGTCCGGACGCTCCCGCAACGCCGCCGCGGCCGCGGCCCGCGCCTCTTCCAGCACCCTCAGGTCCCCCGTGAGATTCCCCACCTGAAACCCGTCCAGTCCGGCTTGACGCGTTCCGAAGAACTCACCCGGGCCTCGCTGTCGGAGGTCCGCCTCCGCCAAGGCGAAGCCGTCCCGCTCGCGCACGAAGGCTTCCAGGCGGGCCTGCGCCTCGGGACCGATCTCCTCGCGATCCGCCACGACGAAACAGTGCGCCGCCTGTCCCGCTCGGCCCACCCGGCCCCGGAGCTGGTGCAACTGCGCCAACCCGAGGCGATCCGCGTGTTCGATCACGATGACGCCGGCCTCGGGAACGTCCACGCCGACCTCGACGACCGTCGTGGCCACGAGGAGTCGGATGCGGCCGTCCCGGAACGCCGCCAGCGTCGCGATCTTCTCCGCCGACGAGAGCCGCCCATGCACCAGCCCCACGCCGAACCGGCTCAGCGGCCCCCTGCGATACGTGTCGGCAGTCTGCACGGCCGCCTTGAGTTCGGCCGCCGACTCCTCCACCACGGGGCACACCACATAACCGCGCTCCCCCCGGGCCAGGCGCGCGAGGAGCTCCGCCGCGATTCGCTGGCGCTCGCCCGCCTGGATCCAGATTGTGGTGACCGGTTGTCGCCCCGGCGGGAGCTCGTCGATGACGCTGAGGTCCAGGTCGCCGTACAGAACAAGGGCAAGACTCCGCGGGATCGGAGTGGCGCTCATGACCAGGACGTCGGGGTGGGCAGCCTTGGCCTGAAGGGCGGCGCGCTGCAGCACGCCGAAGCGGTGCTGCTCGTCTACCACGACGAAGCCGAGGCGGCCGAAGGCGACGTCTGAGACAATCAGCGCGTGCGTGCCCACGACCAGGCAGGGTTCGCTGTCCTGCAGTCTCCCCAGTGCCTCTCGGCGCGCCGCCCCGCCCGTACCGCCCCCCAGGTGCACGACCGGGACGCCCAAGGGGTCCGCCAGCGCCCGCAGACGCTCCGCGTGCTGCGCCGCAAGGATCTCGGTGGGCGCCATCACGGCGGCTTGATAGCCGTTGTCGACGGCCGTCAAGGCGGCCAGGAAGGCCACGATGGTCTTCCCCGAGCCCACGTCGCCCTGCAGCAGCCGTTGCATGGGCCGCGCCTCGGCCATGTCGTTCCACACGGCGTCCAGCACGCGCGCCTGCGCCCCGGTCAGAGCGAACGGCAAGGAGGCGCGCGCCCGTTCCGCCAACGCACCGGGCGTGACGAAGGCGATCCCCGGGTGCGCGGATCGGATGGCGCGCTGCCGAAGCATGGCCAGGCTGAACAGGAAGAACTCGTCGAACACCAAGCGGCGGCGGCCGGACACGGTCTCGGCCTGGTCCGCCGGCGCGTGCAGCGCACGAACTGCCGCCGGGAGCGAGAGGAGCCCGTGCCCCTCACACAGTGCCACCGGCAGCGGATCCGTCAACCGGTGGGCGACGGCCTGGACAAGGTCGAAGAGCAACCGGCGCAGGAAGCGCTGCCCGAGGCCGGTGGTCAGCGGATAAACCGGCACGATCCGCCCGGAGTGGCAGCGGACCTCGTCGGCATCTTCGATCTCGTACTCCGGGTTCACCATCTGCCGGGGAGGATAGGGGCTCAGCCTGCCCGTGAGGATGACCCGTGTGCCGCGCGGGAACGTGCGCACCAAGTAGGGCTGCCGGTACCACCGAACGGGGAGGGTCCCGCTCCGGTCCTCGACCAAGATCTCGCAGTATGGGATGCCGCGCCGCGTGCGCCCGGCGCCGACGGACTTGACCTGTCCCAGGACGCTCGCCGATTCGCCCGGCCGCAAGCGGCCCAAAGGAGCGAAGGCGCGCCGGTCCTCGTAGCGCCGGGGGATCAGGAGCAAGGCGTCCGCAACGGAGCGAATTCCGAGGCGCCCCAGGCACTCCGCGCGGGTCGGCCCGATCCCCTTGAGGAGGCGGACGGCCGTCTCCGGGGTCGCCTCGGCCAAAGCAGGCGCGGGAGAAAAGGCTTGCCTTCGCGGGGACGATTCAGTATAGTCTGGCGCCGTCATTCGGCGGTTTCGACGCAAGGTTGCAGGAATTGACCCACGAACACGGAGAGTGTGTGATGCCCCCCACGCGATGTGAGATTTGCGGCAAAGGGCCGCAGTCCGGTGCTCAGGTCAGCCACGCCCACAACGTCTCCAGCAAGCGGCGCTACCCGAACGTCCAACGCGTTCGCGCCCTCGTGAACGGCGCCCCGCGCAACATCCACGTCTGCACCCGGTGCCTGCGCTCCGGCAAGGTCCAGAAGGCTGCGTGACGTCTCGAGAACGGCAATTAGGCAACTAGGCGATTGGGTAATTGGGATTTTCAGGGCAACCCGAATCGCCGCATTGCCAAATGGCCGAGTCGCCCAATTGCCTAATCGCCAGCCTACAACGACTTGACCCGCTCGACCCCCACCACCCCGTCCACTTTCTGAATGGCCTGCATCGTCGCCTGGAGCTGCTTGAGGTCGCTCACCTCCAGGACGAAGTTGTTCACGCCGACCCGCTCCTCGGTCACCCGGATGTCTGCCTGGGTGATGTTCGTGTTGGTGCTGGAGATGGCGGTCGTGATCTCCGCCAGGAGTCCCGGCCGGTCCTTGCCGATTTCCACCCGGATCTTCACCTGGTGCGGCTCTTTCCGTCTCCCATCCCAACTCACCGCGATCTGCCGCTCCGGGTCGCTCATCAGGCTCACGGCGTTCGGACAATCCGCGGTATGGACGGACACGCCGCGGCCCCGGGTGATGAAGCCGATGATCTCGTCGCCCGGCACCGGGCTGCAGCACTTGGAGAATCGCACCAGAATGTCGTCGATGCCCCGGATGCGCACACCCTCCTCCGCGGGGCGCGACCGGCTGGGCTTGCGCTCACCCTTCTTGTCCCGGCCTTCCTCCGCCTCGGTCAAGGCCTGGAACTCTTCCGGTGGGAGCAGCCGACTGACCGCCTGTCGCGGAGAAACCTTGCCGTAACCCAGGGCGGCAAACAGCTCGTCTTCCGCCTCGAAGCCGTATCGCTCCAGGGCCATGGCGACGGCCTCCGGCCGGAGCAACTGGTTTGGGCTCTTCCCCAGCCGGCGGATCTCCTTTTCGAGAAGATCCCGACCCAGGCTGATGCTCCGCGCCCGCTCCTCGTTCTTGATCCACTGCCGGATCTTGCTCCGGGCGCGCGGCGTCCTGACGACTTTTAGCCAGTCCTTGCTGGGCACGTGGTTGGGAGAGGTCACGATCTCCACGATGTCGCCGTTCTGAAGCTCCGTGCGGAGCGGGACCAGCCGGCCGCTGATCTTGGCCCCGACGCAACGCAGGCCGACATCCGTGTGAATCGCGAAGGCGAAATCGATGGGCGTCGCGCCTTTCGGGAATTGACGGACATCCCCGCGGGGGGTGAAGACGTAGACTTCATCGGGGAACAGGTCCACGCGCAGCGTTTCGAGGAATTCCTTGGAGTCTTTGAGATCCCGCTGCCACTCCATGAGCTGGCGGAGCCACACAAAACTCTGATCGGCGGGATCGATGCCGCTCTTGCCCTCCTTGTACTTCCAGTGCGCCGCGATCCCCTCCTCCGCCACCCGGTGCATCTCTTTGGTGCGGATCTGGATCTCGACCGGATCCCCTTTCGGACCGATGACCGTAGTGTGGAGAGACTGATAGCCGTTGCTCTTCGGCACGGCGATGAAGTCCTTGAAGCGGTGAGAGATGGGCTTCCAGAGCGTGTGGATCACACCCAGCGTTCCGTAGCAGTCCTTGAGGGAGCTCGTGATGACCCGAACGGCCGTCAGATCGTAAATCTCATCAAACGCTTTCTTTTGCTCTTGCATCTTCTTGTAGATGCTGTAAAAGTGCTTGGGACGTCCGGTGATCTGTGCCTTGACATCCACCTCGGCAAGCTTGGTTTCAAGGAGACGAATCGCTTCCGCGATGTCCCCCTCGCGCTCCTTCCGCTTGCGTGCGATGAACGTGGCCAGCTCCGCATAGGCCTGCGGGTCCAGATGGCGCAGGGCCAGATCTTCCAGCTCCGCTTTGATCCACGAGATGCCCAACCGGTGGGCCAGGGGAGCGTAGATGTCCAGGGTCTCCCGCGCGATGAGGCGACGCTTGCTTTCCGGCAGGGGGTCCAGCGTCCGCATGTTGTGGAGGCGGTCCGCCAGCTTGACGAGGATCACCCGGAGATCCTTGGACATGGCCAAGATCATCTTTCGGATGTTTTCGGCCTGGGCCTCTTCGCGGGTACTGAATGGAATTCGCGAAAGCTTGGTCACGCCGTCTACCACGGTCGCGACCTCGCCGCCGAACAGGTCCTTGATCTCCGTCAGGGTGGAGTGGGTGTCTTCGACCACATCGTGGAGAAGTCCGGCGGTGACGGTTCCGGTGTCCAACCGGAGCTCGGTGAGGATGCCTGCGACTTCGAGCGGGTGCGAGAGGTATGGTTCGCCGGAAATGCGCTCCTGGCCCTTGTGGGCCTTGGCTGCGAAGACATACGCTCGCATGAGCGGTTCGACGTCCGCTTGCGGGTGGTAGTCGTGAATTCTGTCCAGAATGCCTTCGATCCGCATCGCTTTGCCTGTCGCGCCGCGTCGCGCTACAGGCAGTCTAACATGGCAATTTTCCGATCTTCAAGGGGTATCTCGCCTGACGCCGATTGGCGCAAGCTGACAACCGCGCTTCCGCGCTTCGCCCTCGGCTGCTCAAAGCGGATGGGCCTTCTCCGGCAGCCTCCTCCGCCGAGTCCTCGGCTCACGCCAGGGCGATCGCCGCGGCCAGCTTGGCGCGGGGGATGGCGCCTTCGCGCAGGATGCGGGCCGGCTCCGACGTGCAATCGAGAACCGTGGAGGGCACGCCCAGCGCCACGCGTCCTCCATCCAGGATCAAGTCGATCTGCCCGCCGATGGCCCGCTGAACGGTCTTGGCGTCGCCTGGATCCGGCCCCCCCGCCTTGTTGGCGCTGGTCCCGATGACCGGCCCCCCGAATCCCGCCAAGATCGCCTGAGCCACCGGCCCCGCGGGGATCCGGAGGCCGACGGTTCCCGTCGCCGCCGTGAGGACCGCTGGAAACTTCCCGCTGGCCTTCACGACCACCGTCAGGGGCCCCGGCCAAAACGCACGGAGGGCGTCGGGCACCCCCGCCGCCAGCGACACGTCCAGGGACGCAAGAGCCTCCACTGAAGGTACCAGCACGCTCAAAGGCTTGCCTCGCGCCCGCCCCTTGACCGTGATGACACGCTCGACCGCCTGCGCGGCCAGCGCGTCCGCACCGAGCGCATACAGCGTGTCCGTGGGGAACGCGACCAATCCCCCGCGTCGAAGAGCCTCCACGGCCTGTCGGATCACGTCGGCTTGAGGCGCTCTGGGATCCACCACGACGGTGTGCGTCTTCACGAGGATGCTCCTCCTGCTCCAGTTGAGCGATCACTGCGCTGGTCAACTCCGATTGGCAACCCCGCGCGCTGACATTTCCCCCACGCGAAAAACGGGGTCACTCTCCCCGTTGCGGAAAGGGGTCAGCGCGGCTGCGGCGGTGCGGGCGCGCCGCCGGAAGTCGTGCGGGGCAACTGCTCGAACCACCCCTGCACGTTTCCTCCCTGCCCGGTCACATAGACCGCGTATGGCGGCGGCGTCAGATCGCCGTTCCGGTCCCAACGAAGGGTGCCGAGCGCACCTTGATTGGGTCTGGCGCGAATCGCGCGCACGACTTTCCCCAACTCCTCTTTGCTGCTGTCCGCGGGCTGGGCCGCGTGAATGGCCTGGAGCAAGACACCCACGGCATCGTAGGTGTGGAGGACGTACGGTCCGAGCCTTCCGTGCCGCGACTCGTATTGCCGGATCACCGGCCGCGCGGATTCCAGAAGTCGGGGATCCGGGGCAAACGTGAGGTACGCGCCCGCGGCAGCCCCCTCACCGGCCAGCCTCACGAATTCCGGATCCAGGACGGCGTCGCCGCCGACGAACGCGGCCCGCAAGCCCGCCTGCCGGCACTGCCGGAGGAGATAGCCCGCCTCGCGGAAGATGCCGCCGAAATACACGACGTCCGGCCGCGCGTCCCTCAATCGCGCGACCTGGGCGGGGAAATCCCTGTCGCCCTGCGCTAACGACTCATCCGCCACGACCGGCCGCGCCCCACGGCGCGCCAGCTCGCGCCGGAATGTTTCGACGAGACCGCGCCCGTATTCGGTCCGATCGTGCACGACCGCGACGCGGCCCGCCTTCCATCGCGACACGACGAAGTCCGCCGCCACCAGGGCTTGGTGATCGTCCCGCCCGGAGACGCGGAACACGTTATCGAACCCCTGCGCCGTCAAGCGCGGATGGGTCGCCGTCGGGGTGACCTGCGGGACGCCCGCCTCGTGGTATAGGACCGAGGCCGCTACGGACGAGCTGGAATAGAAGTGGCCCACCACACCCCACACGCGTTCCTGAACCAACTGCTCCGAGGTAATCCCGGCCTGCCGGGGATCGAACGCATCCTCCTTGACACTCAGCTCGATCCGCTGTGCGAGCCTGCGACTCCATTCGCTCACGGCCATCTCGGCCGCCCATCGCATGCTCTGCGCAGCGGGCCCCGCATCGCCGGCCGTGGGAACGACAAGGCCGAGCCGCACCGGCGGCAGGACGTCGACCGCGCCGGCGGGGAGCACCAGCGAGCAGACGAGCGGCAACCACAGCCAACGCATCGCGGCTTAGGAGCCGTTACGAAATAACTTGTACATCTTTTTCCATTTCGTTACGGCTCCTTATGCCGTTTCGGAACGTCTCCGCTCAACTTATTCTCTTACAACGGCTTACGTGGCGTCGCCCAAGTACGCCCGCTGAACATCCGGGTGCTCTGACAGCGCCGCGGCCGCGCCGCTCAAGGCGATGCTCCCCGTCTCCAGCACGTAGCCACGATGGGCCACGGACAGGGCGATCGCGGCATTCTGTTCGACCAGCAGGATCGTGGTTCCTTGTCGGTTGATGTCCGACACCGTCTCGAAGATCTGCTCCACGAGGATGGGCGCCAGGCCCATGGAGGGTTCGTCGAGCAGGAGTATCCGCGGACGAGCCATCAGCGCCCGGCCCATGGCCAGCATCTGCTGCTCTCCACCCGAGAGCGTGCCCGCCACCTGCAAGCGGCGCTCGCGGAGACGCGGAAAAAGCTCGAATACCCGATCCACGTCTTCGCGGACGCCGGAGTCGTCCCGCAGGTATGCCCCCATTTCTAGATTCTCGGTCACCGTCAGCCGGTTGAAGATCTTCCGGCCTTCCGGTGAGTGGGCCACGCCGCGCGCCACGATCTCGTGCGGAGGTAACGCGTGGATGGGACGCCCCTCGAGGAGCACCTGGCCTTCGCGGGGCCTGAGGAGTCCGGAGATGGTCTTCAGCGTCGTCGTCTTTCCGGCGCCGTTGTTACCCAGCAGCGCGACGATCTCCCCCTGCGCCACACGCAAGGAGATCCCTTTGAGTGCGTGGATTTCCCCGTAGTACACGTGGAGATCCTCGACCTCAAGCATGGACGCTCCCCGTCTTGGCCCCCCAGCGTTTCCGGCCCAGATAGGCCTCGATGACCCGCGGGTCCTTCTGGACGACCGCAGGCTCGCCTTCCGCGATCTTTTCTCCGTAATCGAGGACCGTCACGCGGTCGGAGACACCCATGACCACTCGCATGTTGTGCTCGATCAATAGAATGGTGAGCTGGTAGTCGGCGATGAGGCGTCGGAGCAGCGCCATCAGGCTCTGAGCCTCGCCCTGGGTCATGCCGGCCGTCGGCTCGTCCAGGAGGAGGAGCGCGGGCGACGACGCCATGGCGCGCGCCAGTTCCAAGCGGCGTTGCTCGCCGTAGGGGAGATTCTTCGCGACCTCGTTGGCCTTGGTTCGCAGACCGACCACGTCCAGCAGCGCCGAGGCGCGGCTCCAGAGCTGGTTCTCCGCCGCGTGGAATCGCGGTGTTCTGGCCAGGACGTCGACCATGGACAGGGGAATCCGGCTGTGCATGCCGACGAGGACGTTCTCCACCACGGTCATGCTGGAGAACAGGCGAATGTTTTGGAACGTCCGGCAGATGCCCAGGGCGGTGATCTGGTCCGGTCGCAGACCCATCAGCGGCTTCCCCTGGAAGTGCACCTCGCCCGCCTCCGGGCGATAAATGCCCGTGAGGACGTTGAACAGCGTCGTCTTTCCGGCGCCGTTGGGCCCGATGATGGACGCGATCCGCCCCTCCTCCAGGTCGAAGTCCACCTGGTTGACGGCCACGAGGCCGCCGAACCTTTTCGTGATTTGCCGGACCTCCAGGAGCACCGCCACCTACGTGTCTCCGAGCTCGCGCTCGCGCCGGCGCGCGGGCAAAATGCCCTGGGGGCGGAAGATCATCATGAGGATCAGGATGACCCCGAACACCATCCGCTCGTACTTGGCCGGCTCCAGCTGGGTCGGTAGGTTGGCCAGGTTGTAGCCCAGGATGACCGTCCCCGCGTTCCGCAGCTCGTTGAGCCACAGCGACATGCCCTTCAGCACCTGCAGGTTCAACACGGTCACCACCGACGCCCCGAGAATAGCACCCGGGATGGAGCCCATCCCGCCCAGGATCACCATCGACAGGACGCCGATGGATTCGAGGAAGGTGAACGATTCCGGGTTGATGAACACCTGCTTGGCGCTGAAGAGGGCTCCCATCGCGCCCGCGAACGACGCCCCGCACGCAAACGCCAAGAGCTTCATCCGCACCAGCGGCACCCCCATGGCCTGTGCCGCCACCTCGTCTTCGCGGATCGCCTCCCAGGCGCGCCCGATGTGCGAATCCTCCAGCCGTCGATTGACCAGAATCACGACCAGGACGAGCACCAGCACGATGAAGTAAAAGTAGAGCGGGTACAGAGCCGTCGGCGACGCGTCGATGCCGAGGAACTCCAGGAGTGGAACGAAGAACAACGGCGGCCGCGTGATGGGCGTGATCCCTTGCGGACCGTTGGTGAAATTGATGGGCTTGTCCAGGTTATTGGCCAGGACGCGTATCACCTCTCCGAAACCGAGCGTGACCACCGCCAGGTAGTCCCCCCGCAGCCGCAGCACGGGGAGCCCCAGCAAGATCCCCGCCAGCGCCCCCACACCCACCGCAAGCAAAAGGAATACGAAGAACCAGCTCCCCGAGAGCGGAAATTGGGCAACGGATTCCGAGATGAACTTCGACGCCTGGGGCGACCCGAAGATGGCCCAGGTGTACGCGCCCACCGCGTAGAAGGCCACGTATCCCAGGTCGAGGAGTCCGGCCAGGCCCACCACGATGTTGAGCCCGAGCGCCAGCGCCACGAAGATACCGACCTGGGTGGCGACCTCCAGGTAATACCCGTTGATCGTCCCAAGGATCGGCATCAGCACGCCGAGGGTCAGGCACCCCAGCGCGAGTTTGAGCCAGCGAGTCACCCGGGCAAAGTAGAGGAGAAGGATGGACGCCTGGAAGAGCAGGAAGGCGAGCACGGAGCGCGGAAAGTGCGCGACCCCGTACGACGAGGCGCCGATCACCGCCACGGTGATGGCCGTGGCGGGCCAAGGCCGGTTGAGCAACGCACTGAGCCAGGACACCTAGGCGCGCTCCCGCACGATTTCGCCCAGCAGGCCTTTGGGCCGGAAGATCAGAATCAGGATCAGGATGGAAAACGCGAAGATGTCCTTGTACTCGGCCCCGAAAGCGCCGCCGGTCAGGAGGGAGAGATAGGACGCCGCGAACGCCTCCAGGAGGCCCAGGACAAGGCCGCCCATCATCGCGCCGGGGATGTTGCCGATCCCTCCCAGGACCGCCGCCGTGAATGCCTTGAGCCCCGGAATGAAGCCCGAATACGGGTTGATCAGGCTGTACTGCACGCCGAAGAGGACGCCCGCCGCCCCGCCCATCGCGCCGCCGATCAGGAACGTGATCGAGATCATTCGGTTGACGTTGATTCCCATCAGGCTCGCCGTCGCCTGATCCTCCGCCACCGCCCGGATGGCCGTGCCGACCTTCGTCTTGTTGACGAGCAGGTGGAGGCACCAGAGCATGAGGAGTGCGCTGGCGATCACCACGAGAGACTTCACCGACACGTCGATAGTCTCCGTGATCTCGAACCGATAGTTCAACTCATCCATGGTCGGATAGACCAGATTGAATGCGTTGTTCCAGAGGCTCTCGAAGAGGCGGATCGCGTCCTGGAGGAAGAAGGACACCCCGATGGCGGAGATCAGGGGGACAAGTCGGGGCGCCGCACGCAGCGGGCGGTAGGCCACCCGCTCGACGGTCACGGCCAAAAGGCCGCTCCCGATCATCCCCGCGACGAGCAGGACGACCAGGACCAAAAAGGGCGACAGGCTTCCGAGGACCCCCGACGCCTTGAGCCCCAGCAGGATCTCGACCCCGACGAACGCCCCCACGATGAAGATCTCGCTGTGCGCGAAGTTGATGAACTCCAGCACGCCGTAGACCATCGTGTAGCCTAGGGCGATCAAAGCGTACATGAACCCCAGGATGAGACCATCCAGGAGCACCTGCGGGAAGATCGCGATCAGGAGAGGGATGTCCATTGCGCGAACAAGAAAGGGGAAGGGCCGGCACGGCCCCTCCCCTTCCCCAGGCAGACGGGTTGGGCTACTTCTTCAAGGCTGGCGGAGCGATCTCTTTCCGCTCCAGCAGTTTGTTGTCATCCCACTTGGTGGGATCCTCGGAGCCCACCTGGAGAATGAAATATCCGGCCTTCTTGCGGTCACCCTTGCCGTCGAACTCGATCTCCCCCGTGATGCCGGCGTACTTGACCTTGCGCACCTCTTTGGCCACCGCATCGCGGGTCGGCATCTTGCCGCCGGCCGCCTTGAGGGCATTCTCGATGGCCTTCAGGGCGATCGCCGCCGAGTCATAGGACTCGGCGCCGTAGGGCTGGGGGTCCTTCTTGAATTTCTCTTTGTACATCTTCACGAACTCTTTGGCCTTGGGATAGAACGCCACCGGGCCCGCCGCCGTGGTGTAGTACATCCCCACGACGGCCTTGCCGCCGATCTTCACGAGATCACCCGAGTCCAGCCCGTCCGGGCCCAGGAACTTCGATTTGATGCCCTTCTCTCGGGCCTGCTTGAAGAGCGGCGCACCCTGGGAATAGATGCCTCCGAAATAGATCAGGTCAGGGTTCTTGGCCTTGATGGGCGTGAGGATCGGGTCGAAGTTCGATTTCTCCTCGGTCCCTTCGAAGCCGAGCACCTCGATCCCGGCCTTCTTCGCGTTGTCGCGGAAGAACTCGGCCACGCTCTGCCCGTAGGTGGTCTTGTCGTGGATCACATAGGCGGTCTTGATCTTCAGACCCTTGGCAAACTCGGCCCCGACCGCGCCCTGTACGTCGTCCCGCCCGCAGACCCGGTTGACGTTCGGAAGGTTCCGGTCGGTCACGACGGGATTGGTGTTCGCCGGTGAGATTTCCACCAGCATGACCTCTTTGTAGACCTCGGAGGACGGGATCGCCACGCCGGAATTGTAGTGACCCACGACTGCAAGGATATCCTTATCCGTGATCATGTTCCGTGCGTTGGCCACACCCACGTCGGGTTTTGCCTGATCATCGAACGGAACCAGGTCCACCTTGAACCCGGCTTTTTCGATCGGACCTTTGAGTTGCTCGATCGCCAGTTGCGCGCCCAGCTTGATACCTTCGCCGACGGCTGACTGGTCCCCGGACAGCGGGCTCTGTGTGGCGATCTTGATGGTGCCTTTGGCCTGACCACTCATCGCGATCCCCGGCACGACAAGCGCCAGGAGAACGATCGCGATTCCCACGTAGCGTAGGTTCGTCACCCGTCTCATGTCCGATTCCCTCCCTCAGCGAAGGTCACCCCGCTGCCTGAGACGAGCTGCCGGCACGATGCCGGCCGCTCCCAGGCGCGGAATTCGCGGTCTCGTGGAATTGCTGCAAAATCCCCTCTTGCGGATCGGGAGGGCATCATAAGGGGAGTACGGTACCCTGTCAAGCTGGCGTCAACCCCAACGCACGGCATCTTGCGCCCCTCTCGAATAAGCACGGCGTCCGGTCTCAGCGACCGGCCTTGGCCGCGGCCACGCGCTGGCGAAACGCGGCGGCGGCGGCGGAGATGTCCGCCGCGGCGACAACGGCGGATATCACCGCCGGCGCCGCCGCGCCCGCTTCGATCACCAGAGTTGCGTTCTCGAGTGTGATGCCGCCGATGGCCAGGATGGGGAGAGAGACCGCGCGCCTGATCCCGCGGAGCGCGTTTAGCCCGCGCGGTTCATAGCCGGTGTCTTTCGTTCCCGTGGCGAACATCGGGCCGAAGCCGATGTAGTCGGCACCGGCCTGCCTGGCCGCCTCGGCTTGCGCGAGGCTGTGGGTGGAGACGCCCAGGAGCCGCCGGGGCCCCAGGAGCCGCCGCGCGCTCGCCGCCGGGAGGTCCTCCTGCCCGACATGCGCCCCGTCCGCGTCGGTGGCCAGGGCGAGGTCCACGCGGTCGTTCACGATGAACAGCGCCCCGCGAGACCGGCACAGCGCGCGAATGGACCGCGCCTGCGGCAAGAGGTCCCGCAGGCTTCCCGTCTTGTCGCGAAGCTGAATCATGTCGGCCCCGCCCGCCAGGGCTGCCGCGGCGATGGCGACGTGGTCCCTGCCGGGCGCGAGGCCCGGATCCGTGATCACGCAGAGGTGCACGGCCTCGAGCATCACCGCTCCGCCAAGAGGCGGGCCAGGAATTGCGTCGAGGTCCGACCGGCGAAAAAATCTGGGTGCTGTAGGATGCGTTGATGGACCGGAATCGTGGTCTTAACCCCGTCCACCCGCATCTCGCCCAGCGCCCGTCGCATGCAGGCCACGGCCTCGTCGCGCGTCCGGCCGTGCACGACCACCTTGGCCAGCAGCGAGTCGTAATATGGCGGGACGCGGTATCCGGCGTACGCGTGCGTGTCCACGCGGACGCCCGGCCCGCCGGGAAGCCGCAGGGACGCAACCAGCCCGGGCGCCGGCAGGAAGCGTTCCGGATCCTCGGCGTTGATGCGGCACTCCACGCTGTGACCGGAGATGCGGACGTCCGCCTGCGTCAACCCCAGCGGTTCCCCGGCAGCAATCCGCAGCTGCGCCTTCACCAGATCGAGGCCGGTCACCATCTCGGTGACGGGATGCTCGACCTGGATGCGCGTGTTCATCTCCATGAAGTAGAAATCGCCGCGCGGATCCAGAAGGAACTCCACCGTTCCCGCGTTGCGGTAGCCGGCCGCCTTCGCGATCCGAAGCGCCGCCTGCCCCATGGCCCGGCGCTTGGCCTCGGTCAGCGCGGGCGAGGGGGCTTCCTCCAGCAGCTTCTGGTGGCGCCGCTGGATCGAGCAATCCCGTTCGCCCAGGTGGACGCCATTCCCTTCACCGTCCATGAGAACCTGGATCTCGACGTGGCGGGGATCCGGCAGGAGCCGCTCCAGGTACACCGAGGCATCCCCGAACGCGGCCGCGGCCTCGGCGGCTGCTGTCGCCAGGGAAGACTCCAGCTCGTCCGGCGCGCGAACCACGCGCATGCCTTTGCCGCCGCCACCGGCGCTCGCCTTGATGATGAGCGGAAACCCGATCTCGCGCGCCACGCGCTGAGCTTCGTCCAGGCCCAGCACGGGATGCGAGCTCCCCGGAAGCACCGGGACTCCCTCCGCCTCGGCCGTCCGTCTGGCGGCCGCTTTGTCCCCCATCAGGCGAATGCTGGCGGCCGGCGGCCCGATGAACGCGATCCCGCACTGCTCGCACACCTCGGCGAAGTGCGGGTTCTCCGCCAGGAAGCCGTAGCCCGGGTGGATCGCCTCCGCATCGGTGATCTCCGCGGCACTGATGATCCGGTCAAGCTTCAAGTAGCTTTGGGCGGCCGGTGGCGGCCCGATGCAGATTGCCTCGTCGGCCAACTCGACGTGCAGTGCATCCGCATCGGCCTGGGAGTAGACCGCGACGGTCCGGACGCCCAGCTCCCGGCAGGCCCGGATGATCCGGACGGCGATCTCGCCTCGGTTGGCAATCAGGACTTTAGAAAACACGGCAGGGTATCTGGCTGGTGCTGCGCATCAGGAAGGACGGCACGCTCAGGGATGGCATCCGGCAGCTCCGTGAAGCCGAGGTGGCCTCGCCGGGCTCAGGCGGGTTCCACCAGGAAGAGGGGCTGCCCGAACTCCACGGGCTTCCCGTTCTCGGCCATGACCCTCACGATCCGCCCGGCCACTTCGCTCTCGATCTCATTCATCAACTTCATGGCTTCGACGATACACACCACCGTGCCTTTTTGAATGGCGTCGCCTTCCTTGACATACGGCTCGGCTCCCGGCGCCGGGGCCCGGTAGAATGTGCCGACCATGGGAGACTCGATGGGCACGAGGCCGGTCGTCTCCGCGGCGGCGATCGCCGGCGCCGCCGCGACCTTCGCGCCGACCGGACCTCCGGTGCGGATGACCGGCTGGCTGTCACTCGAGCGTCGTCGGATGCGGACGCGCCGATCCCCCTCGGCCACCTCCAGCTCTTCCAGATCGCCGCCCTCCATCAGCCGGACCAGGGCCTTGAGCTCTTTCAAGTCCATGGGCGCTCCCGTCACGCGCGCTCGATGTACGTGCCCGTACGCGTGTCGACCCGCAACCGGTCCCCGACGTTGATGAAGAGGGGCACCTGGATGACCGCCCCGGTCTCGAGCGTGGCCGGCTTCGAGCCCCCCGACGCCGTATCGCCGCGGAGCCCCGGGTCGGTTTTCGCCACCGCCAGCTCCACGAAGGTCGGGACCTCCACGGTCAGGGGACTGCCGCGATGCGAGACGATCGTGACCACCATTTCTTCCTTGAGGTAATCGCGCGTGTCGCCGAGCTGTTCGTCCGAGAGGAAGAATTGCTCGTAGGTCTCGGTGTCCATGAAGTGGTACTCGTCCTCGCTCCGGTAGAGAAACTGCGCCCGGCGTTCTTCGAGTTCCGCCCGCTCCACCTTCTCTTCGGTCCGGAAGGTCCGCTCGACGATGGACCCCGTCCGCATGTTCTTCATTTTCGTCCGGTTGAAGGCGCCCCCCTTGCCGGGCTTCACCCACTGATAATCCGTCACGACGAAGGGAACGCCATCCAATTCGATCTTCATCCCAGGCCGCAGATCGCCCGCAAGAATCACCGTTCGTACTCCTTCTTTCGCCGTGAGCGTTCAGATGTCGGCATTCAGCGGTCAGCCAAGCACAGACTCACCAAACATTACTACGGGAATACTTCGAGGCGTTTCGGGGCCTGTAGTCTGCCTCTTGTCTCTGGCTGATCGCTGACCGCTGATAGCTGCCTCAAGTGTGGCCCGCGAGGAGCCGGGACGGCGCCACGCCCACCCCGAAGTCGCCACCTCGTACCCCGAGCCGGAGCTACTGTGGGTGGGTCTTCCGGAGGCGCTCCGCCACTTCACGTAGTCGCGTGAGCTCCGCCAGATACGCGACGGACCCCGGCTCCGATTCAGGAGGCGCCTCCTCGGCAGGCGGTGTCTCGTCGGGCGTGATCTGGCGGAGGATGGTTTCCGCCATGGCGCGATCGCCCTGGCTTGCGTACAATCCGGCAAGAGTGGGACTTGCCAGCAGATCGGTCTGTGAAGAGCCCGCCGGCGGTCCCTCGGACACCGCGTCGCCGGCGCCATCCAGAATCAACACGGGGGGCTCGACCGCCACGTCCTCCGCAACCTCCCCGTCACGCGTCCGCGCTCGTATGCGGCCCTCGACCGCCACGTCGCCGCCGACCGGCCGTCGCTGTGGCCCAGCCAAGCGCACTTCGCGCAACAGGGTAAGAATCTCCGGGTCGCCGCTCGACTCCCGCTCGACCCGGCCGAGCTCCACGATCGCTTCACCGATCGCCCCCTGATCCAGCAGGCACTGTCCCAGGACGATCCGGCCGCGCAGCGAGGTTGGCAACTTCGCCAGCCCCTCGCGGCAGATCCGGATCGCGTCCTCGACCAGGCCCTCCTTGCGATGCGCCTCGGCCAAGCGAATGAAGGACGGCTCGGTCACATTCGACGGAGGATTGGCCGCCGTGCCTTCGCTCATAGTCTCGCCCGAAGACAACCCAACGTGCCCATCGGAGCCCGACGAAAAAAGCCGCGTAGACACACTACGCACCCTTGTGTCATCTGCGCGGACTTGCAGCCGATTCTACTCTGTGTTTGCAGAGCCGAGATCTACGCTTGCACGCCGTGGAGGGCTTCCCGCAGATCCTTCCGGTCGGAAACCGGCGCGAGGGTAACACTTCCGATTCCGAGTGTCAACACGAATTGAAGCACGCCGTCGCGCACTTTCTTATCTCTAATTATATATGTTTCAAGGAGTTCCGGCTCAGGAGAGGCCGTCGGAAGTAGCTCGAAGCGCCGCAGGAGAGCCTCCAAACGTTTCGCGTCCGCAGCGGGACACAGCCCTCGCCGCACGGAGAGGCTGGTGGCAACCAGCATGCCGTAGGCAACCGCCTCGCCGTGGGTGACCGTGCCGTACCCGAACGCAGCTTCGACCGCATGCCCCACGGTATGGCCGAAGTTCAGGACGGCCCGTACCCCGGCTTCATGCTCGTCCGCCTCGACTACCTTTGCCTTGATGGCGCAGTTTCTGCCGATGATTGCTTGCAGCGCGGACGGATCCCGCGCCAATATTTGGTCGGCGTCTTCCTCCAGCGTCCGGAACAGCTCCGCATCCGCGATCATCGCGTGCTTCACTACTTCGGCAAGGCCCGAACGGAACTCTCGCGCCGGAAGGGTCCGCAGGGTCAAGACATCCGCCACGACCAGTCGCGGTTGGTAGAACGTCCCTACCAGATTCTTCCCCTCGGGGAGGTTCACCCCCGTCTTGCCCCCGACGCTGCTGTCCACCTGAGCCAGCAAAGTGGTCGGCAGATTGAGGAAGGCGATCCCACGAAAGAGCGTGGCCGCGACGAAGCCGGTGAGGTCTCCAATCACCCCGCCGCCAAGCGCCAGGAGGGCGGAGCCGCGGTCCAGCCCGACGCGCACCAGCTCGCGGCACAGGCAGGCCGCCTGATCCAGGGACTTGCTCTCTTCGCCCGGCGGGACGGTTACCACGCGTACCTCGTGACCGGACTCCCGAAGCGAGGACACGACGAGCGGTGCGTAGCCGTGCGTCTCCGCCAACGCCGGATGCGTCACGAGGCCGAGGCGTCGGCCGATACCGAGACCTCGGATCAGCTCGCCGGTCCGACGCAGCAGGTCTGGCCCCACGAGGATGTCGTACGCCCGGCCTTGCAGGTTCACGCGCAGGGTGTTCATGAGGATATGGTCCATTTTCAGCGGCCTATGACGCGCACGCCCTCAGCGCCTCCTCCAGTTCCTCGGGCGACTCGAGGGAGGCGACCACGGAGTCTCCAATCTCTTTGAGCAGAACGAACCGGACCTGACGGTCCTGGATCTTCTTATCGTACCGCACGAAGCGGAGGACCTCTCCGGCATCGACGGGAAGACTCGTGGGAAGCGCGAAGGCCTGCAGCAGCTTCTTCAGGCGGGCCAGAGCCTCAGCGGAGCATATCTTCCGTCGAACCGCCATACTGGCGGCCACCACCATGCCCATGGCCACCGCCTCACCGTGGTTCGGTCCCTGATAGCCCGTCGCCGCTTCCAACGCGTGTCCGACCGTGTGGCCGAAATTCAGGATGGATCGAACATCGCCCTCCCGCTCGTCCGCTTCCACGATGGAGGCCTTGATTTCGCACGCACGCCGCACGAAGCGGACCATGGCGCGCAGATCCTGCGACAACACCTCTTCGACGTTCTGCTCCAGGTACTCGAAGAGCTCGCGGTCGCGGATCGCCGCGATCTTCACCACCTCGGCCAGCCCGGCGCGGAAGTCCCGGACCGGCAGAGAGGCCAAGGCCTCGACGTCGGTGATCACCTGCCGCGGCTGGTAGAACGCGCCCACGAGGTTCTTCCCCTCGGGAAGATTCACGGCGACCTTGCCGCCGATGCTGGTATCGACCTGCGCGATGTGGGAGGTAGGGATCTGGATCAGTGGAAGGCCTCGCAGATACGTGGCCGCGGCGAAGCCGGCGATCTCGCCGGTAACGACGCCGCCGAGCGCGAAGACCGGCGACCGCCGCTCCAGCCGCTCCGCTGCCATCTGGCGGTACAGCCACCCAAGGGTCTCGAGTCCTTTGGAGTCTTCCCGGTCGGGGAATTCGACGCAACGGACGGTGAAGCCGGCATCCGCGAGCGACCGAATGACGCGCTCGCCGAACAGCCGATTGTCGTCGGGGTTGGTCAGCAGAATCCCGGTTTGAGCCAGGCCCAGGTCCTTCACCAGCCTCCCAACTTCGCCCAAGAGCCCCGGCCCGATGATCACCTCGTGGGACCGCGGTCCGAGCGCGATCCGAAAGCTCTCGGCCATGGACGGAAGATTGACGGTTGTCCGGCGCGCGATCACATGATGGAGAGTCAAAAAGTCCAGGATGTGGTTGACGACATAGTCGATGCTGTGGGCCGAGGCATCCACGATCAGATCGGCTTTGGCGTACGCGTCGGCCCGCTGCTCCAAGAGGAGCCGGACCCGCTCCCGCTTGTCCCCTCCCCAGAGCATGGGCCGGTCCTCGGTCGGCCCGATCCGAGCCAAGATCGTGTCGGGGTCCGCCGTGAGTGCAACGACGACGCCGCTCCGTTTCAGCGCGTCCAGGTTACGCGGATTCACGATCGTGCCGCCCCCGGTGGCCAACACACAACCCGTTCGCCCGGCAACGCGTTCCACCATGCGGGTCTCGAGGGCCCGGAACGCGGTTTCGCCTCGCGTGGTGAAAATCTGTGAGATCGGCATTCCCTCCTCGGCGGCGATCAGCGTGTCCAGGTCAAGGAAATCGTACCCCAGCACGATGGCGAGGCGCCGTCCGACAGAGGACTTCCCTGTCGCCATGAAGCCGCCCAGAATGATGTTCCGCTTGTATTCGGCCATCCCTATCGCGCCCTCTCATTTGGGAAGCTGCGAAGCACGAGGAAGCTAAGGCACCTCACGCAACCGGTCAAGCAGTATTTGCACGCAAACCGCAGGACGCGGATCAGCCGAGACGTTTCACCACAAGAAGCGCAAAATGCACAAGGGCTTCAACCGCGTGGGTTTCTGGGGTGAGCCGACGGGGCGGGATTTTCTTACACGGGAACGATGTGCCAGTCGCGGCCGAGGTCGCCAAGGCCGTCGCAGCCGTTCTCCGTCACCGCGACGGCGTCTTCGATCTTTACGTGGCCGACCTCCGGGTGGATGAAGTCTGTCTCGATGGAGAGGACCATGCCGGCCTCCAGCGGCCGCGCATTCGCGGCCGAGATGTGAGGCTGCTCGTGTGACACCATGCCGATCCCATGGGCGACGAACTTGCCATAAGGCGCAAAACGATGCTCTCGAACCGCCCGCTCCCCTTCCATAAGCAACTCCCGGCACGGGACACTCGGCCGCACCTTTTGCCGTACCCGCCCCTGCACCTCGATGCAGGCGCTGTGCAAATCCACGGCAAGGTTTGATGGCTCGCCCAGACAGCCCATCCGGCAGATGTCCGCCAGGTAGTCCCCGACCTCGCCTCCGGCATCAATATGCAGGATTCGCCCTCGCTCCCATGGGGCGGACGACGGCGCACGCAGCGTGCCCGGTCCGGCGCAGACGAGCGCATAGAGGAATGCCATGTCTCGCCGGACTATCTCCCGCTCGACACAGCGTGCGATTTCTGCAGTCGTGATCCCTGGCTTGCCGGCGGCAAACGCAGCCTGAATCGCCTCGGCCACTCGGTCATATACCGTCCGCAGGTGGGCCACCTCCGCTGGAGTCTTCACGGCACGGAGTTCGTCGAGGACAGGTGTTGCATCCAGCAACCGCGCCTTCGGCAGCCCGCGCTGCAGCGCGAGAAACGCGTCCGCCGGAAGGAAGGGTAGCTCAACGCCAATGGTCCGCTCGGCCAAACCGAGCTTCCGGATTGCCGTGATTGCGCTTTCCGCCGCGGGGAGTGTCCCACGCATCGCGTCGACCCTGTTGGAGATCCAGGGTACCACAGCCTCAACTTCCCCGCGCTCCTCCGCACGGCAGACATAGAACGCGTTCTCCACACGTCCACGCGGCACTCCCACAAATGGCAGATACTGCGTCCGCCCCATCCGTGTGGCATTGGCATGGAAGTGGTAATAGTACCCACCGGTGAGGTACCGGACGTTGTGCCGAGTCGAGGCGAGGAGGAGGTCTAGACCAGCGTCCTCCATGAGACGGTTGAGCGTCGCTGCATCAAACGGAAACATACCTCCCCCTTGTGCGAGCTAAGCGTTCAGCTATCGGCAGTCAGCAGTCAGCCAGAACGG
>Ga0316616_100000034_pt1 | contig 32917 bp, 34 predicted proteins | sample OWC_Aug_M1_C1_D1_FD_207660 | JGI IMG/M metagenome (GOLD analysis project Ga0316616, IMG submission 207660) | Wetland soil microbial communities from Old Woman Creek delta, Ohio, United States - OWC_Aug_M1_C1_D1_B | ecosystem: Environmental > Terrestrial > Soil > Wetlands | place: USA: Ohio... | reverse complement strand
ATAGACGGCGATCAGGGATGGAACGCCGCCGCCCTTGAGGTATTCGGAACGCACGGTGTGGCCGGGGCCCTTGGGTGCGACCATGATGACGTCGAGGTCGGCGCGCGGCACGATCTGGTTGTAGTGGATGTTGAACCCGTGGGCGAAGGCCAGCGTCGCGCCTTTTTTCAGGTTGGGTTCGACATCTGCGTAGTATACGGACGGCATGGTTTCGTCTGGCAGCAGAATCATCACAACATCGGCACCCTTGACCGCGGCGGCGATTTCCTGATGGTTGTGGCCGGCGGCTTGAGCCTTGGCCCAGGATGCACCGCCCTTGCGTAGCGCGACGGTGACGTTTACGCCTGAATCCTTCAGGTTCTGGGCGTGCGCGTGGCCCTGCGAGCCGTAGCCGACGATGGTGACTTTCAGCTTCTTGATGAGGGAGAGATCGGCGTCCTTGTCGTAATAAACCTTCATTTCATTTCCTTTGCAAAAAAATCATTCAAATCTTGTGGGTTAAACTTTCAAAATTCTGTCGCCGCGTCCGATGCCGGAAGCGCCGGTGCGCACCGTTTCCAGAATGGCGGACTTGTCGATGGCTTCGAGAAAAGCGTCCAGCTTGGAGCCGGAGCCAGTCAGTTCAATCGTGTAACTGCCGTCGGCAACATCGATGATGCGGCCGCGGAAAATGTCGCTCATACGCTTCATTTCCTCACGGTGCGCGCCTGTCGCCTTGACCTTGACCAGCATCAGTTCTCGTTCCAGGAATCGGCCGTCGTTGAGATCGAGCACCTTGACCACGTCCACCAGCTTGTTGAGTTGCTTGATGATCTGCTCGATGATTTCATCGGAGCCGGAGGTCACGATAGTCATGCGCGACAGGGTGGCGTCTTCAGTAGGCGCTACGGTCAGCGACTCGATGTTGTAGGCGCGTGCCGAGAACAGACCCGCGACGCGGGACAGGGCGCCAGCTTCGTTTTCCATCAGCAGGGAAATGATATGCCGCATTACAGATCCTCCGCCAGGATGATTTCCGACAGTCCCTTGCCGTTCGGCACCATGGGGAAGACGTTTTCCTTCTGGTCGGTGATGAAATCCATGAACACGAAGCGATCTTTCATGGCAAAGGCCTCTTTCAGCGCGCCTTCCACATCGGAGGACTTGTCGATTTGCATGCCGACATGGCCATAGGATTCCGCCAGTTTGACAAAGTCCGGCAGGCTGTCCATATAGGATTCCGAGTAGCGGTTTTCGTAGAAGAACTCCTGCCATTGACGCACCATGCCAAGGTAGCGGTTGTTGAGCAGGATGACCTTGATCGGCAAATGGTACTGCTTGCAGGTGGACAGTTCCTGGATGTTCATCTGGATGCTGCCTTCGCCGGTGACACAGGCGACCTGCGCGTTCGGATGTGCAAACTGCGCGCCCATGGCGTAGGGCAGGCCGACGCCCATGGTGCCCAGGCCGCCTGAGTTGAGCCAGCGGCGCGGCTGGTCGAATTTGTAGTATTGTGCCGCCCACATCTGGTGCTGTCCGACGTCAGAGGTGACGTAGGCTTCGCCTTTGGTCACTTCCCACAGCTTTTCCACCACGTATTGCGGCTTGATGATGGCGCTGTTGCGGTCATAGCTCAGGCAGTTTCTGCCGCGCCATCCGTCGATTTTCTGCCACCATGCCGCGAGCGCGGATTCGTTAGGCGTTTTATCGGATTCGCTCAGCAATTCCAGCATGTCTGCCAGCACGCTCCTGACATCGCCAACGATGGGCACGTCCACCTTGACGCGCTTGGAGATGGAAGAGGGGTCGACATCGATATGGATGATCTTGCGTGAGCTCTCGAAGAAATGTGACGGGTTGCCAATGACACGGTCGTCAAAACGCGCGCCCACTGCCAGCAGCACGTCGCATTCCTGCATGGCCATGTTGGCTTCCAGCGTGCCGTGCATGCCGAGCATGCCCAGGCATTGCTTGTCGGTCGCGGGATAGCCGCCCAGACCCATCAGGGTGTTTGTCATGGGGTAGCCGAGCTTGCGCACCAGTTTCGTGAGCAATTCCGCAGCGTCGCCCAGCACCACGCCGCCACCGGTGTAGATCATCGGGCGCTTTGCTTCCAGCAGCAGCTTCAATGCCTTCTTGATCTGGCCGGAGTGGCCTTTCAGGACAGGGTTGTAAGACCGCATTTGCACCGAATCCGGATATTCGAATTTGGTTGTGTGCGCGGTGATATCCTTGGGGATGTCAACCACTACCGGCCCCGGGCGGCCGCTGGCAGCGATGTAGAACGCCTTCTTGATGGTGGAGGCCAGATCCTTGACGTCCTTCACCAAGAAATTGTGCTTCACGCAGGGGCGGGTGATGCCCACCATGTCGCATTCCTGGAATGCATCCTGGCCGATGGCCGGGGTCGGCACCTGGCCAGACAATACGACCATGGGGATCGAGTCCATGTAGGCAGTGGCAATACCAGTGACGGCATTGGTTGCGCCGGGGCCGGATGTCACCAATGCGACGCCGACCTTGCCGGTGGAGCGCGCATAGGCATCCGCAGCGTGGACCGCAGCCTGCTCGTGACGCACCAGGATGTGCTTGAAGCCGTCCTGCTGGAAAATGGCGTCGTAGATGTTGAGCACTGCGCCGCCAGGATAGCCGAAGACGAATTCGACTTTTTCCTCGTGCAGGCAGCGGATGACGATTTCTGCGCCGGTTAATTGCATAAATTCAATGGTGAAGCACGTTTATTACGAAACCTTGAACAGTAGCGTTTCAAGCTGGTTTGGTCAAGGCCAATCTGGGTAAGGTCTTTCGGAGCGATTATCAGGTGATGGTGTCGATGCGCATGGAAAAGTCAACGGCCCGTACATTCTTGGTCAGGCTGCCGACGGAAATGCGCTGCACGCCAGTTTCGGCCACGGTGCGCACATTATCCAGCATGATGTTGCCGGAAGCTTCCAGTTGCGCCCTGCCGGCGGTGAGCGATACCGCCGTGCGCATCTGATCCAGTGAGAAATTGTCCAGCAAAATCAACTCGGCGCCGGCATCAAGTGCGGTTTGCAATTGCGCCAGCGTCTCGACTTCGATCTGTATGGGCGCGCTGCTGCTATTCCGCAGCGCTGCTTGCAGCGCGGGCAGGATGCCGCCGGCTGCGGCAATGTGGTTTTCCTTGATTAGGATGCCGTCGTACAGGCCGATGCGCTGGTTCAGCCCACCGCCCATGGTGACTGCGTATTTCTGGGCAAGGCGCAGCCCGGGCAGGGTCTTGCGGGTATCCATGATGGCCGCACCGGTGCCGGCAATGGCATCGACATAACGGCGCGTTATGGTGGCGACGCCGGAGAGCGTCTGCAGGAAATTGAGAGCGCAGCGTTCGGCTGTGAGCAATGCCTTGGCATTGCCATGAATTTCGCACAACAGCTGGTCGGGAAGTATGGATTCTCCTTCCTGAGCGTGCCATGTGATGCGGATGTCTGCATTTAGCAGATGAAAGCAGGCGTCAAACCAGGCGCGGCCGCACAACACGGCAGGCTCGCGGCTGATAAGACGAGCGGTAGCCATCTGTTGCGACGGGATAAGGCCGGCGGTGAGATCGCCCGAACCGATATCTTCTTCGAGAGCGAGGCGAGCGTTGCGTTCGATGTCTTCAGGGGAGGGCTGCATTTTTGCATTATAATGCGATTCAATCCCATCATTGATCGAAGTCCAGCATGAAGCTTTTTATTACCCCTACCAGTCCCTATGCGCGCAAGGTGCGCGTCGTGCTTGCCGAAAAACGCATCGAGTGCGAAATTGTCGTGGTGTCTTCGCTTGCGGCTGCAGATTCACCGGTGCCTGCCTACAACCCGCTTGGAAAGGTCCCTACACTGGTGCTGGACGACGGCGAGAGCCTTTATGACTCGGTGGTGATCGTGGGCTATCTCGACAACAAAACGCCCGTGTCGCATCTGATTCCGCAGGATAATTTTGAACGGGCGTCGGTGCGCCGCTGGGAAGCGTTGGCCGACGGCATGTGTGATGCAATGGTGGCGGTCGTCATGGAAAAGCGCCGCCCGCCCGAGAAACAGGATGCGACGGTTATCGAACGCCAGATGCTCAAGGTCGAGCGCGGCTTGCGCAACATGTCGAGGGAAATGGGCGAAGGCAAGTGGGCTGCCGGGGAGCGCTTCAGCCTGGCAGACATCGCCGTGGGCTGCATGCTGGGCTACCTCGACCTGCGCATGGCGGAACTCAACTGGCGCGAGGAATACCCCAATCTGGCCAAGCTGTATAAGGAGCTGATGAAGCGGCCATCGTTCAGTGACAGCACCCCGCCTCTTTCCTAAGGGGCAAGGGCGGAGTTAAGCCGCCTGTGGTGAGGTGATGATGCCGCCGCCCAGGCAGACGTTGCTTTCATAGACCACTACAGACTGTCCCGGCGTTACTGCCCATTGCGCCTCACCAAAACGGATTTCACAGGAGTCGCTTTCGATCCTGTCGATCTCGCACGGCGCATCGGCCTGGCGGTAACGCGTCTTGGCAGCGTAAACCCAATGAGTGCGCGGGTCGTGGCCGGCAATCCAGTGCATATTCGAGGCGCGCAGACTATCGCTCAGCAACAAGGGGTGGTCGTGACCCTGCACTACGATCAATTCGTTCTTCGCCATGTCCTTGGAGGCGACGTACCACGGCTCGCCGTCACCGTCCTTCGACCCGCCGATACCGAGACCTTGCCTCTGACCCAGCGTGTAGTACATCAGCCCGGCATGTTGCCCTACGACTTTGCCTTCCGGCGTGCGCATGTCGCCCGGCTCGGTAGGCATGTAGCGCTGCAGGAACTCGCGGAACGGGCGCTCGCCGATGAAACATATGCCTGTGGAATCTTTTTTTTCACTTGTTGAGAGACCGGCTTTCCTTGCAATCTCACGCACTTCACGCTTGAGGTATCTGCCGAGAGGAAACAACGTGCGCGATAGTTGCGCCTGATCGAGGCGATAAAGAAAGTAGCTCTGGTCCTTGGAGCCGTCCTCGGCCTTTAGCAACTGGAACAGGCAATCCACTTCGCTTACCTGGGCGTAGTGGCCGGTGGCGATTTTGTCTGCTCCCATGGAGATGGCGTGATCGAGAAAGGCGCGGAACTTGATTTCTGAATTGCACAGGATGTCCGGGTTGGGCGTGCGCCCCGCGCGGTATTCGACCAGGAAGTTGGCGAATACCTTGTCCTTGTATTCCTTGCTGAAATTGACCGCCTCGATTTCGATGCCGATGCGATCGGCCACGGAAACGGCATCGATCAGATCCTGTTTGGCCGGGCAGTAATCCTCGGTGTCGTCGTCTTCCCAATTCTTCATGAACAGGCCGATGACTTCGTAGCCCTCATTTTTCAGAAGCAGCGCGGCAACGGAGGAATCCACTCCGCCCGACATGCCGACAATCACACGTTGTTTTCTCATAAGTGAGTCAATACCGATAAGGGAAAGCATTGTCCGGCGAGGTAATGTTCGACGCAGGTCAGCACTTGCGGGCTGCGATGGCGATCCTGCGTGGCGCTGATTTCATCGGGCGTCATCCATACCGCGCGCAGTATGCCGTCATCCAGCTTCTGGTCGGCATCGAAGCCGTTGATGTTGCCGACGAAGGCGAAACGTAGGTAGGTAATGTCTTTGTCAGGGTGTTTCCAGTGGTAAACGCCCAGCAGCCCGGTTGGCTCGAAGTGATGGGCGGTTTCTTCCCATGCTTCGCGCACCACGCCAGCCAGCAGGGTCTCACCGTTTTCCAGATGACCGGCCGGCTGGTTGAACATGATGCCGTCTGCAGTTTCCTCCTCGACCAGCAGGAATTTGCCATCATGTTCGATGATGGCGGCGACGGTGACGTTGGGTTTCCAGATCATGGGGATTTCGGATGCTAAATAAATAATTCTACCCGATCCGGCAGAACTCAAGCCAGCAGGCCGGGGAACAACTTGCCCAGGCCGCTGGCCATAAACTCCACTGCCATCGCCGCCAGGATTAGCCCCATCAGGCGTGTAACGATGTTGATGCCAATGGTGCCGAGGCGTCCGGCGATCGGCGTGGCCAGGCTGAAAACGCCCCATACCAGAAAAGCTACGATGGCGACCGGCAGGATGAGGGCGATATGCCCCCACGGGCTACTGCTCTGCTCGGCGGCAATGATCATGCTGCTGATCGCACCGGGGCCGGCCAGTAAGGGAACGCTGAGCGGCACCACGGCCAGTCCCTCTTTTTGTGTGGCGGCTTGCTCTTCTTCCGGCGTCTGCCGGACAAAGCCATGTCTGGCCTGCAGCATGGAAATCCCCATCAGCAGCAGCAGAATGCCGCCGCCCACCTGAAACGAGGGGATGCCGATGCCGAAAAATGCCAGCAGAGCGCCGCCGATGAAGACAGCCAGTGCCAGTACCGTAAATACAGTAAGGCCGACGATGCGCGCGGTGCGCCTGCGGTCTGCCTCGCTCCAGCCGTCAGTGGCGGTAATGAAGACGGTAAGCCCGCCGATCGGATTGACGATGGCGAACAGTGCTATGCCGATCTTTAACAGGTAGGCCCAATCGCTCAATTGCTGGCTCCTTTCGGATGCGTTAGTATCGCCTTCCCTAGGAAGGGCTGAGGAGAACGAATGTGTCCAGAGTGCTGATCCCGCTTGCGCAAGGTTGCGAAGAACTGGAAGCCGTCACGGTGATCGACATCTTACGCCGCGCCGGCATTGAAGTCATTACGGCAGGACTGGCCGCCGGCCCAGTCACGGCCAGCCGCGGTACGGTGCTGTTGCCGGATGCCGACCTAGATGAGGTGCTGCACCAGGCGTTCGATATGGTCGTGTTGCCTGGCGGCATGCCCGGCAGCGAACACCTGAAGAACGATGCAAGGGTGATCGCGTTGTTGAGGAAGCTGGCAGGCTCCGGCAAGTACATTGCCGCCATCTGCGCAGCGCCGATGGTCTTGCACGTTGCCGGCCTGCTGCAAGGTAAAAACGCTACTAGTTTCCCCGGCGTGCTGGATCAATTGCCGGGTTCGCACCATTACCGCACCAATGGCGTGGTGGTGGATGGCAATATAGTCACCTCCCGTGGCCCCGGCACCGCCATGGATTTCGCCCTGACGCTGGTGGAGTTGCTAGCGGGGCAGGCCAGGCGCGACCAGGTGGAAGCCGGCCTGGTACGATGCTGAAATCGCCCCGGATCTACCTGGCATCGCGTTCGCCGCGACGTGGTGAGCTGCTTGGCCAGATCGGCGTGGCATTCGAGGTGTTGCCCTCCGACGTGGATGAATCGGTGCTGCTGGATGAATCGCCGGAACATTACGTGCTACGCCTGGCACGAGCTAAAGCCTTGGTCTGCACACAGCGCATTGCCGCACAGGGATTGCCCGCACGTCCGGTGCTGGCGGCAGATACTACGGTTTGCATCGATGGCATGGTCCTGGGCAAGCCGGACCACGATGTGGAAGCGGCTGAGATGCTGAAGCGCATGTCCGACCGCTGGCATGTGGTGCATACTGCCGTTGCAGTGGCTTATGAAGATCATGTCGAAAGCGCACTCTCCAGTACGCAGGTCGAATTGGCGCTGTTGAGCGATCATGAGATTGCAGCCTATATTGCCTCCGGGGAGCCGCGCGACAAGGCCGGGAGCTATGGTATTCAGGGTCTTGCCGGAGCCTTTGTCCGCCGTATCGAAGGCAGCTATTCTGGCGTCATGGGGCTGCCGGTGTACGAGACGGTGCAGTTGCTGAAAAAATTTGGAGTAAACGTGCTGTGAGCGAAGAGATTCTGATCAACGTCACCCCGCAGGAAACGCGGGTGACCATCATGGAGCAGGGTGTGGTGCAGGAATTGCATCTGGAGCGTGCCAGCTCGCTTGGGCTGGTCGGCAACGTGTATAGAGGCACGGTGTGCCGGGTGTTGCCAGGCATGCAGTCGGCGTTTGTCGAGATCGGCCTGAGCCGGGCGGCGTTCCTGCACATTGCCGATATTCTCGAATGCGGCGCCGACGTGGACAAGCCGATCCAGGACTTGCTGCACGAAGGTCAGACCATCATGGTGCAGGTGATCAAGGAGCCCATCGGCAGCAAGGGGGCACGCTTGACCACGCAGATCAGCATTGCCGGGCGCTTTCTGGTGTACCTGCCGCAGCAGACGCATATCGGCGTATCGCAGCGCATTGAGGATGAGGCAGAGCGCGAAGCATTGCGGAAACGGCTGCTCGGGCTATTGCCGGAGGAGCGGGAGGGCGGCTATATCATCCGCACCTTGGCGGAAAGCGCCAGCGATCAGGAATTGCGTGCCGATCTGGCTTATCTGCACAAGGTGTGGGACAACATTCAGGCGTCGAGCAAGGAGGCCGGTCGCGACGCGCTGATTTATCAGGACCTTAACTTGCCGCTGCGGATGCTGAGAGATGGCGTCAACGAAAGCACAGATCGCATTCTGGTCGATTCGCGTGAAACCTATCAGAAACTGCTGGATTTCGCTCAGAACTACTCGGGTGACGTGGTGGGGCGCATCGAACATTACCTTGGCGAACGGCCATTATTCGACTTGTACAACGTCGAGCATGAAATCGAAAAGGCGCTATCCAGAAAAGTCTGCCTGAAATCCGGCGGCTATCTCATTTTCGACCAGACCGAGGCGCTGACCACGGTGGACGTGAATACCGGCGGATTTGTCGGGGGCAGGACGCTGGCAGATACCATTTTCAAGACCAATTTGGAGGCGGCGCAGGCGATTGCACGCCAATTAAGGCTGCGCAACCTGGGCGGCATCATCATCGTCGATTTCATCGACATGGAAGAAGAGGCGCACCGCGAAGCGGTACTTGAAGAGCTGCGCAAAGCCATGGAAAAGGATCGTGTACGTGCCGCCGTGCATGGTTTTTCCGGTCTGGGCTTGGTGGAAATGACGCGCAAGCGCACCCGGGAAAGTCTCGCGCACATTCTGTGCGAACCTTGTCCCGCCTGTCAGGGGCGCGGAGAAATCAAGACGGCACAAACCGTCTGCTATGAAATTTTGCGCGAGCTGGTGAGAGAGGCACGCCAGTTCAACGCACGCGAGTTTCGCATACTGGCATCGCAGCAAGTGATCGATCTGTTTCTCGATGAGGAATCGCAAAGTCTGGCGCAGCTTTCCGACTTCATCGGCAAGCCGATTTCGTTGCAGGTGGAAAGCCAGTACGCCCAGGAGCTGTTTGATATCGTGCTGATGTAGTTCCCGCGAGACTGGATATTTCAGGCCGAACTCAGGCGGTTGCCGCCTTCGTTCTTGGAGCGGTACATGGCGCGATCCGCCGCTTTAAGCATAGCATCCAGACCTTCCCCATGAGTCGGGTAGACGGCGGAGCCGATGCTGGCCGTAATAGTGATTTCATGGCCGTCGATGGTGTATGGCTGGCGGACAGTATCCAGCACCTTGGAAGCCAGCCATTCCACGTGATCCGCACTCTCGAAATCCGGCATTAGAATGACGAACTCGTCACCGCCAATCCGGCAGATGGTGTCCGTCGCACGCATGGTGTCGCTGAGACGCTGCGCCACCTGCTTGAGCAGCAGGTCGCCCTCGTGGTGCCCAAGCGTATCGTTGATCTGCTTGAAACCATCCAGGTCGATGTAAAGCATGACGAAGCGCTCACGGTTGCGTCTGGCTGCAGCCATCAGCTGTGCGAAGCGGTCATTGAACAGCAGGCGATTTGGCAGGCCGGTGAGGAAGTCGTACTGTGCCATTTGGCGGATATTCTCTCCCGCGGTGTTGCGTTCGTGCAGGGCGATAGCGAGTGTCATCGCCGCCAGATTGCCGACCATGTGGAAGAACCAGAAATTGAGCAGGCCGGTATCCTGGAAATCGCTGGCGAAGATTCCAGTGCCGGTTGCCGCCCCCAGCAGGCTCTGTACGAAATACATGGCCAGCAGTACGGTGATGCCATGCCTGCCGAAGCGCAGTGCCGCCCAGACAAAGAACGGCACGATCCAGAACACCATCGGCTTGAGTGGAATGACAAACGGCACTCCGATAAAAATGACCGTCCCACAATACCAGGCAAGGGTAAGCAGGCAGATTGATTCCAGCAGCCGCAGGGAAAAAGTCACGCGCTCGTCCGGGATCTTCCAGATCAACAAAATGGGGGTGACCAGTACCATGCCAAGTACGTTGCCCATCCACCAATGCAAGGCTAAATCGGGGAGCAAGTCCAGCGCGAGAAACCCGTCCAGCGCAAGGGCGCCCACTCCTGTCAGGGTGCTGACCAGAGTGGCGAGAATACCGGCGAGAAAAAAGAGAAGGTAGTAGTCTTTTAGTCGCTGCAGCCTGGCATCGAAGCCAGAATGCCGCAGCAGCCATAGGCCGACAAGCACTTCGAGCGTGTTGCCGGCGGCGATTGCGGCAGCGGTCAAGGGCGGGTTGCCGATGATCCACAGGCTGGTGGATAGTGCGCCGAGTAGCACGCCGGGCCAGAGTTCGCGGCCGAACAGCAGCAGCGCGGCAAGAGCGACCCCAGAGGATGGCCACAGGATGCTGACATTGCCTTGAACCGTGGCGAAGGTTACGGCGACCTTCGCCAGCATCATATAAACCAGTGCCAGCGCCAGCATGCGCAACAGGACGATCCTGGTCAGGCCGAAAGTATTTTGGGCCGGATCAACTGACATGTGCGGAATCGTCATTTGGCTGAGACCATGCTTTCGACCACGGGCCTGGCGCGCATGAATCAGGTTGCCAGCGGCTCGACGTCCAGCGTGGGACCTCCGGCTGTTTCAGGGACCGCCAAGCGCATGACAGGCCTTTTATGTGCGGACTTCATGAGGGTGAGCAGTATCTGGTCCAGTGAGGCACTCTGTCTTTGCAGGGCGTTGGCCTGTTGATCTACTTCGTCTATGTTCTTCTGCAGGGACGCCATGTTTTCGTGCACTTTCATCAGCGAGTCGGTGCGTCTGTCGAGTTGCGTTTTGTGATCGCTGATCTGCAACTTGAGCGGGGCAAGCAGCCCTTTCAGCCAGATGCCGGCATCATTGCGCGCTTTTTCAAACTGGGCGCGGACCTGCGTAACCAGGGTATAGAAGAATTTGCGCACCAGAAAGTGCTTTTCGGTCATGACGTTGAGCGGGTCGGCGCAAAACTCGTCCGCCTGCTGTTCCAGCGCCATCATGCTTTGATGGAAGGCGGTCATGTCCAGCAGGGGAGGCTTTTGCTGTTCGAAACCATGTTTGGTGTGAAACAGCAGGTAAAGCGATTCCCCGGCATCAGCAAGTTCAAGAGATTGCTGACTGATTTTTTCCGCCAATTTGGTGGTTTCCTGGATAAGACGCTTCATGCCCCGATTGAGGCCAAGAGTGGTCCAGCTATCGCCAATTTCCTCGCGGCTTTTTTCCAGCAGTTTGTCGAGTTGCGTCAGGCTTAACTGCTGCATCAGGGCTTCGCCCTGTTTCATGATGCGCTGGTTGGCCTCGTTGAAGGTGCGCACCGACCCATCATACAGCTTGCGGTCAGCCGATACACTGGTAAGCAGATCCTGAACAACGTCCCGGTTCTTGCCGCGCAGCGAATCAAGTTCCGCCTGCTGGCTGCGTATCGCGGCGAGACGCTGCTGAATGTTCTTGCGTGAGACTTTGACCATGTTGGCGGTTTCATTAATGACGGTATCGCTCAGAATTTGGTGCTTTGTGGCGACCACATCCTTCGACAGCACCTCTTCGAGCCGCTCGATCCCGCTGCGCTTCAGCAGTTCCTCATCTTTCCTGATGCGCGCGAGCAAGGCTTTCTGGGCGGAAATGGCGAACACGTCCTCTGGAGGCAGGCTCAAATGTCGGGCGGTAGCGTCCACCTGTGACTGGATCATGGCCTGCACCTCGACTTCGCTCTTGAGGTCATCCCACAGGATGTCGATCTTGTTCAGTACGGCAAGTTTCCTGCTTGTTCGCTCGCGGATATAGCGTGTCCAGATTTCCATATCGGACTTGGTGACACCGGTATCCGTGGCCAGCAAAAACACGATGGCATGGGCGTTGGGGATGATACTGATGGTGAGTTCCGGTTCGGTGCCCAGTGCGTTGAGGCCTGGCGTGTCGAGAATGACCAGCCCGCTTTTCAGCAACGGATGAGGGTAGTTGATGAGTGCATGGCGCCAGGCTGGGACATCCACTCTTCCTTTGGTCCTCATGGCATGGGCCATGGTCATATCCTGATCGTCCCAGAGTCCGAGTTTGCGCGCTTCCTCCAGAGAAACTTCTTTTTGCTGTACCAGAACCTGCAGCGCTTCTTTCATGGCGTCGGTGGAACTGGTGTCCAGACGCAGCCTGGTCCATTCCTTGGGCTCAAGCTTCAGGACGGCGAGGCCGTCGTCGCGCTTGCGCGTTTCGATGGGGAGCAGCCTGATGTAAGGATCTTCCTTGGGGTCGAAGAAGATCTCGACTGGACACATGGTGGTGCGTCCGGCTTCGCAAGGCAGCAAGCGCTGCTTGAAATCCGAAAAGAACAGGGCATTGATGGTTTCAGTTTTGCCGCGGGCGAATTCGGCGACGAAGGCGAGAACCAGTTGGTCGTTTTTGACGGATTGCACCATGTCATAAAGACGGAGATCCTGCAGGCCATCCGAAATGCCTGCCATGTCCAGCCAGTCGCGGTAATCTGAAATGGTGTCGGCCAAATGTTCGCGCCATTTCCGGTATTCGGTAATTTGCTGTTCGAGGGATTCAGTCATTTCAATCAATTCCGATCGTTTCCGGAAGAACGTTGGGTTCGATGATCTCCACGATCTTGTGCCGCGCGTGCTCGCCACGTTTCAGCACTACCTGTTTCCTGCCGACTTTAAATGATTTTCCCAGAAACTCCAACAATTTGTCATTGGCCTGATGGTCGCTGGGTGGCGCGGCAACCTTGATCTTGAGCGAGCCATTATGCAGACCGGCAATTTCAGTGCGGCTGGCGTTGGGCTGGATGTAGAGATCAAGCACCAGCAGGTGGCCGTTTTCCTTGACCTGGCACCAGCTTCCTGGCATCAGAACAGGCTTTGCAACTGCAGTTCCAGCGGGGCGATCACCAGCATCAGCATCAGTTCCGCCACAATGAAGACTGCCAGCGGCGTCAGGTCGACGCCGCTCATTGCGGGCATGATTCTGCGCAAGGGGCGCAGCAGAGGCCGGGTCAGGCTGTCCAGTACCGGCGTCAGAGGGGTGTATGGATTGACCCAGCTGAGGATGGCCTGCAATAGGACGCCGTAAAGGAAAATATAAATGCTCAGCTTGAGCAGGCTCAGCATCGCAAGCGCCAGTATGGCCGCGAATACCTGACCATCCGCCACCAGCAGCGGGAAGTTACGCAGCCACAGTATGCTCACTAGTAGGATCAGTTGCGTAAGCAATGCCAGCAGCAGCGAGGCGCTATCCAGCCAGCCCCAAGATGGAATGATCCGGCGTGCCGGACGCACGGCGAAATTGGTTAGGGCAATGACGGCCTGCGAAACCGGATTATGAAATGGGGCAGCGACCAATTGAAGGTAAAAGCGCAGCAGGAAGGCTAGCGTGAACAGGCCAAATAGGGTGTTGAGCAGGAATTCGAGTGCGTTGGATAGCATCAGCTTTTGCCCAGCATGTTGCCCAGTTCACACGAACGCTCTGCCGCTGCGTGGATGGCTTGCACGATTGCGTTTTTCACCCGGCATGCTTCCATGCTGTCCAGTGCGCGTTCCGTCGTGCCGCCTTTGGAGGTGACTTGGGCGCGCAATACGGCCGGGGTTTCCGTGCTTTGCAGCGCCAGTTGACTTGCGCCGAGCAGCGTCTGCAGGCTGAGTGTTCGTGCCTGTTCCGGCGGGAGGCCAAGCTCGGCCGCAGCCTGTTGCATGGCTTCGATGAAGTAGAAGACATAGGCCGGGCCGCTGCCGGATATGGCGGTAACAGCATCCATGTGCGACTCATCTTCCAGCCAAACCGTGTTGCCAACGGCGCCAAGTACGGTTTCGGCTTGTTGCCGCTGCGCAGGACTGGCGCCATCTGCCGCGAATAGCGCCGAAACCCCGCACCTTACCAACGCTGGCGTGTTGGGCATGACGCGCACAATCGCCTTGTAGCCGCCCAGCCAGCGCGCCAGGTCGGTCGTGCGAATGCCGGCGGCGATGGAAACTACCAGCTGGCCGTGCAGCAGGCTGCCGAGGAAAATGGCGACATCGCGCAACTGCTGCGGCTTGACTGCCAGCACAATGATATCCGCTCTTGCCGCACTGGGCAGTTGCTCGGTTACGTTGATGCCGAAATCATGGTGCAATTGTTCGCGCCTGCTCTGTTCGAGTTCTACCACGCTGATATCATTGGCTGTCCAGCCCTTGGCGAGCAGTCCGCCGATGATGGCACGCGCCATGTTGCCGCCGCCGATGAAGCTGATATTCATGGGATCATCCTGTTTTCCTGGTGTTGCGGGCACCGAAAATGGCCGTGCCGATGCGCACTATTGTAGAGCCTTCGGCAATGGCGGCAGGGAAGTCTTCCGTCATGCCCATGGAAAGTGTATCCAGCGGCAAGCCTTCGCCCCGCAGTTTTTCGAACAGATCCCGCACCATTCTAAACTGCCGATGCTGTAATGCAATGTCGTCGGTCGGAGCGGGAATGGTCATCAGGCCGCGCAGCCGCAGCCTGGGCAGTTGCATGATGGCATCAGCCAGAGCGCGGGTTTCGTTGGGCTCGACCCCGTCCTTGCTCGCTTCTCCGCTTATGTTGACCTCGATGCATACATCGAGTGGCGGCAGGGAGTCAGGGCGGGCATCGTTCAGCCGCTGGGCGATTTTCAGGCGCTCGATACTGTGCACCCAGTGAAAGTGTTCTGCGATGGGGCGCGTCTTGTTGCTCTGGATGGGGCCGATGAAATGCCACTGCAGCGGCAGGTCGGAAAGCTGCGCCATTTTTTCCAGCGCTTCCTGCAAATAGTTTTCACCAAATGCATGCTGCCCTGCTATGCAAGCCTGCCGAATGGCATCGGCCGGTTGCGTTTTGCTCACTGCCACGAGCTGTATGGCATCGGGCGGGCGTCCGGCAGTTTGTGCCGCCTGCCCGATATGTTCCAGGACGGCTTGCAAGCGTTCCGAGATTGAGGTCATAATCTCCCTAGAGCCCTATTAGTCAGTTTCCAAAATTATATCAGGGGAATTTTGATGGACGTTTCCGATCTGCTGGCGTTTTCGGTCAAGAACAAAGCTTCCGATTTGCACCTTTCCGCCGGCTTGCCGCCCATGATTCGCGTGCATGGCGACGTGCGCAAGATCAACATGCCAGCGATGGACCACAGTCAGGTGCACGACATGATGTACGACATCATGAATGATGGCCAGCGTAAACACTATGAGGAAACCCTGGAGTGCGACTTCTCCTTCGAAATTCCCAACCTGGCACGTTTCCGGGTCAACGCATTCAATCAGCAGCGTGGTGCGGGCGCGGTGTTCCGTACCATTCCTACCAAGGTGCTGACACTTGAGCAGCTGGCTGCCCCGCCGATTTTCAAGGACATCGCCCAGAATCCGCGCGGCATCGTGCTGGTAACGGGGCCGACCGGTTCCGGGAAATCCACCACGCTGGCGGCGATGGTCGACTTCGTCAATGAAACCGAGTATGGCCACGTGCTGACGGTGGAAGACCCGATCGAGTTCGTGCACCAGTCCAAACGCTGCCTGATCAACCAGCGCGAGGTGGGGCCGCATACGCTGTCGTTCGCCAATGCCTTGCGGGCAGCGCTGCGCGAAGACCCGGACGTCATTCTTGTGGGCGAAATGCGCGACCTTGAAACGATTCGCCTCGCGCTGACCGCGGCTGAAACTGGCCACCTGGTTTTCGGTACGCTGCACACGTCTTCTGCCGCCAAGACCATCGACCGTATCGTGGATGTGTTCCCGGCGGCCGAGAAGGACATGGTGCGTTCCATGCTCTCGGAATCACTACGCGCAGTGATTTCGCAGACCCTGCTCAAGACCAAGGATGGAAACGGGCGGGTGGCTGCGCACGAGATCATGATAGGCACCCCGGCCATCCGCAACCTGATCCGCGAAAACAAGATCGCCCAGATGTATTCTTCCATCCAGACCGGGCAGTCGCTCGGCATGCAAACCTTGGACCAATGTTTACAGGACTTGGTGCGGCGCAACGTCATTTCCGGGGACGAGGCCAAGAGCAGGGCCTCCAATAAAGACCTTTTCATCTAGTTCATAATTAATCGGGGAACCGTCATGGATCAAGGGCAGGCAGAAAGTTTTGTATTCGATTTATTGCGCATGATGCTGGCGAAGAAGGCGTCCGATCTGTTCATTACTACCGGGTTCCCCCCTGCACTCAAGGTAGATGGCAAGGTGTCACCGGTGTCCAACCAGGCGCTGACCAGTCAGCAGTGCCGGGAAATTTCTCGGGCCATCATGAACGACAAGCAGGCCGCTGAGTTCGATTCAACCAAGGAGTGCAATTTCGCCATCGGCTTGCCCAAGATTGCGCGTTTTCGCGTCAACGCATTCATCCAGCAAGGCTCTGTTGGCTTGGTATTCCGTACCATCACCACCACCATTCCAAAACTCGAAGACCTTGGGTTGCCGGAGGTACTGAAAGAAATTGCCATGACCAAGCGCGGTCTGGTGATTTTTGTCGGCGCTACCGGTTGCGGTAAGTCGACCTCGCTGGCGGCTATGGTCGGCTACCGCAACGAGAACAGCTACGGACACATCATCACCATCGAGGACCCGATCGAGTTTGTCCACGAGCATAAGAACTGCATCGTGACGCAACGCGAGGTGGGGGTGGATACCGAAAACTGGTTCGCGGCACTGAAAAATACCCTGCGTCAGGCGCCCGATGTAATTCTGATCGGTGAAGTTCGCGATCGCGAGACCATGGATTACGCCATTGCCTTTGCCGAAACCGGCCACCTGTGCCTGGCCACCCTGCATGCGAACAGCACCAACCAGGCGCTGGATCGCATCATCAACTTCTTCCCTGAGGAGCGCCGCCAGCAGTTGCTGATGGATCTCTCGCTCAATGCCAAGGCGTTCATCTCGCAACGCCTGATTCCGAAAAAAGAGGGCAAGGGGCGAGTGCCCGCAGTGGAGGTTATGATTAACTCTCCTTTGATTTCCGACCTCATCTTCAAGGGTGAGGTGCATGAGATCAAGGAAATCATGGCAAAGTCGCGCGAAATGGGAATGCAGACGTTCGACCAGTCGCTATTCGACTTGCATGAAGCCGGCTCGATTTCTTACGAAGACGCCTTGCGCAACGCCGACTCAGTGAACGATATCCGCCTCAAGATCAAGCTGGAAGGCAAGGAAGCGAAAGGCAGGGATTTGACGGCGGGGCTGGATAACCTCGGCATCGTCTGATGTTTATTTAGGGCTCACCTATTTGATTTCAGCCGCCTGATAAACCACCTGGCCGTGCAGCAGGGTGTAGCGCACTTTTCCGGCCAGTTCCAGCCCGGTGAACGGACTGTTCCTGCCCTGACTGACCAAGGATTTTGCGCCCACTTTCCAGTATTCTTCCGCGCTGAAAATGCAGATGTCGGCATTGCTGCCCGGGCTCAGATGGCCGGCATCGATGCCGAGCACAGCGGCCGGTTTAAGCGTGATGCTGGCGATCGCGGCCGAGAGTTGTGTCCTTGTCTCGGATGCCCACTTGAGCGTGAGCGGCAGCAGCAGTTCCAGGCCGGTTGCGCCAGCTTCCGCCTCGGCGAAGGGTTGCAGTTTGGCATCGTCATCTACTGGTGTGTGGTCTGAGCAGACTGCATCGATGCTGCCGTCCTTGAGTCCTTCACGTAGCGCTTCGAGGTCGCGTTGTGTTCTTAACGGCGGCTTGAGGTAGCAATTGGCGTCGAAAAATCCGATATCGTGTTCGGTCAGGTGTAGATGGTTGGCGGCGATGTCGCAGGTCACCGTCAGGCCGCTTTGCCTGGCTTTGCGCACCATTTCGACGCCGGCGTGGGTGGACAGGCGGCAGATGTGCAACTTGACGCCAGTTTCAGCGGCCAGGCGCAGGATGGTCGACAGGGCGATGGTTTCGGCTGAGGAAGGGATGCCGGGCAATCCCAGGCGCGAGGCGACTTCGCCGTCGTGCGCCACTCCCCCCTGTGCCAGAAAGGCATCTTCCGGGCGCAGCCACACGGTGAAGCCGAACGTTGCTGCGTACTGCATGGTGCGCAGTAATACCCGCGTATCGGTCAGCGGCGCATCAGCGTGCGAGAAGCCTACGCAGCCTGCCTCATGCAGTTCGCGCATTTCGGTGAGCTGCTTGCCTTCCAGTTGCCGGGTGAGCGCCCCGAGCGGATAAACATGTGCCAGATTGAGCAGTTTGGCGCGGTGCTTGAGCATTTGCACCAGGCCGGGCTCGTCCAGCACCGGGTCGGTATCCGGCGGGCAGGCCAGGCTGGTTACGCCGCCGGCCACCGCGGCCTGCAACTCGCTTTCCAGCGTTGCCTTGTACTCGAAGCCCGGCTCGCGCAGCCGGGCCGACAAATCAACCAGACCGGGGCAAACCACCAGGCTGCTCGCGTCTATGGCATGGTTTGCGATGAAGCCTTCCGGCACAGCGCCCACACCTGCCACCTTGCCGGCGGCGATATAAAGGTCGGCCTGGCGGTCGATACCGTTCTTCGGGTCGATCAGGAGGCCGTTCTTGATATGAATTTTCATTGGTCCGGGTTCCCTGCCAGTATGCTCATCACTGCCATGCGTACCGCAATGCCATTGGTGACTTGCGGCAGAATTACGGACTGGCTGCCGTCAGCCACGGCGGAGTCGATCTCCACGCCGCGATTCATCGGGCCGGGGTGCAGGACGATCGCATCCGGTTTGGCCAGTGCAAGCTTGTCCTGGGTGAGGCCGTAGCATTTGAAGTATTCCTGCGCGGAAGGCAGCAGCGCCCCGCTCATGCGCTCGTTCTGCAGGCGCAGCATCATGACCACGTCCACATCTTTCAGCCCTGCACGCATGTCATGGTAAACATGCACGCCAAAACGTTCCACTTCCTGCGGTAGCAGAGTCTTGGGGGCGATGATGCGGATTTCCGGTACGCCCAGCGTGGACAGGGAGTGAATTTCGGAGCGTGCAACACGCGAGTGCAGCAGGTCGCCGACGATGGCAACGCGCAGGTTGTGCATATCCGGCTTGTAGCGGCGGATGGTAAACACGTCCAGCAACCCCTGCGTGGGGTGCGAGTGGCGGCCGTCACCGGCGTTGATAACATGGATGTGCGGCGGTACGTGGCGTGCGATGAAATGCGCCGCACCGGATTGCGAGTGGCGCACCACGAACATGTCGGCGTGCATGGCAATGAGATTGTCCACTGTGTCCAGGATGGTTTCGCCCTTGGCCTGCGACGAGGTGCCAACGTTCAGGCTGACCACGTCGGCCGACAGCCTTTTTGCCGCGATTTCGAAGGTGGTGCGGGTGCGGGTGCTGTTCTCGAAAAAGATGTTGCACACTGTTTTGCCGCGCAGCAGCGGCACTTTTTTTACCTCGCGCTCGGAAACGCCGGCGAAGGATTCGGCGGTATCGAGGATCTGGTTGAGGATGGCCTTGGGCAACCCTTCGATGGAGAGCAGGTGTTTGAGTTTGCCGTCCCTGGTGAGTTGCGGATTATTCATGCGGCCTCGTGCAGAATGAAATGGAATTTGCCGGATGCATCGCGTGCCAGTTCCAGGCTCTCGCCGAGCTTGATGTCCAGCCTGGCGCCGACGATCTGCGCTTCCACCGGCATTTCACGCCCTCCGCGATCCACCAGCACCGCCAGCGTCACGCTGGCCGGGCGTCCGTAGTCGAACAGTTCGTTCAGGGCGCCGCGTATGGTGCGGCCGGTGTAGAGCACGTCATCGACTAGGAGCACGTGAGCGCCTTCCACATCGAAGTTGATGCTGGACGGTTTGACCTGCGAGTGCAGGCCGATGCGGCTGAAGTCATCGCGGTAGAAGGAAATGTCCAGCGTGCCGAGCGGGATATCACTGCCCAGCATCGCCTGCAGTCTTTCCGCAAGCCAGGCGCCACCGCTGTAGATGCCGACCAGTGCCGTATTTTCCCGCAGCAGGGGGCGGATTCGTTCTGCCAGGGTTACCAGCAATTGCTCGGCGTCAGGCAGTTGCATGGGAATGATGATCAAGGAAGGATTGAAGAATGAGTTGCGCTGCAACCTGATCCAGCATCGGTTTCTGTTTGCGACCGCCGATGCCGGCTTCTCTCAGGGACTGGCTAGCTTCAGCCGAGCTGAAGCGCTCATCCACCATTACCACAGGCAGGCCGAAGCGACCATGCAGGCGCTGGGCAAATTTGCGGCAGAGGCGGCTCAGTTCATGTTCCTTGCCATCCGGATAGGAGGGGAGACCAACGACCAGCTGGATTGGCTTCCACTCGGCGATCAGGGTGGCAATGATGGCAAATCGTCCTTCGTTGCTTTCCGACGAGATCGTTTGCAATGGGTGTGATATGCCAACAGAAGCATCCCCGACTGCTACGCCGATGCGTTTTTCGCCGAAGTCGAAAGCCAGCACTGTCCCCGCCTCAGGCATGTCCAGCTTCTTCAGCGAGCGAGGCGAAATCGATGCCCAGCAAACCCATCGCGGCATTGAGCTTTAGCTCGCTGGGCAGATCGAAAATCACGGAATCCTCTGCCGGAACCGTGAGCCAGGCATTCTGCGCCAACTCTTCTTCCAGTTGCCCCGCCGACCAACCGGCATAGCCCAGCGTGACCAGCATTTTTTGCGGCCCGGTGCCGTGCGCGCTGGCTTCCAGAATGTCCTTGGAAGTGGTAAGTGCGGTGTCGCTATTGACGACCAGCGTAGATTGCCACTGTCCCACCGGTTGGTGCAGCACGAAGCCGCGGTCGACATGTACCGGGCCACCGAAATGCACCGGGGACTGGCCGAGTGACTGGTCTTCGGATTCGAGGCTGATCTGTTCGAACAGATCGTTGAGATTCATGTCGATAGGGCGGTTGATGACGATGCCCATGGCGCCCTGGTCGTTGTGCTCGCAGACATAAGTCACCGACTTGGCAAAAAAAGGATCGGCCATGGCGGGCATGGCAATGAGGAAGTGTCCGGTAAGGTTGACGTTTTCCACGGCGGTGATTATCGCATATTTAGTCAGGCTCCATGTAGCCCGTCACTTCCAGCCCGAATCCGGCCATGCTCGGCATCTTGCGCGGCACGGCCATCAGTTTCATTCTGTGTACGCCCAGGTCGAGCAGGATCTGCGAGCCGATGCCATAGTCGCGCAAGTCCTGCTTCGTCCGCACCGGTTCGTCGGCATGCTGGATGCGCGCCACCACCTGTTGGCCGTCTTCGTTACGGCGCAGCAGAATCATGACGCCGCATTCCGCCTGCTGTAGCGACTGCATGGCGCTGAGCACATTCCAGGAGTGACTGCGGCTGCTGGCATCGAGCAGGTCGAATACCGACAGCGGCTCATGCACCCGCACCAGTACCTCCTGGTCGGCCGTGGGCTCGCCTTTCACCAGTGCCAGATGGGTCTCGTTGGTGGTGCGATCGTAATAGGCAACCATTTTGAAGGAGCCGTAAGGCGTCTGTACCACGCGCTCGGCGGCGCGTTCGACCAGACGTTCGGTCTGGCTTCTGTAAGCAATGAGATCGGCGATGGTGCCGATCTTGAGGTTATGGCAGGCAGCAAATTCCAGCAGGTCGGGCAGGCGCGCCATGCCGCCATCCTCCTTGAGAATTTCGCAGATGACGCCAGCCGGTTCCAGCTCGGCCAGTTGCGCCAGATCGCAACCTGCTTCCGTATGGCCGGCGCGTGCCAGCACCCCGCCATTCTGCGCCATGAGTGGAAAGATATGGCCAGGGCTGACGATATCGCCCGGCTTGGCATCCCGGGCGACGGCCGCCTGGATGGTGCGCGCGCGGTCGGTGGCGGAGATGCCGGTGGTCACGCCTTCTGCCGCCTCGATGGAAACAGTGAAGTTGGTGCCCATCCTGGCGTTGTTCTCGCGCACCATCAGCGGCAAATTCAGCTGCCGGCAGCGCGGCTCGGTCAATGTCAGGCAGATTAGGCCGCGTCCGTGGCGGGCCATGAAGTTGATCGCTTGCGGCGTCACGTATTGCGCTGCCAGCACCAAGTCGCCCTCGTTTTCGCGGTCTTCCTCATCCACCAGCACGACCATGCGACCCTGGCGGATTTCTTCAATGATCTCGTTGACCGGGCTGATCAAGCGGGCTCCCCCTGCGATTCCGTTTGCCACTGCGCCATGCGCTCCACATAGCGGGCGATCTGGTCAACTTCCAGATTGACGCGGCTGCCGATGCCCAGATGGCACAGCGTGGTCATCTCCAGCGTATGTGGGATCAGGTTGATGGTAAACGTGTCGTGATCCACGGTGTTTACGGTCAGGCTGACTCCGTCGACCGCAATAGAGCCTTTGGCTGCGATGTAGCGCGAGAGTGCGTGCGGCGCGCGGATCGACAGCAGCATGCAGTCGCCCGCAGGCTCGAACCGTACTACCCGGCCGACACCATCCACATGGCCGCTCACCAGATGGCCACCCAGCCGGTCAGCCAGCCGCAGCGCCTTCTCCAGATTTACCGGTTTTTTCGTGTCCAGCCCGACCGTGCAGGACAGGGTTTCCTTGGAAACATGCACCCGGAAGGATCGCTGGTCAAAGGCGGTGACAGTGAGGCAGACGCCGCTGGTGGCAATGGAATCGCCGATTTGCATGTCCCCCCAATCGAGGCTGCCTGCAGCAATCTCGAGGCGCACGTCGTCGCCTGCAGGTTCGATCTGTTCGATTTGGCCAACGGCCTGAATGATTCCTGTAAACATGAGCGTAATTTTAGCAGATAGCCGCATTACACCTGCTAGAATTCTACACCATGCCCATGTCCTACGAACTCTTCATCGGCCTGCGCTATACCCGCGCCAAGCGCCGCAATCACTTCATCTCGTTCATTTCCATGACCAGCATGGTGGGTATCGCACTGGGCGTTGCGGCGCTTATCGTCGTGCTGTCGGTGATGAACGGTTTCCAGCATGAGCTGCGCTCGCGCATCCTTGGAGTGGCTTCGCACCTGCAGATCAGCGGGGTCAATAACGAGCTGGCCGATTGGCCGCGCGTGACGGAGCTGATCGGCAGCAATCCCGAGATCCAGGGGAGTGCGCCGTATATCATGGCGCAGGGCATGTTGTCTTTTGGCCAGGCAGTGCAGGGCGCAGTGGTGCGCGGCGTATTGCCGGACAAGGAAGACCGGGTGGCAGAGATTGGCGCGCATATCAAGGCGGGCGATTTCAATGCATTGCGGCCGGGCGAGTTCGGTATCGTACTGGGCGTGGACCTGGCGCGCATGCTGGGTGCCGCTATCGGCGACAAGGTGGTGGTGATGGCGCCGCAAGGCCAGTTCACGCCTACCGGCGTGATGCCGAGACTCAAGCAGTTCCGCGTGGTCGGCATTTTTCAGGTCGGCATGTATGAGTATGATGCGGCGCTGGCGCTGATCCATCTGGATGACGCGGCCAAGCTGTACCGTATGGGCGACAAGGTGTCCGGGCTGCGTCTGAAACTGACAGATCTCTACCGTGCGCCGGAGGTTTCGAGCGCCCTGAGCCGGCAGTTGAATGCCTACGGCAACTATTACGTGACCGATTGGACCGAGCAGCACGCCAACTTTTTCCGTGCAGTGCAGATGGAGAAGCACGTGATGTTCGTCATCCTCACGCTGATCGTTGCGGTTGCCGCGTTCAACATTGTTTCCACCCTGGTGATGGCGGTGACGGACAAGCGCGCTGACATCGCCATCCTGCGAACCTTGGGGGCAAGCCAGCGCAGCATCATGCGGATATTCATCGTGCAGGGTGCCCTGATCGGCGTGATCGGTACGTTGCTGGGCGTGGTTGGCGGCGTGCTGATTGCAGTGAATATCGAAACCATCGTGCCCTTCATCGAACATCTGTTTGGCGTCCAGTTTCTGGCCAAGGACATTTATTACATCAGCGACTTGCCTTCGGAACTGCAATGGGGGGATGTCGCCGTGATTACAACGGTTTCGCTGGTGCTGAGCCTGCTGGCGACACTGTACCCGAGCCGGCGCGCGGCTAATACCCATCCTGCGGAGGCGCTGCGTTATGAGTAGCCCCTCCATCATCGCCTGCCGCAATCTGCATAAAACCTATGCAGGGCTGGATGTCGCCGTGCTCAATGGCATCGATCTGGAGATCGGGGCAGGCGAGCAGGTGGCCATCGTCGGCGCTTCCGGCTCCGGCAAGAGTACGCTGTTGCACTTGCTGGGTGGCCTGGATGTTCCCACACAGGGCAATGTCGGTCTGCTAGGTCATGATCTGGCGAGCTTGAGTGAAAACCGGCGCGGCGAACTGCGAAACCAGTCGCTTGGTTTCATCTACCAGTTTCACCACCTGCTGCCGGAATTCACCGCGCTGGAAAATGTCGCCATGCCGCTGTTGATTCGACGCATGCCGCGCAGTGAAGCATTTGAGGTGGCGGCAACCATTCTGGATAAAGTGGGTCTCGCCAAGCGCTTGCAGCATATGCCGGGAGAGCTTTCCGGCGGCGAACGTCAACGCGCAGCGGTTGCGAGGGCTTTGGTGACCAGGCCGCAGTGCGTGATGGCCGACGAACCGACCGGCAATCTTGACCGCCACACAGCGCACAGCGTGTTCGATCTGATGCTGGAACTCAATCGTGGCATGAATGCCAGTCTCGTTGTTGTGACACACGATCTTGAGATGGCTGGCCGCATGGGGCGCGTGCTGCGGCTGGAGGATGGCCGCCTGCTGACGGCCTGACAGGATGCGCAGCGCCATTCTGGCGTTTGTCATGGGTGTCTGGTGCTTGCAGCAGATGCAGCAATTGCCCGACTGGTACTGGGCAATACTGCTGCCTTTGATGCTTCTGCCTTTCTGGCTGCTGCCGCGTCGCCTGCAACCTGGTAAAAAATTGTTCCTGTTGATTTTCTGCGCCGGGCTGGGCTTCTTCTGGGCGACGTTCGTGGCGCAGCTTCGCCTGTCCAATGCGCTCCCGCATGAATGGGAAGGGCAGGATATCCAACTGATTGGCGTGGTGGCTTCGCTGCCGCAAATTCAGGAGCGTGGCGAGCGTTTTCTGTTCGATGTGGAACAGGTCGAAACCGACGATGCCCCTGTGCCGCAACGCATTACGATTACCCGCTACTTCGCCGGATATCGCGACTCGGCGCCGCGTTTAACAACGGGCGAGTTTCATCCGGGAGAGCGCTGGCGGCTTACGGTCAGGCTGAAGCAGCCGCATGGCAGCTACAACCCGCAAGGGTTTGACTTTGAAGCGTGGGCGCTGGAGCGCAATATCCGGGCGACGGGTTATATACGCAAGTGTCCGGACAATTCGCGCTTGCAGCAACTGGTCTATCGCCCTGCCTACCTTGTCGAGCGCGTACGCGAACAAGTGCGTCAGCGCTTTCAGTCGGTTCTGAAGAATGCTCCCTATGCTGGAGTGTTGCGTGCATTGGTGATTGGCGATGACGATGCGATTTCCGATACGGATTGGGAAATCTTCCGCCGTACTGGCGTTGTGCATTTGATGAGCATTTCAGGGTTGCACGTCACCATGGTCGCAGGGTTGGCTTTTGCCTTGGTGTTTGCCTTGTGGCGGCGCGTGGAGTGGTTGGCGTTGCATATGCCCGCACGCAAGGCTGCTGCTTTGTCAGGGCTGGTTGCTGCATAGATTTATTACCTGGTTGCCGGTTATGCCGTGCCTACGCAGAGAACTTTCTACATGCTGGCGGTGATCGCTGCTGCACTATGGTCGGGGAGAACGGTTTCCTTTTCGCTGGTGCTCTGCTGGGCGCTGCTTGCGGTTATCCTGGTCGAACCGTGGGCGGTGCTGGCGCCTGGCTTCTGGCTCTCCTTCGGCGCCGTTGCCATGCTTGGATATGCTGGCAGCAACCGGCTGGTGCGGCCTGGCTGGTTGCGAGAGGCGGCGCACGCGCAATGGGTGGTTACGCTCGGCCTGACGCCCTTGCTGCTGGTTTTGTTCCAGCAGGTTTCCATCGTTTCGCCGCTGGCCAATGCCTTTGCCATTCCACTCATCAGCCTGGTGGTGATGCCATTGACATTGCTGGGCGCTGTCATCCCATTTGACTTCATCCTGCATACCGCCCATGCGGTCATGGCCTGCTGCATGTGGCTGTTGCGAGCGTGTGCCGACCTACCCGTGGCAGTATGGCAACAGCATGCCCCGCCGCTCTGGACGGTATTGGTGGCTATCATTGGCGAGCTGTGGCTGCTGTTGCCACGAGGGTTCCCAATGCGCTGGATGGGAGGGGTGGCGCTGGCCTTCATGTTTTTACTGCTCCCCGCGCAGCCATTGCCGGGAGAACTGCATGTGGCAATCCTGGATGTCGGCCAGGGTCTGGCGGTCGTCGTTCATACAGCGCGGCATGTGATGTTGTACGATACCGGCCCGCGTTATTCCGAGGAGGCCGACAGCGGCAACCGCATCATTCTGCCTTACCTGCAACGCAGCGGCATAAGCCGGCTGGATGGCCTGGTAATTACCCACGATGATGTTGACCATACCGGTGGGGCTGCTTCGGTGATGCGAGGTATTCCTATCGATTGGCTGGCATCGCCTTTGCCTGAAATTCATCCGTTCTCGGGCTTCGTGGCCCGGAAGTTACGGTGCTTTGCCGGACAATCCTGGGTATGGGGTGGCGTGCGATTCGACATGCTCCACCCGACTTGGGAAAGCTACAGTGCTGAAAGGCTGAAAGACAATGATCGCAGTTGCGTGCTCAAGATCAGCAGCCCCTATGGCAGTTTGCTTCTGACCGGAGACATTGAGCGGGTGTCGGAAATGGAACTGCTGGAACGATTATGAATGGTCTTTATCAACGGATGTGTTGGTGGCGCCGCATCACGGAAGCAAAACCTAATCTACCCAGTCGTTTGTCGCAAGCACTAATCCTAAAGTCACAGTATTCACGGTAGGCTACCGCAATCGCTTCGGCCACCCCAAAGTGGAAGTGGTGGAACGCTATCGCGCTCTTGATAGTGTCATATATCGTAGTGATGTAGTGATAAAGATGGTGCGCTGTTGGTAGATTTTGCAGCAGGGCAGAGGGCCGCTGTGCGAGCTTGGAGGCAGGTGCAGCCGAGGTATTGGCAAAATGCGGAATGGAGCCTTGCCGAACCTGCGATAACCGATTAGGTAGCTTTCGATCTCGTAGTCCACCTTGCTATCGCCTGGCGTATGCTTGCATTTTGGATGTGGGCTAAGAAATGAAGCAGATGATTGCAGTTGCAGGGTTGCCGAAAACATCGGCGCAGGCTAAAGTAGCGCGAATTTTTACCAATAAGGAAATCCATCGTGTGGAGCATCATTCAGGCAGCCGGCTGGCCTATCTGGCCGCTGATTCTGGCCTCGGTCGTATCGCTGGCCATCATCGGTGAACGTTTTTGGGCGCTACGCTCGGGCGCCGTGGCCCCCAAGTCATTGCTACCCGAAGTGCAGCAGTGGCTAAAACAGCGCGGCATGACCAAGGAGACTTGCATGCGTCTGGAGCAGCATTCACCGCTGGGCGAGATTTTCTCCAGCGCGCTGTGCAATACGGATACGTCGCGCGAAGTGATGAAGGAGGCAATTGAAGAAACCGGCCGTGCCGTTGCGCACAAGCTGGAGCGTTATCTGACCACGCTGGGCACTATCGCCACCGTCAGCCCTCTGCTGGGGTTGCTCGGTACCGTTATTGGCATGGTGGAGCTGTTCGGCGCATTCACTTCCACTGGCCATGATATTGCTCAGTTCGCCCGTGGCATTTCAGTGGCGCTGTACAACACCGCCATGGGGATTATCGTTGCTGTTCCCAGCATGATTTTCTATCGCCACTTCCGCGCCAAGGTGGATAGCCTGATCGTCGAAATGGAGCAGGAAGCCATCAAACTGGTGGAAATTCTCCATGGCGAACGCAAGTAGGGTCTGGAAATGAATTTTCAACGCGGCAGGCGGAACGAGGAACTGGAAATCAATCTGGTTCCGCTAATAGACGTATTGCTCGTCATCATCATTTTCCTGGTGGTGAGTGCTACTTTCTCGCGTATCAACGAGCTGCAGATCAATCTGCCTACTGCCGATGCCAGCACCCCGCAAGAAAAGCCGTTCATAATCACGGTCGGTGTCGATGCGGCAGGTCGCTATACCGTGAACGATGCGGAGCTGACGGATCGCTCCGTGGAATCCATAGGGCTTGCTTTGCAAAAAGCAGCGGACGGCGCAGGCAAGGAGCCTACCATCATCATCAATGCGGACGCGAGCAGCACGCACCAGGCCGTGATCAATGTGATGGAAGCCTCGCGCCAAGCGGGTTTCACACACATTACTTTTGCTACACAGGTCAAGTCTGCCCCCTGAGATACTTGTCGGCCGCAGCACGCTGATGCCACAAAAACCACCTCCTCAGCATAGCGCAAAAACTCTCTATATCAGGTTGCTAGGCTACGCTTGGCGCTACTGGAGGATGTTTGCGCTCAGCGTTCTGGCGTTGACGGTATATTCTGCTACCAATACCGGCTTTCTCGCTGTCATCAGGATGGTCACAGACCAAGGGTTCGTGCGCCGGGATCCGCAATATTTGAGCTTGCTTCCATGGATGTTGTTCGGCCTTCTGGCCCTGCGAGCGGTGGCCGGGTTTGTTTCCGATTTCAGCATGCGCTGGGTCGCACGCCGTGTGGTGGAAGCTGTGCGTCTGGATGCTTTTCGCCGGCTGATGGCTTTCCCCATAAGTTATTTTGATGCGCACTCCGCCGGGGTCGTGATTTCCAAGCTGACTTACAACACGGAGCAGATGGCCAGCGCTTCCACCAAGGTCGTGATCAGCGCGGTGCGCGACACCCTCACTATCATGGGCATGATTGGCTACATGCTTTATCTCAACTGGCAATTGACCCTGGTTTTTGCCGTGACTTCACCGCTTATGGCCTACTACCTGCGCAAGATGACACCGCACATACGCGCCTCCGGTAAGGCGGTGCAGGAATCGGTTGGTGCCACGACTCGAGTGATAGAAGAGTCGGTGAGCGGGCAGCGGGTGGTTAAGATTTTCGGTGGGGCCGAATACGAGAACCAGCGTTTTGCGAAGGCGGTTGGGATGAACCGGCGTATGCAGATTCGCCTCGGTCGCATTTCCGGTATTAACAGCATGGTAGTGGAGCTCATCGCCGCTGCCAGTCTTTCTTTGGTGGTTTACTATGCCGGGGGAAAGTTCACTGTTGGTGAATTTGCTGCATTCGTCAGCGCAGTGTTGATGCTTATAGCTCCAATCAAGGCGCTGACCAAGATGAACGAGGAAGTTCAGGTGGGCGTCGCGGCAGCGCAAAGTGTTTTCGGACTAATGGACACCGCTTTGGAAGACGATGCCGGCAGCAAGACGCTGGACAAGGCGCGCGGCGAGATCGAATTCCGCCACGTCAATCTGCGTTATGACAATGCCAAGCGCAACGCATTGCGCGACGTGAATTTCAAGGTAATGCCTGGCGAGAAAGTGGCACTGGTGGGCCGTTCCGGCGGAGGTAAAAGTTCTTTGGTTAGCCTGCTGCCTCGTTTTTATGACTTGCAACAGGGGGTTGTTCTATTGGACGGCATTGACATCCGTGCGCTGTCTCTAAAGAAGTTGCGTGAGCAATTCGCCTTGGTGAGCCAGGATGTTACCCTGTTCAATGATACTGTCTTCAACAATATTGCCTATGGCGCGTTACGGGCAACTGAAGAGTCAGAAGTCATTGCCGCCGCGCAAGCGGCATATGCCTGGGAATTCATTCAGCAGATGCCTGATGGTTTGTACAGCGAGATCGGTGACCGCGGAGTGCGTCTCTCTGGCGGACAGCGCCAGCGCATTGCCATTGCTCGCGCCATTCTCAAAGATGCCCCGATACTATTGCTGGATGAAGCAACTTCAGCGCTCGATACGGAGTCCGAAAAACATGTGCAGGCAGCACTCGATAGCCTGATGCAGGGCCGTACATCAATCATCATCGCTCACCGCCTCTCAACCATCGAGAATGCTGATCGCATCCTGGTCATGGAGAAGGGTGAGATTGTCGAGAGTGGCACACATGCTGAGCTGCTCGCACTGGAGGAGCATTACGCCAGACTCTACCGCAAACAATTTCACTGAGGCATTGTTGAGGTGATCAACTGGCTGCAACGGCAGTGGTATCGCATCACTTTCTGGCATCTGCTGTTGTGGCCGTTAAGTCTGGTGTTCGGCGCACTGGTTGCTATACGACGCTTTGCCTATCAAATTGGTGTTTTCAGCGTCTGGCATGCGCCGGCGCCAGTCATCGTGGTCGGCAACATTGTTGTTGGAGGTAGCGGTAAGACGCCTCTGACAATCTGGCTGGCTGATTTTCTCAAGGCGTATGGTTATCAGCCAGGCATCGTCAGCCGTGGCTACGGCGGCCTTGCGTCGGTGCCGCAAGCAGTTAATTTAACGGACGATGCTGCTGTGGTGGGGGACGAACCACTGCTGATCGCTCGGCGATCTTCATGCCCGGTCTGGGTGGGAAAGTATCGACCATCCGCCGTGCGCGGGCTGTTGGATGCCCATCCCGAATGCAACGTACTGATTTGCGATGATGGCCTGCAGCACTACCGCTTGGCGCGAGACATTGAAATCGCTGTGGTGGACGGACGCCGCGGTTTTGGCAACGGCATGCTGCTCCCTGCCGGCCCATTGCGCGAGCCGCTATCCCGTATGGAAAAAGTGGATGCTGTGGTAACAAATGGTGGCAAAGCCGCGCAAGGTGCATTTTTGATGCGATTGCTTGGTACCGTGTTCCGCAATTTGCTCGACAGATCTCTTACCGCGAGCGGTTCTGATTTTGCCCGATTGAATTTGCATGCCATAGCTGGCATCGGCAACCCCCAGCGTTTTTTTGATACTTTGGAAGAGCTTGGCCTGGAATGTGTGACACACCCTTTCCCCGACCATCATCCATACTGTCCTGCTGATTTACAATTCGAAGGCGCCCAAGCCGTTGTGATGACTGAAAAAGATGCAGTCAAATGTGCTGCTTTTGCCCAGCCGAATTGGTGGTACCTTGAAGTCAGTGCGGAAGTAAGTGATGCGTTCGGCGAACATATCCTGAAAAAACTGAAAGGCTAAATATGGATTCAAAGCTGCTGGAAATTCTGGTTTGCCCTGTCTGCAAGGGGCCACTGACCTATAAAAAGTCTGAGCAGGAGCTAATATGTCGGCCTTGTAGGTTGGTCTATCCAGTCAAAGATGGTATTCCAGTGATGCTGGAAGATGAGGCGCGCAAACTAACGCCAGAAGAAGAGGTTTAATCGGTGGACGGGTTCAAAGTTGTGATTCCTGCCCGGTATGCATCAACAAGACTGCCAGGCAAGCCGCTTCTGGATATCGCGGGCAAGCCGATGGTGGTGCGCGTGGTAGAGCGGGCTGTTGCCAGTGGTGCTTCGGAGGTTTGCGTCGCGACGGACCATGCCGAGATCGCAGAGATGGTTGTCCTTCATGGGGGTGATGCGGTAATGACGCGTGAGGATCACGCGTCCGGCACCGATCGGATAGCTGAAGTGGCGCAGAAAAAAGGGTGGCGCGACGATACGATTATTGTCAATGTCCAAGGGGATGAGCCACTGATCGCGCCGGGCCTGATTCGGGAAGTGGCGCAAAACCTGGCCAGTCACGCCGATGCAGCCATTGCGACAGCCTGTCATCCCTTGCATGACAAGGGCGCCATGCTCAATCCCAATATCGTTAAAGTGGTGATGGATAAAGCCGGCTACGCGCTCTATTTCAGCCGCGCGCCGATCCCTTATCCGCGCGATGCCTTTGCAGCAGATATGGACATTCCGGCTGACCTTCCTGCATATCGACATATTGGTATCTATGCTTACCGTGCCGCTTTTCTTAATTCGTATTCTCTGCTGCCAACTGCCGGGATAGAAGCTTTTGAGGCGCTGGAACAGTTGCGAGCCCTTTGGCACGGCTACAGAATTAGCGTGGCTATCACGCAAAATGCTCCCGCAACCGGTGTGGACACACCGGCAGACCTGCAGCGGGTGCGCTCAATTTTTTTAGAATTTGATTGACACTGAATTCTCAAGTTTGCTATAGTCTCACCTCTCGACGGCACATACGTCGAGCACTGGCGCGGGGTGGAGCAGTCTGGCAGCTCGTCGGGCTCATAACCCGAAGGTCACAGGTTCAAATCCTGTCCCCGCAACCAATCGTTCTTTAACAATTTGGACAACCGATAGGTGTGGGTACTTGTTGGTAGGGAAGCTGTCAGGTAGCTCTTAGGGGTTGCTTGGGGGCACTCAAGATACAAGTGCTTACATCTAAAAATGAACCATCAAGTTCATTTGAGGATTAAGCAAAGCGATATACCGGCCCTGTAAAATGGGTCACAAGTAATAGTTGGGAATTAAACTGAAGAGTTTGATCCTGGCTCAGATTGAACGCTGGCGGAATGCTTTACACATGCAAGTCGAACGGCAGCACGGGTGCTTGCACCTGGTGGCGAGTGGCGAACGGGTGAGTAATGCACCGGAACGTATCCAATAATGGGGGATAACGCACCGAAAGGTGTGCTAATACCGCATACGCCCTGAGGGGGAAAGCGGGGGATCGTAAGACCTCGCGTTAATGGAGCGGCCGATGCCGGATTAGCTAGTTGGTGAGGTAAAGGCTCACCAAGGCGACGATCCGTAGCTGGTCTGAGAGGACGACCAGCCACACTGGAACTGAGACACGGTCCAGACTCCTACGGGAGGCAGCAGTGGGGAATTTTGGACAATGGGCGAAAGCCTGATCCAGCCATTCCGCGTGAGTGAAGAAGGCCTTCGGGTTGTAAAGCTCTTTCGCAAGGAAAGAAAACTTATCTACTAATACTAGGTGAGGATGACGGTACCTTGATAAGAAGCACCGGCTAACTACGTGCCAGCAGCCGCGGTAATACGTAGGGTGCGAGCGTTAATCGGAATTACTGGGCGTAAAGCGT
>Ga0316616_100000033_pt1 | contig 33903 bp, 30 predicted proteins | sample OWC_Aug_M1_C1_D1_FD_207660 | JGI IMG/M metagenome (GOLD analysis project Ga0316616, IMG submission 207660) | Wetland soil microbial communities from Old Woman Creek delta, Ohio, United States - OWC_Aug_M1_C1_D1_B | ecosystem: Environmental > Terrestrial > Soil > Wetlands | place: USA: Ohio... | reverse complement strand
GGAACGGGGGGCGCGCATCCTAGAACTCAACGCAGTGCGCCGGCACATCTCCGAGACCAACGGCGGGAGACTGGCCGAGAAAATTGAGAAGAAGGGAGCGGAGATGATTAACATCGTCATCTCCGACAGTGTGGGCGATCGGCCCACGGTTGACCCCACGCGCCCGGCGGTCTTCTTCGGGACCCCCGTCGCTCCGGACCGCACGTCGCTTGAGGACGCGCGGCAAGTGCTGCACCGCTATGACCTCGCGACGAAAGCTCCCCGGTCGGTGGTGGAGTACCTGAACGTCGACGAACCGGGGCGCGAGACACCGAAAGTGCTCGGAAGCAGCATCCACCACTTCATCGTCGCCGGGGTCGCGGACTCAGCGGAGCGGGCCAAAGAGGCCGCGTCCCGGCGCGGGATCGCTCCGCTGGTGCTCACGACCTTCCTCGAGGGCGAGAGCCGCGAAGCCGGGACGTTCCTGTCCTCTGTAGCGCGCGAAGTCCTCTTCAATCGGCGCCCGGTGCGGCCCCCGTGCCTCCTGATCGCCAGCGGGGAGACAACGACGAAGATCGAGGGGGCGGCGGGTCGAGGAGGCCCCTCCCAGGAGTTGGCGCTCAGCCTTGCTCTCGAAATCTCGGGACTGGTGGGGGTGTGCGGGCTCGCCCTCGACACGGACGGCACGGATGGGCCTACGGACATCGCCGGAGGCGTCGTGGATGCCTTGACCGTAAGCCGAGCGCGGGCCAGCGGCCTCGACGGTCACGAATACCTGAAGAATCACGACAGCCTCTCATTTCTTGAAGCCCTCGGGGATACCATCCTGACAGGCAACACTGGCACCAACGTGTGCGACTTAAATCTGGTCTATATTCGCCCGACAGCCGTGACGTGACCGGTTGCGGACCAAAGAACCGCGGGAGGTGGGGGATTGGAGGATGGGCACCATGTCGGATATGCCAGTCGTCGCCGTATGTGGTTGTGGTAGTGCCGGAACAGCGATTGCCGCTGACGTCGCAATGATGGGTGCAACGGTGCACGTGTTCGAGTTGCCGGCATTCGAGGCCAACATCGCACCCATCCGTCAACACCGTGAGATCAAGTTGACAGGCGCAACGAGCTCCGGGAAGACGGGCGTGGCCCGCGTGCATCGGGTGACGACGGACCCGCGCGAAGCCTTGGACGGTGCCGAACTGATTATGGTCACGGCCCCGGCGCACGCCCACACAACCTTCTTCGAGGTACTCGGCCCGCATCTGGCGCGGGGGCAGTCCGTGCTGGTCAATACAGGTTACTGGGCCAGCCTCAGAATGCGGGATGTGCTCAAGAAATACGGAGCGCTCGAGAAGGTCACCCTTGCGGAAGAACACATCATGCCGTACTTGAGTCGGGTCCTGGGTCCGGCGCACGCCCACATCTACAATTACAAGCGGGACCTCAGGGTGGCGGCATGGCCAGCGGCCAAGACGGAAGCCGTCCTGAAGCTTGTCCGAAAAGTCTACCCGCAGTTCTCGGCATCCCAAAACGTCATCGAGAACAACTTTTACCCGGGGAACCCGTCGGTCCACGCACAGATCACGATCCCGCAGGCCGTCTTCTTCTTCGAGCGGGCCCGAGAGTTTCGTTTCTACGCGGAGGTATCCAAATGCGGATCACGACTCACCGACGCGTTCGACCGCGAGCGCATGCGCGTGGCCGAAGCTCTCGGCTGCAAGGTCCCGCACTCGTTTGAGTATTTTCGAAATACCTACCTTTATGAAGGGGAAGACTTCTCTGAGATCTTCGGTTGGAGTGACCATGCCAAGCGTTGGGGCACGGACGCGGGCAATCGGCGCGTGCTGCAGGAAGACCTGGCGTACTTCATGGTACCGATGGAGCGCCTGGCGGCCCGGCTCGGGATCGAGGTGCCCGTCACCCGCGCCATCATCGAGATGATCCAGATCTTCGCCGAAACGGATTACCGGAGCGGCGGCGTCAGCTTGGCGGAGCTTGGCCTGGACGAGTGCCGAACAGCGCAGGAGATGATCGAGTTTGTGACGCACGGAACCCGCGGACGCTGACAGCGCTCCGCGCTGCGTGTCCTCAGAGGAGAGAATACCATGGCGAGAGAACGCGAGAAGATCCTGCTTGTCGGGGTCGGCGAGCTGGGAGGGATCGTGCTCGAGTATCTGTGCCGCGTCCCGAACATCGGGCCCATCGTCGCGGCCGACGCCAACGCGGACTGGGGCTTCCGAAAGACGAACAGCGCGATCGAAGGCGCGTCGTATATGGGGTTGTACCCTCAGATCGAATTCCGTCCCATCGACGTGCTCAACGTCGAGGGCACGGCGGAGTTACTGCGAAAGATCAACCCCACGGTCATCTGCAACGGGACAACATTGCAGTCGTGGTGGGTGGTCAACGAGCTTCCGCCTGATGTGAACGCGAAGCTCTACCGCGACAAGTGTGCCCTCGGCCCCTGGGCAGCGATGCACCTCGCGTTGATCTCCAAGCTGATGAAGGCGGTGAAGCTGTCCGGTATCGATGCGCATGTGGTGAACACGTCATACCCCGACGTCACCAACCCCAGCCTTGCAAAGGTCGGCCTAGCGCCCACCGTCGGCATCGGCAACATGGATCTCGCGGTTCCGTACATCCAAAAGGTCGCGGGGGAGCTCCTCGGCGTGCCCATGCGCAACGTCGGCGTGGAATTGATCGCGCACCATTACCACTGCTACTACTGGTGTCGGTACGGGACGGGCACGGAAGCGCCGTTTCACCTCAAGGTGTTCGTCGGGGGCGAGGATGTCACGGCGCGCCTGGGAGAAATGAAGGCGTTTATTGCGGAGCTGCCCAAGCGCGCAATGCGGCCCGCCGGCCGGCATGGGCAGTTCGTGGTGGCTGCCTCCTGCCTCAAGAACATCCTGGCCATCTACAACGACACCGGCGAATTGACTCACGCGCCGGGCCCCCAGGGGCTGGAGGGTGGCTATCCCGTTCGGTTGAGCCGGAGGGGCGCCGAGGTCGTTCTGCCGAAGGGCATGACGATGGCACAGGCGCGCGCCCTGAATGTGGAGGCCCAGGCGTACGATGGGGTGCGGGAAATCAAGAACAACGGGGACGTCGTCATCACCGACGAGTCCCACGCAACCTTCCGCGATATGCTTGGCTATGACGTGACGACGATCAGTGTCGAGACAGCGTACGAGCAAGCCATGGAGCTGCGGGCGAAGTTCCACGAGTTCGCGCGCAAGCACGGCGTGAAGATCTAGCGTCAGCGGGCGGACGGGAGCGCGATCAGTCTGACCCGAAGCCGGAGGTACGGCGGTGCCGGACGGACGAACGCGAGCGTCGTTGCTCCTCTTGGTTCTCCTCACGGGTTCGTTCCTGGCGGCTCCGAACCTGGCGGAGTCGGAGGCCCTTGTACTGGACGTTCGGGACACCCGATCGCGGGCACTGCTCCTCTCAGTTCGTCTTCCCCTCGACGACCGTTTCTACCTTCGCTATACGCATTCCACGGCAAAGACGGAAGTGGAGGAGCATTTCAAAGTCGTGGGTCGGGAGGAGATCGTGCTCGAGCGGATGATCTACGCATCCGCCGGTGCCGGTATCCCGGACTTCCCTCCTGCCGGCGCCACGTTCAGGGCGGCGGATGACCGGTTCGTGCTCGAGGGGATTAACCTTCGGTTCCCGTCGCTCGAGCGAATTCGCGTTGCCCACTTCTATCCCTTCTTCCTCGGCACCCACGAGAGGGAACATCGGCTCTCGGATCTTGCGCGCGGACGGCTGGTGGACATCCTGATCCGCCCCCAGGCCGGGGAACATGATCGGAGGAGTCAACCGTATGACTAGTCCCACGGCCCCGTTGCCCGAGACCGTGATCGCCAGCCCAGACACGGCCGAGGGAGCCAGGTACCTCGAGCCGACCGGGACCCTCAAAGTTGCGACCGGCGCGCTCGGAGCCATCCTCACCCTGTTCTCGCTGTACACCGCCCAGTTCGGGCTCCTGGTGGCCAACAAGCAGCGCGCAATCGTGCTCGCCTTCTGCCTGGCACTGGTCTTCCTGCTCTTCCCGAATGCATTCCGACGAAAGACGGGCGTCCCGCTCCTCCTCGATGTTCTGTTGGCTATCGGCGGCTTTGCCTCTAGCATCTACATCGTGGTCGTCTTCGATGAACTGGCCCTCCGGCAGGGCTGGCCAACCCAGACTGACTTCCTCATGGGTGTCGCCACGATCTTCTTCCTCACAATGGCGGGCTTCCGCGTCGGGGGGAAGATCCTCCCGTCCATCTGCCTCTTCTTTCTGGCGTACTGCTACTTCGGGAAGTGGATCCCCGGGCGCTTCGGCCACCGAGGCTTCTCGGTGACCAGCATCGTCCGGCACATGTACTTGAGCACAGAGGGAATCTTCGGACTCCCGTTGGGCGTCGTCTCCGACTACATCTACTTGTTCATCGTTTTCGGGATCGTCCTCACCACGACTGGCGTCGGCAAAGTGTTCATCGATCTGGCCTTGGCGGTTCTCGGTGACAAGCGAGGCGGGCCCGCCAAAGTCGCCGTCGTGGCGAGTTGCCTGTTCGGGACGATCAACGGGAGCTCGGTGGCGAACGTCGTCGGCACGGGCACTTTCACCATCCCGCTGATGAAGTCGATCGGGTACAAGCCGTACTTCGCCGGGGCCACCGAAGCCTGCGCCTCGTGCGGAGGACAGATCATGCCACCCATAATGGGCGCCGCCGCCTTCATCATGGCCGAGTTCCTCGGAGTCAGCTATCTCACCGTCGCGTTGGCCGCCGCACTTCCGGCCATCCTGTACTACGTGGGCGTCCTGACGTCGGTCCACATCGAGGCGGTGAAGAACGACCTGAAGGGACTCCCCAAAGATCAGCTTCCCTCCCTTACGAAGATCTTGAAGGAGCACGGCATCCTGCTGCTCCCTATCCCGGGAATCATCCTCGCACTCGTCATGGGCTTCACGCCCACGATGGCCGCCCTGTGGGCCATCTACATCTCGCTCGTCCTTCCGCTGTTCCGGAAGAAGACGCGCTACGACCTGAGGACGTTCTACGAGATGCTGGGCAAAGGTGCCGCCGCCGCCCAGGACCTCGTGGTGATCTGCGGGATGATCGGCTTCATCATTGGTGCCGCGTCCCTGACCGGCTTCGGCATGAAGCTGGCGGGGGCGATCGTGGACATCTCCGGCGGCCACCTGCTGCCCGTCCTCGTCCTATCCATGGTGGCAAGCCTGATCCTCGGGATGGGCATCCCCACGACGGGCAATTACATCATGATGGCGCTGCTGACCGCCCCCGCTCTGAAGCTGATGGACGTGAACCCGCTGAGCGCGCACCTCTTCGTCTTCTACTTCGGGATCATCTCCGACCTCACCCCGCCGGTGGCTTTGGCCGCGCTGGTGGCCGCGGGGCTCGCCCGGGCGCCGTTCTGGAAGACCGCGGTGACCAGCACCAAACTCGCCGTGGCGGGGTTCATCATCCCCTACATTTTCGTACTGAGCCCAAACCTGCTTATCCAGCTCGGCAACATCCACCTTGTGGACACGACGATCATCGCGGTGACGGCCGTGATCGGCGTAATCGCGCTGGCTGGAGCGGCCCAGGGCTTCTTGCTCCTGCCGGTAAGGCTCTACGAGCGGGCCATCCTTTTCGTAGCGGCAATCCTGCTGATCTCGCCCCAGTACGTTCACAGCGCCGTCGGCGCCGCGCTGCTGGGGGCGGTCCTTGCCCTGCAATATCTGCGATCTCCCGCACACCTGGGACGGCTGAAGGCATGAAGACTCATGTGAGTGCCAGAGGAAGGAGGTGGGAAGAGGACGCAGCGCTGGTATGACCACGGGCACGAAGAAAAAGGAGGGTCCACGATGCGAGCGAGAGCGTTTTCTCTGTCAATGGCGATCCTGGTCTGCGCGGTGTTCAGTCTGTCGAAAGATGAAGCCCAGGCTGGGACGCGACTCCTGATGGGAACGGGCGGATTGGCGGGAGTATACTACCCGATCGGCTCCGCGATCTCCAAGATCATCACGAGCAAGGTGCCGGGCGTCGAAGCCACGGTGCAGACCAGTGCCGCCGGCATGGAGAACCTTCGGTTGTTGAGCCTGAAGGAAATCGACATGGGGCTCGTACAGAACAGCGATGCCTACAATGCCTTCAATGGCTTGGTCTTCTTCAAGGACAAGCCAATCAAGAACATCCGGGGTATCGCCGTCCTGTACCCCCAGCCGATCCAGGTCGTGGTCCGCGGGGATGCGAACATCAAGACCTTCTATGATCTGAAGGGGAAGCGCGTTGGCGTAGGGGCCCCTGGAAGCGGTGAGGAGACGACGTTCCGGCGGCTGATGTCCGTCTACAAGCTCACCTATCAAGACATGGACGCCAAGCTCATCTCTCTCGCCGAGCAGGCTGCCCAGTTCAAGGACCGGCACCTCGATGCGATGTGGTACGTATCCGGCGTCCCGGCCTCGGGGATTCTGGACGTGGCGTCGGTTCTCTCCATCCGGCTCGTCCCGATCACGGGCAAGGAGCGGGATGATCTCATCAAAATGGATCCGACGTTCATCAAGTCGGTCGTCCCCAAAGGGAGCTATCCCGGGATGACCGAGGACCTTGAGACGGTAGCATCGCCGGCCTATTTGGTTTGCCTGGATTCGCTGAAAGAGGACGACGTTTATCGGATGACCAAGGCGATGTTCGACAACCTGAAGGAACTCGCGTCGTCGCACAAGCAGGCAGAGAATATCAAGCTTGAAACCGCGCTGATTGGCTCGACGATCCCGCTGCACCCGGGCGCCGAGAAATTCTACCGAGAGAAGGGGCTGATCAAGTAGGACACATCACGCAGAGCCGGCAGTTCCGACCCCACCAAGGCCTCCCGCGCTTCGGGAGGCCTTGGTCACTCTGCCGACGGTTTACCGAGAGCGTCATTCAACGCGGCCCTGAAGGTTCCCGTCCTCCCCGAAATGAAACTCGAAGGGGCCACCCAGAATCGTTAGGGCGGGTTGCTTGGCGACGTCTGACAATAGCGTCTCGGAGACGTGGAGGTGCTCAAGGGCAAGGGTGTTTCTTATTCGAACAATCTTCGCGTCGGGTGGTTCGGTCAGGCCGATGGTGGTAAGCGCAGCCTCGATGGCCTGACGGTCCGTGTGGTAGAGCATCGGGAGCTTCGCCCCGAGAGGAGCCGCCGAGGTGAGCGCGTTGGTGTAGGTAATATGCCGGTCCACTTTCTCTGCCAACCGGATGGTGGCGAAATCCGCTGTCCCGAGGCCCTCGGCGTTTCCCCCGCTCTGCTCGGTCAGGTCTCGGGCGAAGATCCGGAGATACCGCGGCGCCGCCGGATCGTAGACCCCGTCTCGTGGTATTCGTCCCGTGACGTTCGAGTCCATACACGCCCCGCTGATCTCCTTACCGATCTCGTCTACGATGAGAAGATGGAGGAAGTCGAAAGGAATGCGCGCGATGAGCGCCTTGGCCTCTTTCAGCAGTCGCATCTCCGCCACTTCGAGTCGGTCGGGTAGGATCGCCTCGACTCGGGCGGTCTGGTGACGGGCATTCTCGACCGTGGCGAGCCCAAACAGCACAGGCAGTTTGGACAGCGAAACCCGGGCCACCTCTGGCACCATCCGCTCCAGCCCGACGTCGACTGCAGCGCGGTGTGCCAGCACCGCGCCTTGATGATTCCCCAGCCCGATCACCAGCATCTTCAACAGTCCACTCTCGATGGGACCCCGAATGCTCGTATGCGGTTTCACTCGGTTGACCAGCACGATGTGGTCTGCTTCGACGGCGTGCCGATCCACCAGGACGGGCAGGCCCCAGTCCATGCGAGCGATCTCCACGGTCTCCAAGGACGAGAGAACGGGCACGCCCATGCTTTCGGGGGTCACGCCGTACCGCGCGAGAATCTCGAGTTGCCCCTCGGCTGTTGCGCCGCCATGGCTCCCCATCGCCGGAACGATGAACGGTCGGGCACCGAGGACCCGCAAACTGTCGCAGACAGTCCTCAGAATGATGGCAAGGTTGGCCACGCCACGGCTGCCACCGGTTACCGCGACCCGCGCCCCGGGCATAAGACGGGATGCGAGGCCAAGTTGCGCAAGGGCCTTTCGCACCTCGGCGGCCACGTCCGCCACCAGCGGGTACTTCAGCGCTTGCCGGATTCTGTACAGCTTGGGAAGTCGCATAGTCGCCCCCCGACTGTCCTCGAAAAGCTCACACGCTTTGCTCTGCTCGCCCGGCTGTGAACGGAGCCGGCGGACCAGCAGTCGGATTCGCCACCCGCGATCCTGCAAAGATCGCAGACGCCTCGAGCTCTTCTTCAACCCGTAGAAGACAATTCTGCAGATTGACCCGCTCTCCCGTCCGCGGCGCACCGAGCTTCACCAACGTCGCACCTGCTGCGACGGACACCTCTGGGATCGGATCGTCCACAGTCCCGCCAGCGCGGCAGGAGCCGACCAGGACATAGCCGTGGTCTGTGGCGTACCGGGCGGCGTTCAAGGCCTCGGAGATGGTACCCACCATGTTCGGCTTCAGCACCATCCCACTCGCCGCCTTGACAGCCACCCCGCGCTTTAGTCGTTCCAAGTTGTTCACAAAAAAGTCGTCGCCGATGACGTGGCTTGAGATCCGCTTCGTGATCTCGGTGAACCCGTCGAAATCGTCCTCCTCAAGGGGGTCCTCCACCAGGAGCAGGTGATAGGACGCACTCAGCGCCTCGAAGTACCTGATGAGGTCCTCCCGGGAAGCCTCGCGCCCCTGGAAGCGGTAACAGCCCCTCTGGGAATCGAAGAAATGGCTCGACGCACAATCGAGACCAAGGCGGCACTTGCCCTCATACCCGGCTGCCTCGATTGCTTCGAGCACGCAATCAAGGACCTCACGCGGTTCGTGCGTCGGAGCGGCGTGGCCCGCATAGCTGCCCGAGCCGAGGCGCTCCCTGCCGTATCGGCGCTCCAAGACCTTGCCGAGGGTCGCAAACGTCTCAACCCCCATGCGCTGCGCTTCTGCGTAGCTCTCCGCCCCGACCGGGATGAGCAGAAACTCTTGGATTTCCATCCGCACTGCGCCATAGGTTCCCCCGTTGACCACGTTGAACATCGGCACCGGGAGACACCTCGCACCGTCGCCGCCCAAGTAACGGAAAAGCGGTTGCCGGACGCTGGCTGCGCCAGCACGCGCCGCGGCGATAGATACGCTGTAGATGGCGTTCGCGCCGAGGCGTGCCTTGTCGGGAGTCCCGTCCAACTCGATCATGCGATTATCGAGCCGCTCCTGGTCGAGGACGCTCTCTCCCTTAATGACAGGGAAGATGACTTCTTGCACGTTTCGTACTGCCTGCCGGACGCCTAAGCCACCATAGCGCGTTCCTCCATCGCGAAGGACCACCGCCTCGTGAAGGCCGACCGAGGTGCCGCATGGAGAGGACCCCCTCCCCATAACGCCTTCCGACGTCCAGACATCCACCTCGACCATCGGCCGTGCCTTACTGTCCAACACCTCGCGCGCTTTGACTGCGACAATCGTCACGTCCTTCATGCTCACACTCTCCTTCTCACCAGTGATCAAGCAGCACGAATGAGCCGTGCACCATCATTGTCGCTGCAAACGGGTGCCCGCCAGAGAATTCGTAGGGTCGTAAGGGAACAACTACCACTGTGAGGGGTGCCGCCCCGGGGAAAGGTCGGTGGCATTTGCGTGGAGCCGATCTCCCTTACGGTTCTATCGGTGTCGTCCGCCATATTTCTTGCGCACACATCACGCCGCCAGCTTCTCAAGGCCGTAATCGTGCTGAAGACCGCCGAGAATCAATCGTGTCACAACCCGCATGGTCCGGGGAAGATGATGCCCGGGGATCGGGGCAGCCGGTAGGCCGGGCGAGGGCTCCGGCAGGCTCGGACCGAGGCATGTGTGAGGGCGGCCGCAGTTGTAATGGACCTTCCACGCGCCCACGATCCACCGCAGACGGTCTTCGCCGAACGGGATCAGGTAATCGAGACACGCTCAGCGGAGGGTGCCGAGGAGCCGCTCACAGTAGTCATTCGCCATCGAGGATTGGACCGGGGTGTCCGGAGAATCCGGACACCCATCGCAGTGATAGCGGCATCCACCCAAGGCGCATAGAGGCTGTCGCGGTCGTGAAGAACAAACCGGTTCCCGTGCGGCTCCGCAAGGAGTTCCCGGAACTGCTGCAGGGTCCACGCAGCGGTCGGGTGTGCGGTGGTGCTGAGGTGGAGCAGGCGTCGGCTCCCCACCTAGAGCGCGACAATGACGTAGAGCTTCCGCAGCGTCGCGGTCACCACGACGCAGAACTCGCAGGCCACGAGTGCCTGGGCGTGATTCCACACGAAGGTTGCCCACCGCTGATCGGTCGCGGGGCGCTCGCCTCCCCCGCTCGACCGCGCCATGGATCGGCGGACGGTGTCAACGCCGCGTTGAGAGCCCAGGCCTCGAGGACGTGTGTCCCACACCCCAGACCCTGCCTACAAACCGGCTTGACGCTTTCGGCAACTAATGATAGATGTCTAGTCGTCTAGAGGACAAAGTGGCAGGGGGTCTCATGGTTCACCGTGCGAGACGCATCCCAGCCTACCTTCAGATCGCCGAAGAGATCCGCCAAAAGATCCTTGAGGGGGAACTGACCCCCGGGGATCGCCTTCCCGCCGAAGACGTTCTCGCCTCTACGTACCACGTTTCTCGGATGACCGTTCGCCAGGCCTTGCATGAGCTTTCGCAAGACGGTCTCGTTCTGCGCCGCCATGGTGCAGGTACGTTTGTGGCTGAACCGAAAATGGCACGCGCATCCACGCAAATGACCGGCTTCCACGAGGATTTTCTGTCGCGAGGGCTCACGCCCACATCCAAAGTCCTTGAGGCAGAGATTCGACCAGCGACGGCAAACCTCCAAAACCGCCTCAATCTAAAAGCTGGTACCCCACTCGTATACCTTCAACGGCTCCGCTTTGTCGAGGGGGAGCCCGCCGCACTCACTTGGAGTTACCTGCGAGCGGATCTGTGCACCTCCCTGCTGAGGGCTGATCTGGCACAGCGAGGACTATATGAATTGATTGAGCGAGAGTGCCATTTGGCGCTTGGGTGGGTAGAGCAGCGCGTGGAGGCTCGACGTGCCTCGAAAGGCGCTGCGCAGCAACTCAAAATCCGCGCAGGCTCGCCCTTGTTGTACATCGAGCGGTTAACATATTTGAAAGATGACCGACTTCTCGGCCTAACGGAGAGTCTGTACCGAAGCGACCGGTACGCGCTCACCTCCGTACTGTCTCGATAGTTGAATGGGCGTTAATCCGACCCCGCATCTTGTGACGTTGCCTCTGGACATGGATGGATTTCCGGACACGCTGATAGTCATTGAGAGCATTTCTGGCGTGGACTTCACCGGCGTGTAGCAGAAACCAGCGCGTGGACTCAGTCGGAAGCTCTCCGGTTGTTGTCTCGCGAATGTTCGGCCTTCTCCTGTTTCGCATGATAGCCATCGGGGTCAATTCGACATCGTGCTGCGCGTGCCGTTTCCCGGAGTTGGTTTATTGTCCCCATGACTCCGACTTTCAAGATTGGAGTTGATGCTCCCGGGACGTTTTTTGGCCGATGAGAGCGAAGCCGTAAGGGAAAGGGGCAGGGGTATTCTGCTGGCGCTGCGTTCACCGGCGCCTTACCGTGGAATGTCAGCTCGGGGGTGGGAGGCGCAATGGCGGATCCCTACAGCTTGCGGATGGATGGACGGATTTGCGTGGTGACCGGCGGCAGCCGGGGAATCGGGGCGGAGATCGTTGCGGCCTTCGTCGCGATGGGCGGGCAGGTGATCGTATTCGATCGTGATCTGCCCGAGACGACCCCTGATAGGGTGCATTTTGTGCGCACGGACGTAACCGACGAAGCATCGGTCCGTACGGCTGTGCGCGACGTGACTGCTCGGTGGGAGCGAGTGGACATCTTGGTCAACAACGCAGGCATCATCAACAAGGCCTTGGTCGAAGACTTGCCGCTCGACGACTGGAACCGCCTCCTCGGGGTCAACCTGACCGGCGCTGCCCTCTGCGCCAAGTACGTCGTGCCCCTCATGAAGCGCCACCGGTGGGGCCGAATCATCAACATGTCCTCGATGCAAGCGTTCATGGGGACGGCTACTTACAGTGCCTATGCGGTGTCGAAGGCCGGAATCCACGCGCTCACCCGGGTGTGGGCCCGCGAACTGGTTGAATACAATGCCACGGCGAACTCGATTTGTCCGAGCTTCGCGCACACGCCGATGGGAGACGCGTTCATCAAGCGGACGGCGGCCCAGCGGGGCGTGACCGAAAAGGAGGCGATGGAGTTCATCCTGGCTCCTGTGCCTCAAAAACGGTTCATCGAGCCCGCGGAGATCGCCTTCACGGCACTGTTCCTCTGTCAGGAGTTGGCGCGCGGTATTAGCGGCTCGGCCATCCTGGTGGACGCCGGGATGATCATGCGATAGGGGGACGCTGTGACCGGTACGCACCTTCTCGGGATCGACTTCGGCACGGGCGGCTGCAAGGTGACCGTCATCACGGCGGACGGCCACGTGGCGGGCGAGGCCTTCGCGGAATACCAGACGATGCATCCACACCCCGGTTGGTCCGAGCAGGACCCGGCGCATTGGATCGCGGCGGTTTCGTCCACGGTGTCGCGCGCCCTCGGTAACGCCAAGATCCCTCCGAGTGCGATCGCCGCCTTGGCCTTGGACGGCTCGACGCACAACGCCGTGTTGCTCGACGAGTTCGACCACCTCATCCGACCGGTGATTATGTGGACGGACCAGCGCAGCGGCGAGCAGGGCCGTCGGCTCGAGGCGGAAGCGAGCGACCTGATTCTGCGGATCGGGATGCACCGGCCCACCCCGACCTGGACCCTCCCGCAGCTGGCGTGGCTGCGCGAGCATGAGGGGGACGCGTACCGACGGATTCGTCGTATCTCGTTCACGAAGGACTACGTGCGGGAGTGGATGACTGGCGTCTGGGGCACCGACTGGATCGAAGCGCAGGGCAGTCTCCTTTTCGACGCGCGTCAACGCCAGTGGTCGCCGGAATTGTGCGCCTTGATTGATCTCCCTCTCGGCACCTTGCCTCCAATCGTGGCCCCGACGGCTGTGGCTGGCCGCCTGCGCCCGGAGCCGGCCAAGGCCATGGGCTTACTGGACGGCACGCCGGTGGTCGTCGGTGCGTCCGACACGGCGGTGGAGGATTACGGGGTCGGTGCCATCGCGCCTGACGATGCGATCGTCAAGATGGCGACTGCCGGGAACGTCAATGTGATGGTTGCGGAGCCCCGGCCAACGCGAGAGACCCTCACGTATCCCCACGTCATCGACGGTCTCTGGTACTCTGTGACGGCGACCAACTCCTGCGCGTCCTCCAACCGGTGGTTCCGAGATGCCCTGGGCGGCGAGGAAGTGGTGGAAGAACGCCGGACGGGCGAGGACGCCTACGTCCAGCTTGATCGGCGGGCATCCCGTGTGCCGGCAGGATCGGGCGGCGTACTGTTTCATCCGTACCTGCTCGGGGAGCGGTCACCCTACTGGGATCCGATGCTCCGCGGCTCGTTCGTCGGCTTTACCATGCGCCACGGCAAGGATCACTTGGTCCGGGCGGTGCTCGAGGGTATCGCCTTTTCGCTCCGGGACTGCTTAGAGGCGTTGCGGCGGCATGGGTTCAACGTACGGCAAGCCGTTCCCATCGGCGGGGGCGCCAAGAGTCCGCTGTGGCGACAGATTCTGGCGGCGGTGCTGGGGGTGCCGCTGAGGCGCGTCGCCGTGACGGATTCCTCCTTCGGGTCTGCACTGCTGGCCGGGGTAGGCGTCGGGCTCTTCGCGTCGGCGGAAGCGGCGGTCCGGCGCTGTGTCCGAATCCTCGAGATTGTCGAGCCCGACCCAGCCCTTGCCGAGTGCTACGAGGCCCTTTTTCCGGTCTACTTGGACACCCAGAAGGCGCTCGCACCCGTCAACCATCGCTTGCACACCTTCGAGGAGCGATACCATGCCTGAGCGCCTACCTTTGGTGTTCGCGGCACCGGGGACCTACGTGCAGGGCCCAGAGATCCTCGGCGCGGCAGGGCCGCACCTCGCGCGGCTGGGTGCGAGGTTGTTCGCGGTGCTGGACCCCAATGTCTTCGATGCGGTGGAACCTGCCCTGGCAGGTGCCTGTCATTCCGAAGGTCTCGAATTCCGAGTCGAGCGGTTCCCGGGCGAGTGCACCGAGAAAGGTTGGGAGCGCTTGGCGGAGATCGCGCGCGCCTGGGGGCCCGACGCCGTCATCGCGGCAGGCGGGGGCAAGGCGCTGGACACCGGGAAGCTCGTCGCGGACGCGCTCCGCTTGCCCTCCGTGATGGTGCCGACCATCGCGTCGACGGACGCGCCCACGAGCCGCGTGGCGGTGATTTACGACGACCAGCATGCGGTAGTCAGGGTCGCCAGGCTTCGGGCCAACCCGACGCTCGTCTTGGTGGATACCGCGCTCGTGATCAAAGCCCCCGTTCGCTTCCTGGTCGCCGGCATGGGCGATGCCCTGTCGACCTGGCCGGAAGCGCGGAGCAACGCGGGGGGGGCGGCGCGGACACCCCTCGGCGGCTCCCAGACGCGAGCCGCGCAGGCCCTGGCGGAACTGTCCTACCGGATCGTGCTCCAGCAGGGTCGAGAGGCCCGTCGTGACGCGGACGCCCAACGACTCAGCCCGGCTTTCGAGGCCGTCGTCGAGGCGAACACACTGCTGAGCGGTCTGGGGTTCGAGAGCGGCGGCTTGGCGGTGTGCCACGCGCTGCATGCCGGCCTCAGTTCCATCCCCGCCTGCCATGGCGCGATGCATGGCGAGAAGGTGGCGTTCGGTGTTATCGTGCAATCCCTGGTAGAGGGCTGGCCGGAGGCGGAGCGCGTGGAGTTGATCGATTTTTTTCGGGACGTGGGACTCCCGGCGACGTTGGCAGACCTTGGGATGGCAAGCGCCTCGCCAGACGAGTTGGCGCGGGTTGCGGAGATCACCTGCCGTCCTGGGAGCCATATCTACAATCTGCGACGCCCAGTCAAGCCGGCGGAACTCATCGAGGTGCTGGAAACGTTGCGGGGCTGATCTCCATAATGGTCGGCACACAGGTCACAGGCGACAGATAGGAGGAAAGGATTCCAATGAGCCAGAGCCTGCTACAGGAGTTCATCGTTACCGAGTTGATCGACATCGCCGGGCCCGAGGATGTCAGCGTGGCAGAGGTGGACCGTTTGGTCTACAGCACGGACTTCTTCTGGTTGCCGCAAATGTGGCTGGACCGCGGCTTGCGCCCTCCCGCGCCGGACGTCATCGTTCATCCAGAGTCTACGCAAGAGGTCGCCCGGATTCTCCAAGTGGCCTCGACGCATCGCATCCCGGTGATCCCGTACGGCGGTGGAACGGGCTCACAAGGCGCGCTGCTCCCCCTGTATGGCGGGATCATGCTTGACATGAAGAAGATGGACCGGATCCTGAAGATCGACGACCAGTCCTTCACCGTGACGGCGCAACCGGGAATCAACGGACAGCGGTTGGAGGACGACTTGAACGCGCGAGGTCTCACGCTCGCGCACTACCCGGCCTCGCAGTACGGCGCGACGCTGGGCGGCTACCTGGCCGCGCGCGGCTCGGGGACGCTGTCCACCAAGTACGGGAAGGCGGAGGACATGGTGCTCGCGCTGGAGGTCGTCTTGGCTTCCGGGCAAGCGATCCGAACGCTGCCCGTGCCGAATCACGCGGTGGGTCCCGGACTCCTCCAGCTCTTCGTGGGTTCGGAGGGCACGCTCGGCGTCATTACCGAGGCCACCATGCGCCTTGAGCCGATCCCCGAGGTCCGGCGGTTTCAGGCCTACCTCTTCCCGCGCCTTGCAGTCGGTGTAGAGGCCGGGCGGAAGATCATGACGAGACGCCTTCGCCCCTGTGTCATCCGACTCTACAACGAGCGGTCCACGGGACGCGGCTGGATTCGGGACGTCCTGAAGCTCCAACTCGAAGGCTCTTACATGGTGGTCGGGGTGGACGGTCCTAAGGACCAGGTCGACCTGGAGGAACGGCTTATCCGCGACATCTGCCTCGGGGAGGGCGGGAAACCACTGGGGTCCGAGGTGGGTGAGCACTGGTGGAAGCACCGGTACGATTTCTACTACCCGCCACACGCACGGATGTTGCCGAAGATGTACGGCACCATCGAGAGCACAACGACATTCAGCAACCTGCTCGCCCTGCACAACGAAAAGAAGCGGGTCATCGAAGAGGGCTACGCCGCGTGGAATGCGAACTACTTCGCGCACATGTCCCACTGGTTCCCGTGGGGCGCCATGGTCTACGACCAATTTCAGATCGAGAGACCGCCGCAGGATCCTGTGGAGGCGATCCGGCTTCACAACATGATATGGGCTGACGCGGCGCGAGCGTCGTTGCGCGTGGGCGGCGTGCTGAACGATCACCACGGGATCGGGCTGAAGTTAGGATGGATGATGAAAGAGCAGTACGGCAATGCGTGGCCGGTCATGACGGCGATCAAGCAGGTGCTCGACCCGCAGAACATCATGAACCCCGGGAAACTTGGTTTCGGGGCACCGCACTAGACGTTGCGGGTGCATCGGGGAACTCTCTCATAACGGGTATGAGCGTACACATAGACGGAGGAAAGCCGCGATGTTTGTAAGTGAAAAAGAGCGGGAAGAAACGATCCGGGCCTGCCGGTTCTGTCCCATGTGTTATCACGCGGACACGGTCGCTCAGGTTCTGCGTAAGGAAACGAATTCACCACGCGGTCGTGCCCTCGCCCTGTTCGCCATCGACCGCGGGATGCTCGACTGGAGCGATGAAGCGATCGAGAGTATGTATCAGTACTCGTGCGACGGCCTTGACCAGGAGTGGTGCGTGGGCAATTATGACCACGACGAACTCATTCTCTCTGCGCGCGAGGAGATCGTCCGGAAAGGAAAGGCCCCGGTGCACGTGCGGGCGATCTTGGAGAACCTGCGTCGTGCCGGCAACCCATGGGGGACTCCCGAAACCCAACGCGTGACCTCCGACGGTGCGGGCGAGACCCTGGCCTTCCTTGGATGCACCGCGCGTGTGCACCGCCCGGCACTCGCCTCGGCCCTCCACCGGATCGGCGAGGCGGCGGGCGAGCAACCCGGCCTCCTCGCGCAGGAGAGCTGCTGTGGAATGATGGCCTACCTGCTGGGCGACGTCGAACTCGCCAAAGCGCAGGTAGAGGCCATGACGCTTGCGGTCTGCCGCACGGGGGTCAAGCGATTGGTGGTGCTCGATGCGGACTGCTATCGTTTCTTTCAGCTCCGGTCTCGCCGCCTTGGTGTTCAATGGCCGGAAGGCTTCGAGATCCTGCATAGCAGTGAGTGGCTCGCGCGCTTGGTGAATGCAAGGCGGTTGGACCTGCAGGCGCCAAGCGATCTCGCAGGAAAGACGACAGCCTATCACGACCCCTGCGGCTTGGCGCGATTCACGCGGGTAATCGATCCGCCGCGGCTGGTGCTCGGGGCGATCGCCGGTCTGAAGACTGTGGAGTTTGCTCGATCGCGCGAAAAAGCGGGTTGCTGTGGCGCCGGGGGTGCGCTGCTCCACACGTACCCGGATCTTGCCAAGGAAATCAGCGCGCGACGGTGGCAAGAGGCGCGCGATGTGAGTGCCGAGGTGATTGCCTCCGCCTCACCGAGCTGCGAGCACATGCTGGAGCAGTCCGGTGATGGGCACATGCCGGTTCTCGATCTGTTGGAGGTGGTCGCGCGCTCCCTTCGGTGAAGAACGGGAGGCGAAGCGTCTCGATCGGCGTTGCGCAGGGGCGGACGTAGCCCCTGGGCGTGTGTACTCTGAGCGGGCGGAAGCCCGTGTGGAAAGCGAGGTGAGTGCGAGTATGCGGTGACTCGCGAGTCGTTGCGTATCCGGAACAACAGCGACCCGAGCGACAGAATCCGGTGAGCCAGTGAGTGCAGCCAATTGGTCTCGACTCGAGGAGGGAAGTGCAGATGACGTACCTTATTTCGTTGTTCGTCGCCTGCTTCATGTTGGTCAACGCCAATACCACATACGCTGGTCAAACCTTGGTGCGGGTAGGGAGCATCCAATCTGAAACGTTCTACATGAACAAGTATATGGAGAAGTTTCAGGAGATTGTGAACGCGAAGACGAACAATGCCTATCAGTTCAAGATGTTCTACAGCAGCGTACTCGGCGCCGAGGAGGCGATGCTGGAACAGATGCAAATGGGCACCCTGGACATGCAGTTCGGGTATTCGGCGATTATGTCGAACTACGTGCGCGACTTCGAAGCCATTGGTTTACCGGGGGTGCTTGCTAACTTTAACGAAGTGCACACCATTCTGAACGGCAAGATTGGCGACGAGCTCACCAAGAAGTTCTTGGATAAGACGGGAGTCCGGATCCTATGGTTTGTCGACCAAGCGTATCGAAATATCTGGCTCAAGGATAAGAACGTCGCCTCGATCGATGATCTGAAGGGCATCAAGATCCGGTCTCCCAACTCGCCCCTGTACATCAAAGTACTCCGGGCCCTGGGGCTGAATCCGACGCCGCTGCCGTTCAACGAGATCTACACGGCCGTCCAGACCGGCGTGGTGGATGGGCACGAGCAAGAGGATCCGGGCGTGATCGCGATGAAGTTCTACGAAATTGAGAATCGGGGTGTGGTTTCGCACCACCTGTACCAATCGGCGATTTGGGAAGTCAGCGAGAAATTCTTCCAGAAGTTGCCGAAGGACCACCAAGTGGTCTTCCAGGACGCAGCGCGAGAAGCCGGGATTTGGTTCCGGCCGTACACGGGCCATGAGGCTGAACTCGCTGCGCGCAAGACCTTGCAGGAGAAGTACGGATTCAAGATCACGCAGCTCGATGAGAAGAAAGTCGCAGAGATCTTTCGCCCGATGGTCGATGACTATGCGAAGGAACGAGGAACGTTGGAATTTGTCCAGAGGATACGGAAAGAACTCGGGAAGTAGGCAGCAAAGGTACCCGGGGAGTCGGCTCGAGTGTCGTGCGTGGTGACCCGTTTGCGGGGTGGCTCGCCGCGGTATGGCGAGTTCTCCCGGTTGGAGCGATGCAGTTGCTTTGCCCCATTGGCGATCTGAACGTGGGGCCGCGCCTTCATGCGAATCACAAGCGCTGTGGACGCGAGTGCAAACAGGTCCAACTCGGCACCGAGTTCCGGTGCCGAGTTGGTGGCGCAGACGTGAGCGTTGCCCACCGCGCAGAGAGAAAAACCATGGCCTGAGTGCGCCTGCCAGCCATACGCTCATCCGCGGACAGCGCGGGGGGCTACGGGGTGTCGAGCGGAACACGCCGATGCCTGTCGAGTTCTTGCTGGGCGTTGGCGAGAGGGGCTTCTTATGTCAAGTGTGGTTTTCCAAGAGGGCGATGATCATGGCCCGTGACGCGAGACAGTGCGCGAGAAAGTTCAATCATCTGCTGATTAGTGAGTGGGTGATGATCATAAGCTTCACCGTTCTCGTAATAACGACATTCTTACAGGTTGTATTCCGGTATGTTGTCAACTTGTCGTTGTCGTGGGCTGACGAGCTTGCGCGATACGTCTTCGTGTGGTTGGTGTTCAGCGGCCTCGTGGTGAGCTTCGCTCGCGGGGAACACGCGATCATGAATTTTGTCGTCGACCTGTATCGGGGGAGATTCAAAAGCTTCATGCTTGCGCTGATTGACCTACTCATTTTCGGCCTGTTCGTAGTCCTGACGATCAGCGGTGTCATGCTGATGAGCGTTTCGGTTGGACAAAGTACGGCAGGCCTCGGGATACCCAAGATGGTGGTGTACGCGGCTTTGCCATTCGGAAGTGTGATGATGCTTATTGAATTGACGCGCGCTTGGTACAAGCGTCTCACCGATACCCACGAGGGTTAACCATGGACGCCGTTGTCATGTTTGTCGTGTTCTTGCTCTTGGTCACGATTGGGATTCCGATTGGTTTCGCGATCGGGTTGTCGATCTTGCCCGTTCTCTTGCTCGCCGATATTTCCATCGTTGTATTCGCGCAGCGGGTTGTGCACGCGGCCGACAGTTTCGCGCTCACTGCTATCCCCCTTTTCATTCTCTCCGGCGAACTCATGAACCGAGGGGGTTTGACGCAAAGGCTCGTGAATTTCGCCCACTCTATCGTGGGACATATCCGCGGCGGTCTCGGGCACACGAGCGTCCTAGCGAGCATGATATTCGCCGGCATATCGGGTTCTGCCGTTGCCGACACCACCGCCATCGGCACGATCTTGGTACCTGCAATGATAAGAGAAAGGTATAAGCCGGCTTTCGTCGCAGCCTTGCAGGCCAGTGCCGGATCATTGGGGCCGATTATTCCCCCGAGCATCCTGATGATACTGTATGGATCCATGACGGAGGTTTCAATCGGTGGCTTGTTCTTATCAGGCGTTTTCCCGGGAATCTTGATCGGTATCGGTCTGATGATCGTGGTCTACATCTATGCCGGCGAAAGGTTCCAACCGGGCATTGCAAAGGGGAACTGGGCGGGGTTTGGCACGATTGCGAGAGAGGGCAAGGACGCGTTGCCCGCGCTTGGGATGCCGTTCATTATCGTCGTGGGGATTGCCGCGGGGGTGTTCACGCCCACTGAGGCGGGCACGGTGGCGGTTGCGTACGCGTTCCTTTTTGGCATGTTCTATTACAAAGCGTTTACCTTCAAAGACATGCCCGCCATCCTACTTTCATCAGCGTCCGTGGCCGCCATGGTGATGTGCATCATCGTGTTCGCATCGGCGTTTGGTTGGATTCTGGCGTGGCAGATGATTCCTGACATGGCATCGACATTCATGATGTCTCTCACGAATAATAAGTACGTGTTCCTATTCATCATCATCGTGTTCCTACTCATACTCGGTACAGTCATGGAGGTGCTTGCCATCGCGACGATCTTCGGCCCCCTGCTCAATATCATGGGGCAGAAATTCGGCTTCGACCCAGTGTTCTTTGGTTTGATCATGGTCATCTTGATGCAGATCGGAGGGGTAACCCCTCCGGTCGGAATCCTCTTGAATTTGACGTGCGGGCTGGCTCGTGTGAAAACAGAAGAGACCATAAAGTACGTTTGCATATGCGTGGGCATCATGGTGTTGGTAGTGTGCCTGGTCATCGCATTTCCACCAATCGCTATGGTGCTGCCAAATATGTTCTTGAAACAAGCGAAGTGAGAACAGTAAGGCGTGACACAATCCCTGGGGGAAGTGATCACAATAGGTCAGTTGCGCGATATGTAGAGAGGTCGCCTGGAGGAATCGGTCAGGCGCCGACCCCGGGTGCCAATTGCGGCAGCGTGAGGCTCCGCGCCACGTACGCCGCAAGGGCGGCTGTGGCCTCCTCGGACAGCCCGTGGAACTGGACCGCCATGCCCACGGGGTAGGGATGGTCGTCGGCCGGCCGCCGGAGCCAGACCACCTGTCCCTGCCCCTCCATCGGCTCCCCGCCGGGCAGCGCAAAGCAGAGGTCGAGGCTGGTGCCGACCTCCAGCGGAGCTGCGGCGGCAATGAACGCCCCGCCCACGCTGATGTTCACGGTCCGCGCCGTCCCGCGTTCCGACGCGGACGCGTAGTCCACCCCCACCTGCACGTCCACCCGCGGATGGGTCCGGCGGGCCAGGCGCGTCGTCAGCACCATCTGCACGAGGTGACAGAGGCGGACCGGATCGATCTCGGCCGGAACGACGGCCACGGCACTGGCGCCGAACGGGTGCGCGCCGCCACCTCGTGACCCAGCCTCCCCCACCACGATCACCGGGATGGCCTCCGTGAGCGGATCGTCGTGCAGTTGACGGCAGACCTCCACCCCGGGGGCGTCGGGGAGGCTCGCGCGCAGTACTACCGTGTCCGGCGTCTGAAGCCGCGCCACGCGGAGACCCTTCGCGCCCGTGCCCGCCGTCAGGACGTGGAGGTCGCCGGTCCGCGCGAGCTCGCGCTGCAAAACCCCATCCACGGGTTGGTTGCCCACCAGGAGCACGCGCCGCCCCGTGCCGCGTGCTCCGCCGGGGTGCCGTCGGAGCGTTGCGTGCCCGCCGCCTCCGGGTGGTGTCGCCACAATCCCTCCGCGTGTGTGCACCGGATCCGCCTGCGCCCCCACCGGGCCGCGCCGCGCGAGTCCCCGCTTCCGGCGCACTACGCGCCCCCACCCGCCACCCCGCGCGCCCCAGGGAACGCGGTGGCCATCGCCCCCGGTTACTCTACCCGGGGGCGCTCGGCCTGGCCGTCGCGACACGCACGGGCCAGGACCGCCAGGACCACGACCCGGAATCGGAGATCCCGCCTCGTCGTCCTCCGGTCTCGCGGGTCCGCGCGCCGCCGGCTCTGGTCGTGCACGGCCCGTACCGAGCGACCGAATTCGTCCGGTACTGCAAAAGCACCGACCTGCGCCATTCCGCACCCGCGCGCGCCCTTTTGCGTCGCGCCCCCCACTCCTTCTGACAGGGGCCCCCGGAAATATCGGCAGCCGTCGATCGCACGTCCGCGGTCCCGATCCGGCAACCCGCACTCCAGCCAGCCCTGGGCCCCGTCCCGAGCGACCTCCGCTCCGTCGTTCCGAGAGCCGCGCGATTAGCTCGATCGGGGTGTACGGCCGATCCTGCGTTGACGAACTGCTCAACTCGAGATGAGGATCGGCGCGCCAGGCCTGGAAATCGCCGGCGGAAACAGGCGAACACCTGTCTCACTTTGACCTTGACACGGCGTACAGCCACGCGATAAAAGTGTCGACACTAAACACTTTTGCCTCGGCAGCACAAAGCGCAAAGGAGCACCATGCCCGCCGTTCGTCATCCTGCGGCCGCGCGTTCGGCCGCTGATCGACCAGTGGCGACGCCCGCAATTCCCTATCGCACCATCGCCGAGCGGGTCGCCGCGTGGATTCGGAACCAAATCGTCAGGGGGGCGATTGAGCCGGGCGATCGCCTGCGTGAAGCGCGCATCGCGCGCGACTTGCAGACGAGCCGCGCGCCGGTGCGCGAAGCGATCAGCCAACTAGTGCAGGAAGGCTGGGCGACGAAGCGGGCGAACCAGAGCGCACGGATTATTTTCCCGACGGCAACCATGCTCCGAGAGGCGGCGACGCTGCGCGGCGTGCTGGAGGGATACGCCGCAACCCTGGCCATCGCGCGCCAGGACCCCAAAGGCATCCACAGGCTTGCCCGTCTCGTAGAAGAGATGCAGCAAGCGGTGCAGGCGGGCGAGTTTTCGCGCGCCTACGAGTTGGATCTCGAGTTTCACGAAGCGGTGCTGCGCGCGGCTGGCCATCAGCTGCTCTTCGAGATGTGGAAGCGCATGGGCCCCCACATCCGGTTCCTGGTTTCCGGAAGCGGGGTCATGGATCGCGAGCTCCGAAAGACCGTGGAGCTGCACCGGCGTATTGTGGGGGCGTTCCGGAAGGGCGATGCGGCCCGCGCAGCGAGCCTGATGGGCATCGAGCCCCGAGAGGTCGAGCGGCTGGCCGCCCGGGTGGCTCCCGCCGAATGCAGGCTTGATCGGCACGCGTCGCGGACGAGACGCGCTGCACGTCGTCGCAACGGGCAGGGCTAGTCAGAGACGGGAGTCGACGCGGCCGGCGAGCACTCGGCACTTCAAGCACGAGGAAATCGCACACAGCCATGGGGAGGAGAGCGGACGTGAGTACGATCAATGACGCGCGCTTCGCCACCGAGCCGTACCTCCGCCACATCATGCTGGACTATCGGCAGATGACGGAATTCGTGAAGGAGCCCTTTGTCGTGGCCCGGGCCGAGGGCATTCGCTTCTGGGACGTGCACGGGAAAGAGTACCTGGATGGCCTCGCCGGCATCTTTGTGGTGAACGTCGGCTACAACAACGCGCGCGTGCTGCAGGCCGTCACGGAGCAGCTGGCGACGCTGCCCTTCAACCCGCCGATGCACGGTACGAACCCCCGCGCCGTGGAACTCGCCAATCTCCTGGCCGAAATCACCCCCGGCGACCTCCATACGGCGCGCCTCGTGGATAGCGGCTCCGAGGCGAACGAAGCGGCCTTCAAGATCGCGCGGCAGTATCATCGGCAGACCGGCAATCCCGGGAAATTCAAGATCCTCTCCCGCTATCTGAGCTACCACGGCGCCACCGCGGCGACGATGAGCGCCGGCGGGGTCGGATACCGGAAGACCATCTACGAGCCGGCGGCCGTCGGGCATCTCCACACCTATCCGCCCTACTGCTACCGCTGTCCGTACGAAAAGACGTACCCGGACTGCCAAGTGTTCTGCGCGCGGACGCTCCGGACGATGATCGAATGGGAAGACCCCCGCTCGATTGCGGCCATCATCGTCGAGCCGATTAGCAACACTGGGGGCATCGTCACGCCGCCGCCGGAGTATCTGAAAATCCTCCGCCAACTCTGCGACGAGTTCAATATCCTGCTGATCTTCGACGAGATCATCACCGGCTTTGGGCGGACTGGCGGCCTTTTCGCCGCGAATACCTTCGATGTCGTGCCCGACATCCTGTGCTGTGGAAAAGGCATGTCCAGCGGGTACGCCCCCCTCGCCGCGGCGATTCTGCGGGAGCCCATCGCGCGGGCCTTCTGGGGGGAGCCGGGGACCGAGTTCGCCCACGGTCACACCTATGCCGGGAACCCCGTCGCGTGCGCGGCGGGCCTCGCCAGCGTCCGCGAGATCCTCGAGCGCAAGCTCCCGGAGAACGCGCGCCGGGTCGGCGCCTACCTAGTCCAGCAACTCGATGCGCGACTGCGCCCGCTGGGTGTGGTTGGGGAGATCCGGGGCAAGGGCCTCATGATCGGCGTGGAACTGGTGCGCGACCCTACGACAAAGGAGCCGTTCCCGTCAGCAAAGAAGTTTGGCCTGCGCGTGGGCAAGCGCTGCCTTGAGCACGGCCTCCTGCTCCGCTTTGACCCCCACTGGATTGCCTTCGGTCCTGCCTTGATCGTGACTGAGGCCGACATCGACCAAATGGTGGCAATTCTGGAGCAGGGCGTCAAAGAGGTGCTCCGGGAGGTGTAACGGCGGATCGCCAAAAAACGGTCGACCAATTGTGCTTGCGAAAGGGGGAACCTCGTGTCTGTGAATCGTGCACGTGCCACCGCCATCATGCGGGAACACAAACTGGACGCGATCGTCACCACGACGCCCGAGAACCTGACCTATCTCACCGATTTCCCCTTACTGCATGGATGTTTGGCGGAAACGCGGGTCTTTGTCGTTTTCGCTGCTGATCCGACGATCCCGCCCAGCATTGTCATTCCGCGCAACTCCGTTGATATGCTCACCTCCTCGCCGTCCACGGTGGACGACATCTGGCTCTACGGGAACTTCTTTCTTTTCGAAGAGCCGGGTTGGCAGCCGGAGACCCAAGAAGAGCGGCGGTTGCATGCCGCCTTGCGTCGGCCCCAGTATCCGCTGGACGAAGAAGCCCTCGTCGCGTGTCTGAAGGCGCACGGGCTTGACCAGGCGCGACTTGGCTTCGACGAGAAAGCTCTGCCGAGTCCGCAGGTCTTTGACCAATTCCGGGCGCTCGTCCCGAAGGCCGAGGTGCGGCCCGCCTACCAGATCCTCCGGAAGATTCGGATGGTGAAGACCGCTGAAGAGCTTCGGCGGATGCGTCTGGCGGCAGCGGCGAATGAAGCTGGCGCGCGCGCGGTATTTGCGGCGGCAAAGGTGGGCGTGCCCGAAACCGATCTCGCCGTGGCCTATCACGCGGCGATCAGTGCGGCCGGGGCGCAGCCTCACCACCTCTCCATCGGTTGTGGCCGCCGCCATGGATTCCCAAACGGCGAGCCAACGGGTTACTGTCTACGCGCAGGGGATGTGATCCGCTTCGATGCGGACTGTGTCGTGGAGCGATATTTTAGCGACATCGCGCGGAACGCCGTGGTGGGGGAGCCAAGCGCGAAGCTGAAGGCCTGCCACGCCGGAGTCGTGGCGGGCCTGCAGGCCGCTGCGGCGATGATGCAGCCTGGCGTGAAGGTCGCGGACGTCTTCCGCGCGGGCGTGGAGGCCGTGCGAAAGAACGGCATCCCCCATTACGAGCGCCACCACATCGGCCACGCCATCGGCTGCGTGTGCTATGACGATCCGCTGATCGGACCGGCGGACCAGACCGTCTTGGAGGAAGGGATGGTCATCAACATCGAGACCCCATACTACGCGCTCGGGTTTGGCGGCGCGCACGTCGAGAACACGTTCCTGATAACGAAGAACGGTTGCGAAGCGTTTCAAAGCTTGAGCCTCGAGCTGGCGCAAGTGGGCTAAGCCCGAAAGGACGTTCTCCGTATTGCACGGGGGCGACGCAAGCCCTGGTCGGCCGGGGCAGAGGAGGGTGCCATGGGACGTACAGCACGAAAAGCGGGACGCCTTCTGCTTGTGTTCGGTCTGGTATTGTTGGGGACGCTTTCTGCCGAGGCAGGAGCAAAGAAGACGCTGAAGCTCGGGACGATTCTGCCAGCTGACAACATTCTCACGAAGAACGCGCAGGAATTTGCGAAGAAGGTCGCGGAACGCACCAAGGGTGAGGTGGAGGTGGTCGTCTACCCGAACTCGCAACTCGGGAATGAGCGGGATCTGCTGGAGGGGTTGCAGCTTGGGACCGTCGAAATGGCGGAGGTGTCGGGCGGCGTCATGAGCACTTTCGCACCGGAGGCGGGCGTCTTCAGCCTCCCGTTTATCTTCCAGGGATGGGACCATCTGGACAAGGTGTTGAAAAGCCCGGCGGCGGACAAGCTGGGCGACCTTGTTCTCAAGAAGACCAACGTGCGGACCCTGGGGTGGATGGAGCAGGGCTTCCGGGTGACAATGACGGCTAAGAAACCGATTCAGAATTTGAAGGACTTCGACGGACTCAAGATCCGGGTGCCCGAGGACAAGGTGCTTATCCGAACGTTCCAGCTGGTGAAGGCCGCGCCGACGGTAATCCCCTGGGGCGAGGTCTACACGTCACTGCAAACGGGTGTGGTGGAAGGCATGGAGGCAACCACTCCGGCGATCTACACGATGAAGTTTTTCGAGGTATCGAGCTACCTCGCGGAGACCAATCACCAGCATTCAGTTGTGGGTTTCCTGGTAAGCGAAAAGGTCTTCCAGTCTCTGTCGAGGCCAGCCCAGGAAGCAGTTCTCCACTCTGCGCGTGAAACCATGGAGCTTAATTATCGCGAGGCGCGGGGCACGGCTCAGCAGTCCCTCGAGCTTCTCAAGGCGAAGATGAAACAATCGACCACGCCCGACCTGCAGGCACTTCAGGCCGCCGTCCAGCCGGTGTACAAGGAATTTGGGGACCAAACCGGAATGCATGAACTGATTCAGCAGGTCCAAGCGGTTCGCTGATCGCTCCTGCGTAATGCACTCAGGATGCGGGGAAGGCCGACGCCGGGATCTTCGCGATGGCGGACGCCATACTAAAAGGACACGGCCGGGCGGCAGCCGTGGGGGTAACAAGGAAGAAGATGAGAGCTCTGGAGTGCCGACGTTGGGGGCGGTGGTTTGATCGGGCCGTTGAGGGCATCGTCACCGCGGCATTTGTGACGTTCGTCGCCCTGTCCTTCGCGCAGGTTATCCTCCGCTACGGTTTCGGGCAACCACTGACCTGGTCGGAAGAGGTCTCCCGCTACCTGTTTGTTTGGGTGGTGTTTCTCGGGGGTGGTGTCGCGGCGCGATACCGGGGCCATATCGTGCTCGACTTCTTGGTATCGGTACTTCCTCCCCGAATCCGTCGAGTCCTCGCTATCCTCATGGGAATCCTCAGTCTGGCCACGCTTGTGGTCATCTTTGCCTGGCAGGGCTGGCTGCTCACCTTGGTCTCATGGCGACAGGAGTCTCCGGCGACGGGGTTGCCGGTTGGCGTAGCCGCCCTCGCCATCCCGGTGGGCGGCCTGTTGATGGCGATCAATACCGTGCGGTCCTTTGTTGACGCGGAAGCCCTCGGAGAGAAGGCATGACGCTCAACCTGATGATCTTCGGCTTCCTCGTGCTCTGCAGCTTGGGCATGCCGGTGGCATACGCGATCGGGTTCACCGGCCTCGTCATCCTGCTCCTGGACGGTTCCGTGCCGCTGATCCTCGCCCCGCAGCGCATGTTCGTGATGGTGAACTCGTTTGGCCTCATGGCGGTGCCGTTCTTCCTGCTGGCTGGCGAGTTCATGAACACCGGCGGGATCACGAAGCGACTCGTCAACTTTGCCGATGCGCTCGTGGGCAACTTTCGAGGCGGGTTGGCCCACGTGTGCGTTGTCAGCAACATGTTCATGGCCGGGGTTTCGGGGTCGTCCGCCGCGGATACGGCCGCTATCGGCGGGCTGCTAATTCCCGCGATGGTCAAGAAGGGTTATGATCGTAATTTTAGTGTGGCGATCTGCTGTTCGGCGGGGTGCCTAGGTCCGATCATTCCGCCGAGTATCATTATGATCCTCTACGGTTCGCTTACTGGTGTCTCGATCGGGGCCCTGTTCCTGGGCGGTGTTGTGCCGGGTGTCGTCATCGGCGGCGGTTTGATGCTGGTCAGCTATCTGTTCGGCGTCGCGGGCCGTTATGTCGCGGCCCCGCGGAAACGTGCGCCGATGTCGGAGATCTGGTCGACTTTCAGAGAGGCCGGGTTGGCCCTTCTGCTGCCTGCCGTCATCCTTGGTGGGATTCTTTCCGGGGTATTCACGCCCACGGAAGCGGGAGCAGTTGCAGCTGTCCTCAGCTTGTTCCTCGGGGTCGTCGTCTACAAGGAGATTCGCCCCCGTGAGGTGCCGAAGATCGTCCTGAAGGCGGCCTCCTCGACCGCCGGGGTCATCCTGCTCGGCGCCACCGCGGCGATCTTTGGTTGGATCCTGGCCAAGGATCGTTTCGGAGATCACGCGTTGGCGGCGATGCAGCAGATTACGACGAGTCCGACAGGAATACTCTTGCTCATTCTCCTGCTCTTTCTCATTGCGGGCTGCTTTATCGACACGTTTGCCTCCACGATCCTGTTGGTTCCCGTCCTCCATCCGGTTGCGGTGCAGTTGGGGTTCGACCCGATCTTCTTCGGCGTCGTGTCGACGGTCCTGATTGTGATCGGAGGTCTGACGCCGCCCATGGCGCCCCTTCTGTACATTGCCGCCGCGATTGCGGAGAGCCCTTCGCTCGACGCGCTGCCGATGGTGCTGTTTTTGATCGTGTCCATGCTGTTCTGCGTGGGAGTGCTGGTGTGTTTTCCCGGGCTCGTGACGTTTCTCCCGCACGCGGTGTTGCGGTCATGAGGTTGAGATGCTCCTGAATCGAGAGCGGGCAGAGGGCATCATGCGAGAGCAGCGCCTTGATGCGCTGATCGCCACCACCCCGGAGAACGTGATCTACGTGAGCAACGACGACTCCGATCGCCTCTTCTTCTTCGTCAACATGCAGGTGGCGGCCTTGTTGCCGCGCGACGGACTGGATCCGTCCCTCATTGTCCCGGGTACCGAGTTACCCTACTTGGCGGGGCAACCATCTTGGATACAGGACATCCGCTCCTTCGGCACCTTCTACGTCTCTCAAGGAAGCGAACGGCCGATGAACACGGTCGAAGAGCGCCTCCTGGAATTGATGCGGCGGCCCCGTGCCGCGAGCCTGGTCGAGGCCCTTGCGTGCGCCGTGCGCGACCGGGGGCTGGATGGGGCGTCAATTGGCCTGGACGAGATGAACGTCGCACCGAGGACGATGGTCGCCTTACGGGAGCGCCTGCCCCGCGTGCGATTCCAGGAGGCCTTCGGTCTGTTCCGTGAGATCCGCATGGTCAAGACGGCGGAAGAGGTCGAACGGCTGAGGCGCGCGGCGCGCATAAATCAGGCGGCCCTCCAGGTGGTGTTGGCGGCGGCGCGGGTCGGCGCGACGGACGCCGAACTTCGTGCGACTTACTTCAAGACGGTTACGGAGCTCGATGCCGTGCCCCGGATGTGGGGGAGTAGTGCCGGGCCGCGAAGTAGCTGCTTCTTCTCGGTCGGCCACGAGCCCCTGGCGAAGGGCGATCTCATTCGCCTGGATGTCGGCTGCCGCTATCAGCACTATTTCGCGGATATGGCACGAACAGCAGTTGTGGGGGATCCCACACCGACGCAATCCCGGACCTATGCGGCTATCCGCCAGGGGGTCCAGGCCGCATGCGCGTCCATCCGCCCAGGGGTCCGCGTGTCCGAAGTTTTCGACTGCTGCCTCGGCACGATACGCGCGACTGGCCTCCCGGACTTCGCGCGGCATCACTGCGGCCATTCCATCGGGCTCGAGTTGTACGAGCCGCCCATGGTCGTCGGCGAGGGCCGCACCTCAGACATCTTCGCCGCGGGTCCGGATCGGGTCCTGGAGCCCGGGATGCTCGTCAATATCGAGGCCCCGTTGTATCACTTGGGCTTTGGCGGGATGAATGTCGAGGATACGCTCTTAGTCACTTCGTGCGGAGCCGAATGGCTCACCTCCGTCGATCGTGAACTCTGGGTCGTATAGGGCGTAAAAGCCTCTTCAGTCGTCTAATGGCGGCACGAGCCACACAGAAGAACGGTCACAGCGGAGACTACGATGCGAAGCCGAATTGACGTGGGCACAATCCAGGCTGACCCGGGCGCCGTGGCGAAGGGGTTCTTGGACGTGGGCGAACTGTCCGACGGCTTCAGTGCCATCCGGGTGCCGGTCATCGTCGTCAATGGCGCGCAGGACGGGCCGCTGCTATACGTGCAGGGCGGCGCGCACGGGCAAGAGACCATCTACGCGGTCGAGGTGCTCCGCCGGCTGCTCTTCACGGAGCTCCGACCGGAGGCGCTGCGCGGCGCGATCGTGGCGGTGCCGATCGCGAATCCATTGGCCCACCAGGCCGCGTGCCGCGTGTCGCCGCAGTATGCGGCCAGAGAGGGCATCCCCTTCGGGGGCGATCTTCACAAGGTATGGCCCGGCGATCCGCGGGGGAGCATCACGCAGCGCATCGCGCACCTCCTCTGGACCTCGGCGGTGAGCCGGTGCGACTTCGCCATCGACTATCACGCCGTCAGTCTGCCCGGCATGGCGTTTTCCTTCATGTACCGGGGGGGGAAGGCCGACGCGGGGCGCGCGCCCCAGTGGGCCCGCAGCCTGCAAATGGCCCGTGCGTTCGGGGTGACCGTAGTCACGACCGCCCCCAACCCGCTCCCCCTGATGGGCGCGTGCCTCGACGCGGGCAAGCCCGCCCTCATGATCGAGATGGCCATTCCGCGAGCGCATGACGAGCGCATGGTCGTGGCAGCGCTCCGCGGGACCCGGAACGTGCTGATCGACCTAGGCATGCTTGATGGGGAGATTGTTCAGCAAAGCGACGTGCTGGTTATTCCGGGCGAGCGGCGCGCCCTCCCGTCCATCCGCGCGAATCGCGGCGGCATCATCATGTTCGAGGCGGAATGCGGGGCCCTCCTTTCGGCGGGCACCCCGATCGCCCGGACGTTCAATGTCTTCGGCGAAGTCGTGGAAGAGATCCGGATGCCGTCGGATGGGTACGTGATGACCTACCCGCCGATCAGTTGGGTCGGCAACCAGGCCGTGGCATCGGGAGATTATGTGGCGGACATCTTCGCCTAACCTTCCCGACCTACGAGAGGCACCGCGTCTTCAATGGCTACCCCGTGCTACAACGTCGATCGGTTCAACTCGCGGCGCTCACCCGTGTTCGCGCGGCGCGCCATGGTATGCGGCAGCCATCCGCTCGCGACCTTGGCCGGCATTCGCACGATGCTTCGCGGGGGGAACGCGATCGACGCGGCGGTCGCCGCTGCCGCCGTGCTCGGCGTGGTGCAACCGTACCAGACGGGGCTCGGCGGAGACGCGTTTGCCTTGATCTACCTTGCCGCAACTCGCGAGATCCATGCCCTCAACGCCAGCGGGCCGGCCCCCGCGGCGGCCCGCCTGGAGGACTACCTCGCTCGGGGATTCACCGAGGTGCCGAAGCACAGCCCGTACGCTTGGACGGTCCCAGGGTGTGTCGACGGCTGGTGCCAAATGCTGGAGCGGTACGGGCGTCTCCCACTCGCCGCCGTGCTCGAGCTGGCCATCGCGTACGCCGAAGAGGGCTTTCCGGTGGCGCCCGGGGATGCGGCGAGTTGGAAGCTGAGCGAAGCGCGCCTCCGGGAGGACGCGGACTCGCGCCGCGCCCTGCTCATCGACGGCCGCGCGCCGCAGCCGGGGGACGTCGTCGTCCAGCGCGATCTCGGGCGCACGCTGCGGCGCTTGGCCGCTGGCGGCCGCGACGAGTTCTACCGCGGCGAGATCGCCGAGCGCCTAGTGGCGTACGCGCAGCGGCAGGGCGGGGTCCTCGCGCGGGCGGATCTGGCGGCGTACCGCGCGGAGTGGCAAAAGCCCATTGAAGTCGGGTACCGGGGCCTCCGGGTGCTGGAGTGCCCGCCCAACGGTCAGGGCATCGCGGCCTTGATTGCGCTGCGGCTTGTGTCCGGGCTCGACCGCGACCTGTCGGCCGTTCCTCGGGACTCGCCTGAGTGCCTGCATGTGCTGATCGAGGCCATGAAATGCGGCATGGCGGAGGCCGCCCGCCACGTGGCGGACCCCCGGTTCGAGGCCGTGCCGGTGGAGGAATTGCTCTCCGAACGGTACCGCCTGGACCACCCCCTCTCCCTGCCCGCGGCGTCTCCGCGCGGCGTCCGCGCCGACCAGACCTCCGACACCGTCTACCTGGCGGTCGTGGATCAGGAGGGGAATGCCGTCTCCTTCATCAACAGCATCTACGACGATTTCGGGAGCGGGCACACCGCGGGCGACTTGGGGTTCGTGATGCAGAACCGGGGCGCCGACTTCTCGCTGGATCCGCGGCACCCGAACCGGCTCGCTCCGGGCAAGCGCCCCTATCACACGATCATTCCGGCCATGGTGCTCGACGGCGACGCCCTCCACGCCGTGTTCGGGGTCACCGGCGGGTTCATGCAACCCCAAGGGCATCTCCAGGTGTTGGTGAATCTTCTGGACTACGGGCTGGACGAGCAGACGGCGCTCGACCTGCCGCGATTCTGGTGGAAAGCGGGACGCCGCGTGCTTGTTGAGGACGGGTTCCCGGCGGCGACATATGAACGCTTGCGCGGCTGGGGGCACGAGGTCGTCGCCCAGGGGCATCGAGGCATTGGGGGAGGGCAGGTTATCCGGGTCCGGCCCGATCGGGGCGTGCTGGTCGGGGGCTCCGAGCCGCGCCAGGACGGGTGCGCCATGGGGTTCTGAGCGGCCGCGAGCCCCGCTCCGAAGAGCCACTATCGATCAAGGAGAGCCGATGATCAAGCGACTGACTATCCTGACGCGCAAACCCGGCTTGTCCAAAGAGCAGTTCTTCGATCACTGGAATAACGTGACCGGCCCGCTGCTTGCCTCGCACCCCAACGTACTCAAATTCGTGCAGAATAATGTGACGGAATTCGTGCGGTTCACCGTGCGGGGCGGCGATCCCTCGGATCCCGCGTTTCAAGGCCTGCAGGCACCGAATGCGGATGGGGTCGTCGAGCTCTGGTTCGAGAGCAAGGAGAAGATGGAGGAGATGTATTCCTCGCCCTTCGCGAAGCAGTTGATCGCGGACGGGGAGAAATTCGTCGGGACGATCGCGACATTTGTCGTGGAAGAGCACGTCGTGGTCGACCGGACGCGTCAGCAGGCGCCGTAGGCTGGCTCCGGGGTGAATCGCCCGCGAGCGGGGCGCGAAGGGCGCTGGCTGCAACCTGGGGAGAAGCCGCTCAGGCCGCCGCGCGGGCGTCGGCTCGGCCGTCCCGTCGCAGGGGCGCGCGAATGACAGCGCCCACCCCATTAGGGCATGCGGGCGCCCAAGCGGGGCGCCGCGCCGAATCGGAGGGACTCCGTGCGCATTACCGAGGTGCGACCGATCCTGTGTCACGGTGCCTTTCGGACGTGGACCTTTGTGAAGGTCAGCACCGATGCCGGGATCACCGGCTGGGGTGACGCCACGGAATGGGTGC
>Ga0316616_100000032_pt1 | contig 34024 bp, 30 predicted proteins | sample OWC_Aug_M1_C1_D1_FD_207660 | JGI IMG/M metagenome (GOLD analysis project Ga0316616, IMG submission 207660) | Wetland soil microbial communities from Old Woman Creek delta, Ohio, United States - OWC_Aug_M1_C1_D1_B | ecosystem: Environmental > Terrestrial > Soil > Wetlands | place: USA: Ohio... | reverse complement strand
TCAACGGCCTGGCGGAGCATTTGGCATCCGAAGGCGAGGGTTGGCTGATTCTTTCCGATCTCGCCGAACACCTCGGCTTGCGGCCTCGGGATCAATTGCTGGCCTGGATCGAGCATGCCGGACTGAAAGTCGTGGGAAAGATCGACACCCGGCCGCAACACCCCAAGGCGTCCGATCCAGCTGATCCACTTCATGCTGCGCGCGCAGCAGAGCTCACGTCACTCTGGCGGTTGGGGGGGCGATGATTGGCTTAGCAGTTACATGCCGGCGTCTTGCGGAGTCAGTTTGCCCAGAAGCTGTCGATCATGCAGCCCCTTGCAGCAATTAAAATTTCATGAATTCAAGAATGAGCAAACTCCCGGAAATAACGTTTTTTTTCTGGGTAATGAAAATATGCGCCACCACATTGGGTGAAACCGCAGGCGACCTATTGTCGATGACGCTGAACGTAGGTTATGCGCTTAGCTCCGTTATTCTCATTAGCCTGTTGTTATGCGCTCTGGTTTCCCAGCTTTTATCAAAAACATACCACCCGCCGCTCTATTGGACAGTCATTCTGCTCACCAGTACGGCAGGCACTACGATGTCAGATTATATGGATCGTACCCTGGGGCTGGGATATGCAGCCGGCTCTGCGATTCTGACCGCGATCCTGCTGATAATTTTTGCATTCTGGCGCTTTAGTGGTGAATCGCTGTCCGTCGAACATATCAAAACCCGAAAGGTGGAATTGCTTTACTGGGTGGCGATTCTGTTTTCCAACACGTTGGGAACTGCTCTGGGTGATTTCCTGGCAGATGATTCCGGGCTTGGATTTGCTGGAGGGGCTGCCCTGATTGGCGGACTGCTTGTGATGGTGGTTATTGCAAAGTTCTATACAAGGATTTCCACCGTCCTCCTGTTCTGGATCGCATTCGTCCTGACGCGGCCGTTTGGCGCGACATTCGGCGATGTCCTGACAAAACCTGTTGAAAAAGGCGGGTTGGATTTCGGTACGATTGGCTCTTCACTGATTCTTGTCTCAATACTCGTGATTCTGATTATTTACACGACGGCGGATAAAAAACCGGGACGCGGGTGTCGAAGACTCACAAAGTTGAAGCTCGACTAATGTGCGCAAGATTGTTCGGTTTGTTTAAGCCGGATGTAAGGTTAGATATAAGACATCCTCATCAGCAACTTCAAAGGTGCATAAACAATGATCGTTCTAATCTGCCTGGCTCTATTGGTGGTGACCACCGTCATTCATTACGAAATTTTGCGCGGATTAAGTGCCAGTCTTCCTTCAATCGGAATTCCCGCAAGAGTAAAGCTCATCTTCGTAATCTTCGGGACATTTCTGGCCCACACCCTTGAAATCATTCTTTATGCGCTAGCGATCTTATTAATGTCACACCACCTCGGCTGGGGGACGCTTGGTGGAGTGGAGAAGGTGACGTTTAAGGTTTGTATGTATTTCTCAGCAGAAACCTTTACGTCCCTTGGTTTCGGGGATGTTATCCCTCATGGTGGATTAAGGCTGCTGTCAGGTGCGGAGGCACTCAATGGATTGCTGCTGATCGGATGGTCTGCATCATACATCTACATTACGATGGAGCGATTCTGGATCGAGGATGTCAAAAATGGAAAATACGCTGGCCAGTAAGTCGATGCTGTGTTGTTTTACAGCGACATAGGAATGTAGTGCCATTCAATCTCGCAGCTCAAAACGGCAGGGCGGCGATAATCGAAAGCAGAATGGCCAAGGTGTTGAGAATGATCCACCGGCTGATACTTGGCAGTTCAATGTCGTTTGCTGCAAGCAAACGCCCGCCAAGCCATAGCCCGATGAAATAGGCGACGGTGGAAACAAAGAAGCCGGTCATTTGGGCTTTCTACAAAAGTGTGTAACCGTTTCCCCATGAACCTCATGAAGAAGTGGGAGAGCATTTTAGTCTACGTATTGTTTTTCAAACAGTCCGAGACCAGACTTGTACTCGAACATCAGAATGAACGACAGTTTTGGTTAGCTGGCCTTGAGCAGAACCACCAGCGCGCCGCTGCCGCCATCCACTTCCCGCGCTTGGCAGTAGGCGATCACCTCGTCGCGTTGCATCAGCCAGTTGCGCAATTTGTGCTTTAGCACCGGTTCGCGGTTTTTCGAGCCAAGACCCTTGCCGTGGATGATGCGCACGCATCGTGCGCCGCGTTTTTTGCAAAGTGCCAGAAACTCCGCGACGTACAGCCGCGCTTCCTCTACCACCATGCCGTGCAGGTCGAGCTGTTCCTGTACCACCCAATGGCCACGACGCAGCTTGCGTAGGATATCGGGCGAGTGGCCGTTGCGCAGATAAAGCAGTTCCTCGCCGCTTTCCAGTTCGTGCGCCGGAATGAAGTGGTCGGACAGAGAATCGGCCAGCGCCTGACGCTCGTCGCGGATGAATTGCTGTGGGGTGGGGCGCGGCTTGGGTGTGGGGTGAAGGACGCGCGCCTGTTGTAGCGGTCGCGCGTCCTTGACGGCTTCCAGAAATAGCCCGGCTTCGTCTTCGCCGGGCTCTGGCGGAGGCGCGGCCGGGTGTTTCATTCAGTGGCCCAGATAGCGTTCGGCATCCAGCGCGGCCATGCAACCGGTGCCGGCACTGGTGACGGCCTGACGGTAAACATAGTCCTGCACGTCGCCCGCGGCGAATACGCCCGGCACACTGGTGGCGGTAGCGTTGCCGCTGCGCCCCATTTGGGTGACGATATAGCCGCCTTCCATTTCCAGCTGGCCTTCGAAAATGTCGGTGTTCGGCTTGTGGCCGATGGCGATGAACACGCCTTGCAGGGCGATGTCCTTGGTCGCGCCGCTGTTGACGTCCTTGATGCGCATGCCGGTCACGCCGGTATTATCGCCAAGCACTTCGTCCAGCGTATGGAAGGTTTCCAGCACGATCTTGCCTTCCTTGACGCGTTCCATTAGCTTGTCGACGAGTATCGCCTCGGCCTTGAACTTGTCGCGGCGATGCACCAGCGTCACTTTGCTGGCGATGTTGGACAGATACAGCGCTTCTTCCACGGCGGTATTGCCACCGCCGATCACGGCCACTTCCTGGTTGCGATAGAAGAACCCGTCACATGTGGCGCATGCGGATACGCCCTTGCCGGAAAATTTTTCTTCCGAAGGGATGCCCAGATACTTGGCGGAAGCGCCGGTGGCGATAATGAGCGCGTCGCAGGTGTATTCTCCGGAGTCACCGATCAGGCGGATCGGCTTCTCGGTTAGCTTAGCCGTGTGGATGTGATCGAAAATCATCTCGGTGTTGAAGCGCTCGGCGTGCTGCTGGAAGCGTGCCATCAGCTCCGGGCCTTGCACGCCCATGGCATCGGCCGGCCAGTTGTCCACCTCGGTGGTGGTCATTAGTTGGCCACCCTGAGCGATACCGGTGATCAGCACCGGTTTTAGATTGGCGCGGGCGGCATAAACGGCGGCCGAGTAACCGGCCGGGCCGGAACCAAGAATGAGCAGTCGGGCGTGTTTGGCGGACATTGCTTGTATGACTCCTAAAATTTATCTGAAAAACATTTTAGCCACAGAGTACACAGAGAAAAGCGGGTTTTATTTCTGTGTCCTCTGTGGCTTGAATTTGTTTAATTCTACCAGCTTACTTTTCCAGCAAGCTACGCAGCATCCATGCGGTTTTTTCGTGCACCTGCATGCGCTGGGTGAGCAGATCGGCGGTCGGCTGGTCGTTGGCTTTTTCCACGACGGGGAACACTTCGCGCGCTGTGCGTGCAACCGCTTCGTTGCCCTCGACCAGCAGCTTGATCATTTCCTCTGCCTTGGGCACGCCCTGAGTATCCCTGATGCTGGTGAGCTTGCCGAACTCGGCGTAGGTGCCAGGGGCAGGGAATCCCAGAGCGCGGATGCGCTCGGCGATTTCATCGGTCGCCAGCCACAGTTCGTTGTATTGAACCATGAACATGGAGTGCAGGGTCTGGAACATGGGGCCGGTCACGTTCCAGTGGAAATTATGGGTCTTGAGGTAGATGGTGTAAGTATCGGCCAGCACGCGCGACAAGCCTTCGGCGATTTTTTTGCGATCCTTGCTGTTGATACCAATATCGATTTGCATGTTCATGATGACCTCCTGTTGAGTGGGATAGATGTGTATGGGAATGATATTCCGGGCAATCCGATAGTTCCAATGGATTGTTTAAATTTTAGCAATAGCTATTCGCTATCCAACCGTTCCACGCATGGCAGATTCGCCTGAAGAATGGCGTTACGCAAAGTCTCTATGGCCTCCGCGCGCGTAAAACTCTTGCGCCAGACCAGTACCACTCGGCGTTTCGGGGCTGGCTGGGTGAACGGACGAAAACAAAGCAGTGCGTTTTCTTCGCGCGCCATATTGGCGGCAGTGCATGGCATGATGGTCATGCCGACGCCGGATGCGACCATGTAGCGAATCGTCTCCAATGAACTGCCTTCCAGCGTCTGCTGCATGCCGTTCGCTGTTGCGCCGCGTGCCAGGCTGGGGCAGACCTGCAACACCTGGTCGCGAAAGCAGTTGCCTGCCCCCAGCAGCAATACCGGTTCCTGCCCCAGGTCCTCCGGCGGAATGGCGTCGCGTTGCTGCCAGGGGTGGTTGGCGGGCATGGCGACTTGGAATGGCTCGTCGTAGAGCGGCTGCGTAACCATGCCAGGCTCCTCGAACGGCAGCGACAGGATGGCGACATCCAGCTTGCCCTGCTTGAGTTGCTCGCGCAGGCTGGCGGTGTAGCTTTCCTGAATGAGGAGCTGCATGTTGGGTGCAAGCTCGCGCATGATGGGCAGAATCATCGGCAGCAAATACGGTCCGATGGTGTAAATGGCGCCGATCCGGAGTGGGTAGGCCAGCGGGTCGCCGCTCTGCTGCGCGATGGTTTTGATGGCAGCAGCTTCGTCCAGTGTGCGAGCGGCCTGGGAGACGATCTGTTCGCCTACAGGAGTCAGCGTGATTTCACCGGAGCCACGCTCGAAAATCGAGATGCCCAGTTCCTCCTCGATCTTCTTGATGCCCACGCTTAACGTCGGTTGGCTGACGAAACAGGCCTGCGCAGCCCGGCCGAAGTGTCGTTCCCGGGCGACGGCAACGATGTAGCGCAATTCGGTCAGGGTCATGCTAATAGTGCTCCGTAGAAAAAGTCCGGTAGAATTGAATTTTACGCGCACATCATCCTGACCTGACAGCATGTTCTTTCAAAAAAAACCGTCGTCCGCCACCCCCCGCAAGCCCCTCTCCGAGAAAACTGCGGGGCTTTTGCGCGAAGCATGGTGGCTGCTGCTGGTCATTGTCGGCAGCTATCTGGCCACCATCCTGTTTACCTATCACCGGGACGACCCCGGATGGTCAAACAGTGGCATGGAGGGCGCATCGATTCATAATGCAGGCGGCGAGTTGGGAGCATCGCTTTCCAACATGCTGCTTTATCTGTTCGGATTTTCCGCATGGTGGTGGGTGGTGCTTGCTTTTTATGCCATGTGGCTGGTCTATCAGTGGCTGGAAAAGGCCGGGTCGGGCGACCGCCCGTTGCTGATCCTCAATTGCATCGGCTTTGTATTGATGCTGACCGCCTCCTGCGCACTTGAGGCCGGCCATCTGGTCAGGCTAAATGTTGAGTTGCCTGACCAAGTGGGTGGCGTGCTGGGCAAAGTAACCTCCGAGGCGTTGCTCAAGGTGTTCGGTTTTGCCGGTTCCGGCATGGTGCTCCTCCTCGCCTTCGCCACTGGGTTCAGTCTGGTCACCGGATGGTCCTGGCTGGACATCACCGAAAAGCTGGGTCTGGCAATCGAAACCGGCTACCTGTTCGCGCGGCAACGCTGGCAGGACAGGTTGGACCGGCGCGCCGGCAAGATGGCGGAGCAACTGCGCGAAGAGTACGTGGAAAGCGAACGCAAGCGGACGGAAGACCGTATCCCGGTGCAGATCGAAACGCCCGAACTGGAAATCCCCAAGAGCAACCGCGTCGAGAAGGAGCGCCAGGCGCCCTTGTTCGAAACCATGCCGGATTCTTCCTTGCCGCCGCTGCATCTGCTCGACGAACCGCAGGGCGAGGTGGAAGTACAGAGCGCGGACACGCTGGAATTCACCTCGCGCCTGATCGAGCGCAAGCTGATGGACTTCAACATCGAGGTCAAGGTGACCTCCGCGCTGCCCGGCCCGGTCATCACCCGTTATGAGTTCGAGCCGGCCGCCGGCGTCAAGGGTAGCCAGATCACCAATCTGGCCAAGGATCTGGCGCGCGCGCTTTCCGTGGTCAGCGTGCGCGTGGTGGAAACGATCCCCGGCAAGAGCTGCATGGGGCTGGAAATCCCCAATCCCAAGCGCCAGGTGGTCTACCTGACCGAAATCCTTGGCTCGCAGGTCTATGCCGATATGCACTCCCCGCTGGCCATTGCCATGGGCAAGGACATTTCCGGCAAGCCGGTGGTGGCAGATCTCGCCAGAATGCCGCACGTGCTGGTAGCGGGCACCACCGGCTCAGGCAAGTCGGTGGCGATCAACGCCATGATACTGTCTCTGGTCTATAAAGCCGATGCCAGTAAGGTGCGCCTGATTCTGGTTGACCCCAAGATGCTGGAATTGTCGGTGTACGAGGGTATCCCGCACCTGCTGGCGCCGGTGGTCACTGACATGCGCCAGGCTGCCAGCGCGCTCAACTGGTGCGTGGCCGAGATGGACAAGCGCTACCGGCTGATGTCTACGTTCGGTGTGCGCAATCTGGCCGGATTCAACCAAAAAGTGCGTGAGGCGGAAAAAGCGGGCAACAAGCTCACCAACCCATTTACCCTGACTCCCGATAGCCCGGAGCCACTGGAAGAAATGCCGCTGATCGTGGTGGTGATCGACGAACTGGCCGACATGATGATGGTCGTCGGCAAGAAGGTCGAAGAGCTTATCGCGCGACTGGCGCAGAAGGCGCGCGCATCCGGCATCCATCTGGTGCTGGCAACGCAGCGCCCGTCGGTGGATGTCATCACCGGCCTGATCAAGGCCAACATCCCGACCCGTGTCGCGTTCCAGGTTTCCAGTAAGATCGACTCGCGCACCATCCTCGACCACATGGGGGCGGAAGCCTTGCTGGGTCAGGGCGACATGCTCTACCAGCCCCCTGGCACGTCTTATCCGCAGCGCGTGCATGGCGCCTTCGTTTCCGATGCCGAGGTACATCGCGTGGTGGAATACCTCAAGGCGCTGGGCGAGCCGAATTACATCGAAGGCATACTCACCGGCGAATCCGAGCAGGGCGAGGGCGGCGAAGGCATGGCGGGCGAGGGCGGCGGCGAAGCCGATCCGCTGTATGACGAGGCGGTGGCCATCGTTCTCAAGTCGCGCCGTGCTTCCATCTCCGCCGTGCAGCGTCACCTGAGGATTGGCTACAACCGCGCGGCGCGCCTGATCGAGGAAATGGAGCGTGCCGGCTTGGTATCGCCCATGCAGAGCAACGGCAACCGCGAAGTACTGGCGCCGCCGGGAGAATGAAGATGTGCCGCTGCCTGATGTTGCTGTTGTTGATATGGCCGCTGTTTGTCCATGCCGATGCCGCGCAGCGAGTGCATGACTTCTTCCAGTCCACGACCACGCTGCGCGCCAAATTCCACCAGACCGTGGTGGACAGCCGGGGACGAAAAATGCAGGAAGTGACCGGTTCCATGCAGTTGCAGCGTCCCGGCAGATTCCGCTGGGACTATGACAAGCCCTACGTGCAACTGATCGTCGGCGACGGGCAGAAAGTCTGGCTCTACGACCCCGAGTTGAACCAGGTCACGGTGCGCCCTCTGGGCAAAGTGCTGGGTTCCAGCCCCGCCGCGCTGCTGGCCGGTAGCAAGGATGTCGACAAGACATTCAATTTGAAGGACGAAACCAGGCAGGACCAACTGGAATGGGTCGAGGCTGTCCCAAAGGAAAAGGAAAGCGGTTTCGAGAAGGTGCTTCTGGGTTTCAAGGGCGACTTGCTGGAGAAGATGGAAATGTATGACAGTTTCGGCCAGGTGACCACCATCGAGTTTTCCAGCCTGGAGCGCAACCCCGTGCTGCAAGCGCAAAGCTTCAAGTTTTCTCCGCCTCCCGGTGTCGATGTGTTGAGCGAGTGATCGCGTGAGCGACCTTTTTGCCGCTGCTGAACCGCACGCCCCCCTGGCTGAGCGCCTGCGGCCGAAAACGCCGGACGAAGTGGTCGGGCAATCCCACCTGCTGAACGAAGGCAAGCCGCTGCGGCTGGCGTTCGAGTCGGGCAAGCTGCCTTCCATGATCCTGTGGGGTCCTCCCGGCGTCGGCAAGACCACGCTGGCGCGGCTTATCGCCAATACGACCGATGCCGAATTCATTCCACTTTCTGCCGTGCTTTCCGGCGTCAAGGATATCCGCGAGGCGGTGGAGCGCGCCGAGCTGACGTTGCAGCAATCCGGCCGCAGCACCATTCTGTTCGTGGATGAAGTGCACCGTTTCAACAAATCGCAGCAGGATGCCTTCCTGCCGTTCGTCGAGAGCGGGCTGCTGACTTTTATCGGCGCCACCACCGAGAATCCTTCGTTCGAAGTCAACAGTGCCTTGCTGAGCCGCGCGCAAGTGTTCGTGCTCAACCCGCTGTCCGAGGTGGAGCTGGGCGTACTTTTGGAACGTGCGCTGGAGCTGGAGTCCGCTGGACTGGCGCTGCAGCAGGACGCCCGCGAGCAAATTCTTGCCTATGCCGACGGCGATGCGCGGCGGCTGCTGAATTTTCTGGAAAGCCTGTTCAACGCCGCCCATGCCGCCGGTGTCAACGACATCGACCTGGCCTTTCTCGACAGCACGCTGGCCTCCAAGCTGCGCCGCTTCGACAAGGGCGGCGAAGCCTTTTATGACCAGATTTCCGCCTTGCATAAATCGGTGCGCGGCTCCAACCCCGATGCCGCGCTGTACTGGTTCATGCGCATGCTGGACGGCGGCGCCGACCCGCTCTACCTAGGGCGCCGCATCGTGCGCATGGCGATCGAGGATGTCGGCCTCGCCGACCCGCGCGCCCAGACCATGACGGTGGAAGCCTGCCAGATCTACGAACGCCTCGGTTCGCCGGAAGGTGAACTGGCGCTGGCCAACGCGGTGCTTTATCTCGCCGTGGCGCCCAAGAGTAACGCCGCCTACATGGCCTACAACCAGGCCAAGTCGTTTGTGGCGCAGGACAAGTCGCGGCTGGTGCCCTTGCACCTGCGCAACGCGCCGACCAAACTGATGAAAGCGCTTGACTACGGCAAGGCCTACCGCTACGCCCACGATGAGGCGGAAGGCTATGCCGCCGACGAGCAGTATTTCCCGGACGACATGCCGCCAGTGAAGTTTTATGAACCCACGCCGCGCGGACTGGAAGGTAAAATAGCGGAAAAACTGGCGCATCTGCGCGAACTGGACAGAAAAGCCAAAAAATAGACCGGAGTTTCAATTGCTTGATATACAACATCTAAGAACCGACCTCGATGGCGTTGCCGCACGGCTCGCCGCCCGCGGTTATGCCCTCGATACTGCTACCTTCTCCGCGCTGGAAGCGCAGCGCAAGGAGGCACAGATTCGCACCCAGGAATTGCAGGCCAAGCGTAACGCCACCTCCAAGCAGATTGGCATGGCCAAGGCAAGGGGCGAGGATGTTTCCTTCATCATGGCTGAAGTTGCCACGCTCGGCGACGAACTCAAGGCTGCCGAGGAAAAGCTAGCGGTGATTCAGGCGCAGATGCAGGACTGGCTGCTGAACGTGCCCAACCTGCCGCACGAAAGCGTGCCGGTCGGAAAATCCGAAGCGGACAACGTGGAACTGCACCGCTGGGGCAATCCGCGCGCATTCAATTTCGAAGTTAAAGACCATGTGGACGTTGGCGCCGTGCTGGGGCTGGATTTCGACACCGGCGCCAAGCTGACCGGCGCACGCTTCACCTTTATGCGCGGGCAGATTGCCAAACTGCATCGCGCGCTTGCCCAGTTCATGCTGGATGTGCAGACTGGCGAGCATGGCTATACTGAGTGCTATACGCCTTATATCGTCAATGCCGAAACGCTGCGTGGTACGGGGCAGCTGCCCAAGTTCGAGGCCGATCTGTTCGCTGCCAAAAAGGGCGGGCAGGAGGGCGAGGGTGAGGTGCTGTACCTGATCCCGACTTCCGAAGTTACCCTTACCAACACCGTGCGCGACGAAATCGTGCCGCTGGAAAGCCTGCCCATCAAGCTGACCGCCCATACCCCGTGCTTCCGTTCCGAGGCGGGCTCCTATGGCAAGGATACGCGCGGCATGATCCGCCAGCACCAGTTCGACAAGGTTGAAATGGTGCAGGTCGTGCACCCGGAAAAGAGCTACGAGGCGCTGGAGGAAATGGTCGGCCACGCCGAGGCCATCCTGCAAAGGCTGGGACTGCCGTACCGCGTGGTGTCGCTGTGTACCGGCGATATGGGCTTCGGCGCAGCCAAGACCTACGATCTGGAAGTGTGGCTGCCGGCGCAGAACACCTACCGCGAGATTTCCTCTGTTTCCAATTGCGAGGCATTCCAGGCGCGCCGCATGCAGGCGCGCTTCCGCAACGCCCAAGGCAAGCCGGAGTTGCTGCATACGCTGAATGGATCCGGCCTGGCGGTGGGACGCACCTTGGTGGCAGTGCTGGAGAATTACCAGAATGCCGACGGCAGTGTCACCATTCCCGAGGCATTGCGTTCCTACATGGGTAATGCGGAAAGGATTGCCGCCACCTCATGAAGCCTGCCCAGCTACTCGGCGTTACCGGCGTCGAACCGCACGAGTGCGCGGAAGCGCGCCTCTGGGCCAGGCGCCTGGAATGGCCGTTGCTGGCAGTGGTGCTGTGGATCCCGGTGCAGTGGTATCTGGAGGAAACCGGCACAATTACGCTACAACACGGCAAGATCGGCGACTGGGTGATCTGGTTGATGTTCCTGTTCGAGACCGTCCTGCTGGCCTCACTGGTGCGGGACAAGGTGCGTTACCTGCGCGGCAACTGGATGAATTTGCTGATTATCGTGGGCGGCGTTCCGCTTCTATGGCATTACACTCCTCTGGCCGGCCTGTTGCGCAGCCTGCGGCTGGTGTTGGTCCTGGTCATTTTACTTCGTCTGTCGAAGACGCTACGCATCTTGCTGGTGCGTCACCGGCTCGGCATGACGCTGGCGGTTTCGCTGGGGGTGGTGGTGCTATCGGGTATCGTGGTGACGCGGCTCGATCCTTCCGTGGGTACGGTGTGGGACGGCATGTGGTGGGCCTGGGTGACGGTGGCGACGGTGGGTTATGGCGATATCGTGCCGCACAACGGTGCCGGGCGGCTGTTCGGCGCTTTCCTGATTCTGTTGGGCGTGGTGCTGGTTTCTCTGCTGACTGCGAATCTTTCCGCCTTCCTGATCGGCGGCGAGGTGGAGCGGGTCGAGCGCGAAGAGCGGCGGGAGGATGTGCTGCTCCAGGATATCGCGGAAAGGCTGGAACGCATCGAGCAGCGGCTGGACGAGCTGCAGCCGGACACTATGGCAAAGCCGTCGTCTTCTCCCGATTCCACGCCAGATTGAAACTGGGCAGCAGCGGTTTGTGACGCTGCTCATGCTTTTCCAGGATATTGTAGTAAGTCCGAATTGACTCCACGAAGACCACCGGGGCTCCACCCCGTGCGAAGCCGTACTTGAGCGTTGAGAAATATTCTTCGCGCCCCAGCAGCGGCAGCATTTTTTTGACATCGGCCCAAGAATTCTGATTCAGTTTCATCCTCTGAGCCAGCACGCGCGCATCCAGCAGATGAGCATAGCCGATGTTGTATGCCGCCAGAGCCATCCAGGTACGATCCGGTTCCGGAACACTGGCTGGAATCGTATCCTTCAGCGTGACCACGTAGCGGGCGCCAGCCATGATGCTCTGGCGCGCGTCCAGGCGATCCGTAACGCCGAGGCGATCCGCCGTGTCCTCTGTCAGCATCATGATGCCACGCACATTGGTGGGTGAAGTGGCGTAGGGATCCCAATGCGACTCCTGATAGCCGATGGCGGCCAGCAGCCTCCAGTCGATACCGGTCAACTCTTGGGCTTGTTTGAACAGGCCAAGATATTTGGGCAGGATGGTGCGGGTCTTCACCAGGAAGCCTGTCACATCCATCACATTCAGGCGCTCGGAATGGCCGTAATAGCGGTCAAGCAGATTGCGTAGCGTGCCGTTTTTCTGGATTTGCGCAAAGAATTTCTGTGCCTGCTGGTACAGCCATTCATCTCCCGATTTTGGGAATGCCCAGGCCAGTTTGTCGCTTTTTCCAAAATCGAGTCCCACGGCCAGGTTCGGGTAAAAGTTTTGCACCATGGAGATCAGGTGCGAATCGACAATCGTGTAATCCAGCGTACCATCTGCAACTTCTTCCAGCAGTTCCTCGCTGTTGGCTCTGGTTGATTCTTTCCACTTCAGGCCGGGCATGGTTTTGGCAAGCTTGCCCAGTCCTTCTGCATAGCTGGTGCCGCCAGGGACAACGATAGACTTGCCGATCAGATCCTTGAGTGATTTTGGCGCTTCGTCTTTTTCCTTGTTATATACGATCTGCTGCTGCACCGTTTGATAGCTCGGGCCAAAACGCACCAGATGAGTACGCAACGGAGTGATGCTCAGGTTGGCCGCCGCCAGGTGCGCCTCGCCCTTGAGCAGCGCGGGGATGACCTGTGTGACGCTGTCCACCTCGACAATTCTGAGTTTGACGTCATCGCCGAGGTAGGCGGCGAAAAGCCTGGCAAGGTCGTATTCCAGTCCCGCATACTCGTTCTGGCTATTGACGTAGTAGGTTGCGGGGCCATTGTGGGTCACCACCACCAGCTCCCGGCTTTGTTGCACGGGCGGCAAGGGCTTCTTCTGGCAGGCGGCAAGAATGAAGGGGATCAGCAATATCGCCAGATAACGCATGGACGAAGTTTCCCCAAGTTTTTCAGCTTTGTCCAGCCTTAATACTCGGCAGAATATGCCCAAAGTGCTAGAATGCGCGCCTGCGCTGGAGAGGTGGCAGAGTGGTCGAATGCGCCGGACTCGAAATCCGGTATAGCGGTCTCCGTTATCGAGGGTTCGAATCCCTCCCTCTCCGCCAGGAGATAAGTAAAAAAGCGCCTTAACAGGCGCTTTTTGTTTTACCCACCAATAAACCCACCAAAAATAAAACCCACAGAAGTTTTTTAGCTGCCCCCTTCAAATAGTTCATGACGGTCGCCCAGTCTGGGAACTGCTCTGAACCAAAGAGGATATGTTCCCCGGTAAAACGATCCGCACCATTCCTTGTCCGGTCATCAATCAGGAAATCACCTGTATGTAGATGCTGAGAAATGACTTGCCCGTCCACTAATTCGGACTCCGCTCACTGTTCGGCCGTCATCGACGGTGGCAGATTGATAGATGCGTTTCAGATCGGCCGCCACCTGGTCACGAAGCTTCCAACTGACGTAGTTCAGACAATAGGGGTTTGACCAGGAGCGATCAAGCACCCGCGTCGGGTTCCTTCACTCGCTCCAATATCCAGCTGCGTGCGGCGTCGCGCAATCGTAAGGCTGCCTGCCAGTCATTCCCTTTTGTCATCAAAGGTTGGCCGACCTGCACCCGGAGCCGGCTGAAGTGCGGCCAATGTTCTTCGCCGCGCAGCAAAGTGCGGGTGCCGGTGAGGGTGAGAGGGACCACGGGCATGGCGGAGCTGGCGGCGATCGTGAAGGCCCCCATGCGGAGTGGCAGCAGCCCCGGCGCACTGCGAAAAGTACCTTCGGCGAAGAACATGAGCGAATCGCCGCTGCGCAACCGTTCCTCCAGCATGCGCGTGTCCTCAACGCCGCGCGCGCTTTCGAAACGCTCGACGAAGGCGCTGCCGAGGCGGCGCAAGGGGATGCCGGCAGCCGGTTTGGCCAGTAATTCCTGCTTGGCGACGTATGCAAAGCGTGGTGGCAGCACGGCGGTCAGGATCAGGGCGTCGAGATAGCTGGCGTGGTTGGCGACTACGATGCAAGGGGTTTCGTCGGCAAGGTGCTGCAAGCCTTCCACTTTTGGCGTCAGCCCGGTCAGAGCCAGCGCGAGACGCGCACACAGTCTGGCGATGTATCTGCGCAATGACAGCGTCGGCGCCATTACGATGAGCACCCAAGCAAGTGGCACGATGGCAAGATAGATCAGCCAGGCCCAGGCTGCCCAGAGTCCGTCGATGCCCTGGAGCAGCAGGCGCATGGCCTCGGAGCCGGCGCTGGACAGGCCCAAACGTAGCACTTGTAGCAAGGGCGCGCGCTGCGCGCCGGACAGGGCGCCACCTTCATACAACTCGCGGCAGGCAGCGCGGCGTACCTTGCCGCTGGAAGTTTTGAGCACGGTGCGCGGCGGCGCCAGCACGATGTCGTCCGCCGGCATGCCAACGAGATCGATGGCCAGGCCGTTGATTTCGGCCAGCAGGCGGTTGCTTTCCGTGGGATTGTCCTCGCGTGTTTCGGCCAGTACCACCAGCCGTTCCGTGGCGGATCTCGGGTCGGTGGCGGGAAAGACCGCCACGCCGCCCTTGCGCACGCCATTCAGGCGGCCAACTGCCTCTTCCAGTTCCTGCGGGTAGATGTTGTGGCCGCCGCGGATGATGATGTCCTTCTCGCGCCCGGTGAGATAAAGCTCCCCGCTCGCCAGATAGCCGAGATCGCCAGTGTTGAGCCAGGAGCCGTCGAACAGGCGGGTGGTTGCCGAGGGGTTACCGAAATATCCAGAGGTGGCGGAAGGTCCGCGGAACTGCACACGCCCTGTCATGCGCTCCGGCAGCATGTTGCCGGCGGCATCGACGATACGGATGTCGTGATCGGGCAGCGCGCGGCCGCAGCAAACGATTCGCTGGGCGTGCGCATCTAGCGCCTCCGCAGGGCGAGCGTTGCCTTCATCCGCCAAACCGCTTCGATCCACGTAGTCGATCAGTGGGCCGCGGCCGGAGGGAGGGAATGCCAGGCCGACCGAGCTTTCCGCCAGGCCATACACTGGCGTCATGGCTTCGCGCCGGAAGCCGAAGCGAGCAAAGCGCGCGGCGAAATGCTCGATGGTATCGGGGCTGACCGGTTCAGCGCCGTTGTAGGCAATACGCCAGCTGTCGAGCGTCAGGCCTTCGAGTTCGCGGTCGTCTACCTTGTTGGCGCAGATCTCGTAGGCGAAATTGGGCGCGGCCGAAATGGTGGCGCGATGCCGGTGGATGGTCCACAACCATCTGGATGGCCTGGCAAGAAAGGCCAGCGGCGACAGCAGCACCAGGCGGAAGCCGACGTAGAGGCTGCCCATGCAGGCGCCGATCAGTCCCATGTCGTGGTAGAGCGGCAGCCAGGAGACGAATACATCGGCTGCCGTCACGCCGGAAGCGCTCTCCATCGCGCGCAGATTGGCGAGCAGATTGGCGTGGCTCAGAATAACGCCTTTGGGATTGCCGGTGCTGCCGGAGGTGTACTGCAGAAAGGCGGTATCTTGCGATTTTACCTTTGGCAAGGCGGGCAACGTACCGTGAACGGACAACTCTTCTACAGTGGTGACGTCATGCAGCGCCTCACACTGCGCGCGCAGCAGGTGGCCAAGTATCCTGGCCCGGCTGTCCGCGATCAGCAGCACGGCCCCGGCATTGGCAACGATGCCGGCCATGCGCCGCATGTGGTCTTCCAGTTGCGAGGGGCGCGCCGGAGGGTAGAGCGGCACTGGCACGCAGCCGGCGTAGATCACTCCGTAGAAGGAGGCAAAAAACTCGCGGCCGGTGGGCAGCATAATGGCGACCCGGTCGCCCCCACCAAGGCCTTGCGCCAGCAAGCCGGCAGCGAGCGTCAGTGCGTCCTGTTGCAGCGCACGGTAGCTGATGTCCTGGCTGCGCTCGCCCTCGCCGTATAGGGTGATGTGCACCCAGTCGCCGTGGTGAGCAACGTGCCAGTCGAGGATAGCGGTGAGCGTGCCGATGTCCTGCGGCGGATGATCCAGCCGAGTTACCGGTGTCGGCTGCTCAACGGACGGAGCGACTGACTCGGCGCCGGTAGCGATCCGCATCTGTTCCAGCAGGTCACGCGGCGTTTCGGCGCTGGCGAATGCCTCCTCGGCCAGCTGTACGCCCAGTTCGCGCTGGATGCGGGTCAGCAGTTCCACGCGCGCCAGACTGTCCAGACCGAAATCGCGCTCCAACGCATGATCCAGCCCGAGGCGCTCGAAGTCGCCGGCGCCTTGGCGCAGTTCGCGCGCCAGGCTGCGCACCAGGGCGAGCAGGCGCGTTTCGTGGTCGGTGGCGGATGGCGCTGCGGTCAAATCGGGTTCCATCACGGTGATATCACGGACCGAATTGTATGACGCATCAAACGCTCTTCCCGCAGGGCGGCTCGCCGGCCGCGCACCACATTCACTCCGGAAAGCAGCATCAGGCCGATGATGAAATAAAGGCCGGTGACCAGCAAGGCCTGCCGATGGTCGCCGCCGCTAATCCATGTGGTCGCACCGTAAGTGAGTGGCCCGATCATGGCGGCGAGCTTCACTGCCAACCCCCACAGGCCGAAAAATTCTCCGGTGCGGGAGCGCGGTGCCAGCACGCCCACCATGGCCCGGCCGGCCGATTGCGAAGCACCCATGCACAACCCGGCGGTATTGGCCGCCAGCCAGAACAGTACCGGCTCCTGTGCCGCCCAGGCCAGCAGGACGGTGACGATCCAGCCGGCCAGCGTCAGAGCGATAGCGCGGACGTGGCCGATGCGATCCTGCCATTGGCCGAACACGAATGCCCCGGCTGCCGCCGTAAGGTTGACCACCAGGATCAGCGACAGAGTCTGCCGGGTGCTGAAACCCATGGCCTGTGTGGCATAAACCGCCGCCAGGGTGATGACTGCCTGGATACCCGCCTGGTAGAACAGGCTGCACAGCAGGAATTGACGCAGATCGGCAAACTGGCGCAGCTGATGCAAGGTTTGCCAAATCCTCCTCCAGGCCGGACGCACCATGGGCTCATGGGCTGTGGAGGGTGTTGCACGCTCACGCAGCAGCAGGAAGGTAGGCAGGCTGGCCAGGGCGAACATGCCGGCGGTGATGAGCATGGTTATCGGCACGAAATGCGTGGCAGTCATGCCTTGTGACTGGTCCCAGGCAACATACACCAGGCAGGTGGCTAACGTCACCATGCCGCCGACATAGCCCAGACTCCAGCCCCAGCCGGAAACCCGGCCAAGTGCGCGGGTTTGTGCGATTTCCGGCAGAAACGCCGCGATCAGGTTTTCACCGCTGCCGAAGAAGAAATTCGAGGCAACCACACAGACAATGGCAAGTGGCAGCGCTCCCGGCTGCGCGAAGTAAAGCAGGGCGGTGAATAGCACGCAACCCACCGTGGTTGCAGCCAGCAGCCCTTTCTTGGCTGCATGCAGGTCGGCCCATGCGCCGATCACCGGTGCGCTGAGCACCACCAGTCCATAGGAAAATGAAAGCGCAGCGGTCCATGCAAACGTGGCCCACGGCGCATTGCCTGCTACCACCGATACGAAATAGGTGTTGAACAGTGCGGTGATGACTACCGTGGTATAGCCGGAATTGGCGAAGTCATACATCGCCCAGGCCCACAGTTCGCGCGGCCTGACGCCGGCGCGCAGTGCCCGGCCAGCTCGGGGCAGCAGCATGTTCTTCAAACGGGGTACCTCCTTTTCAATCTGACCACCACCCAATAAGCTGCCCAGGCGGCAACGACATGCTTGACCGTGTGGCCGCTGACCAAGCCGGTCAGGGTGGCGATCGGCCGATCCAGGAAGTCGCACAGCAAGGCCAGCAGGTAGAGTCCGATGATCGCCAGGATATCCCTGTCGCCACTGTAGCGCGGCGGATAAAGCCGCAGCAGCAGCGGGATGAACAGCAGCGGGATGAACAGCATCAGGGCATAGGCGCGCAGGTCGCCCCGGCCGACTGTTTCGCTCCAGCCCCAGTACCCCGCGCTACCCAGTCCGGCGGCGGCTAGCCATGGCAGCAGGCGCAGGCCGCAGGGACTGCCAATGCGCTCGCACAGGATAGCGGCGAACCAGGACATTAAGGCCAGTTCGATCGCTGCGCGGTCCCACACCAACCGGCTGTTGTCGGGAGCGAGATGATAATAGCCGGAACCGAACCCGACCAGCATGGTGGCAAGGAAAAACAATGCGTATGGCAGTACCTCGCGTCGATCGGGGAAAGTGCGCTGCCCCGCGCCACTGCCGAGGAAGATCAGGCCAGCCAGCCCCGCCAGCACGAACAGCAGGTTGGAGGAGGTATCGAAGCAGTGCGGGATGCCGAGGCAAGTGCTGCGGTCGGCAAACTGGTGGTATTCGGGCGGCTGCGGGATGCGCGGCAGCATCCATGCCACGATCGCCAGCGCGAAGGCCAGCAGCCAGAGGCCGAGTGCCCGGCGGGGAATACCGCACGTCAGGATGTGATGCCGGCCGTTGATGTCGCTTCCTCCTTGAGCGCCCGGCGAAGGATCTTGCCGATCGGACTTTTCGGCAGCTGGTCGCGGAATTCCACGCTTTTCGGCACCTTGTAGGCGGTGAGGCTGGTCCGGCAATGCGCCAGCACGGCTTCGACGGTAAGGGTGGGGTCGTTCTTCACCAAGTAGAGCCTGACCACCTCGCCGCTTTTTTCATCCGGCACGCCCACTGCTCCAACCTCGCGCACACCGGGATGGCGCATGACCACTTCCTCGACTTCGGTGGGATAGACTTTGAAGCCGGACACCACGATGACATCCTTGCGACGGTCGACGAAGCGCACATATCCGTCCTCATCCATCTCTCCGATGTCACCGGTAAGTAGCCAGCCATCCGCGCTAAATGCGCGGCTGGTTTCTTCCGGCTTGTTCCAGTAACCCTGCATCACCTGGGGCCCCTGCACTGCGATTTCGCCTGTCTCGCCGAGTGGCAGTTCATGCCCCATCTCGTCGAGGATGGTTACCTGTGTGGAGGGGATCGGCAGTCCGATCTTACCGCTGAATTCCGTGATGTCGAAGCGGTTCGCGCAGACGATAGGAGAGGCTTCAGTCAGCCCGTAGCCTTCGATCAGCGGCACGCCCATTAGTTGCTGCCAGCGCTCTGCCACAGTGCGCTGCACAGCCATGCCGCCTGCCACTGCCAGTTTGAGAGCGCCGCCGTTAGCCTGTTTCACCCGTACAAAATCAGGTGAATTTAGCAGTAGATTGTACAGCGTGTTGACACCGGTGATGGCGGTGATTCTGGTCTTTTGCAGTTCTTGCACGAAAGCGGGTACGTCGCGCGGGTTGGTGATGAGGATGTTGTTGCCACCCCATTTGACGAACAGCAGCAGGTTGGCGGTGAGTGAAAAGATGTGGTACAGCGGCAACGGGGTGACCACCACTTCCTCACCTTCCTTGAGCATGCCACCGATCCAGGCCGAGGTCTGCTCGACGTTGGCCACCATGTTGCCATGCGCCAGCACTGCTCCCTTGGCCACGCCGGTGGTGCCTCCGGTATATTGCAGGAAAGCGATGTCATCCCGGCCAAGTGGCACGTCCGTCAGCGTGTTCCGCCTGCCCATTTTGAGCGCGCTGTTGAAAGGTATTGCCGATGGGATTTCCCAGTTCGGCACCATGCGCTTGATCCATTTGACGGCTAAGTTGACCAGACGCATTTTTACGGGTGGAAACAGGTCGCCGACCTGGGTAGTGATCACGTGGCGCACCTCGGTTTCAGGTAGCGCCAACTGCAAAGTGTGTGCGAAATTCTCCAGCACCACGACCGCCGCCGCGCCGGAGTCGACCAGCTGAAATTGCAACTCGCGCGCGGTATAGAGCGGATTGACGTTGACAACCACCAGCCCCGCGCGCAGCGCGCCGAACAACACCACCGGAAACTGAAGCAGATTGGGCAGCATGATGGCGACGCGCTCGCCCTTGCCAAGCCCGGCAACCTGTTGCAGATACGCAGCAAAATCGCGGGAGAGGCGATCCAGTTCGCCGAAGCTGATGGTGATGCCCATATTGGTGAAGGCGGGCAGCTCGTGGTAGCGGCCGCAGCTCTGTTCCAGCATGTCTTTTAGCGAGGAAAAGCGCGAGATGTCTGCTTCTGCCGGAACACCTTGTGGGTAGTGCTTTAGCCAGATGGGTTCCATGGTTGATCCTAATGGCCTGGTGGCGCCGTCAGTTTCTCAAGTGCCGGCCAGACATTTTGCATAATCCTTGGCTGAGCCGCTGCAATGGGGTGCAACCCATCTGGCTGAATTAATTCCGGATTGCCTGCCACACCATCAAGCAAAAATGGCACGAAAGCAGTTTTGTATTGTTTGGCCAATATTTTGTAATTTTCGCTGAAGTCCTGCGTGTACTGGAGGCCATAATTCGGCGGAATTTTCATCCCGATAAGTAGTACTTGCACTTTGGCCTTGCGGCAGACTTCGAGCATTGCGCTCAGGTTCTGTCTTATAAGTTCGATGCCAAGGCCGCGCAGGCCGTCATTGGCACCCAGCGCAATTATGATGACAGTCGGCTTGTGCATGGCAAGTGCGGCGTCGATACGCTGTAGCGCCCCGCTGGTGGTTTCACCACTTATGCTGGCATTGACTACACGCCATTCCGGACGCTCCTTTGTCAGCCGCTTCTCGATCAGGCTTACCCAGCCTGCCTCTCGCGGAATACCGTAAGATGCGGAGAGGCTGTCGCCAAAAACCAGGATGGTTTGACTTGCCATCCCCGTCGAAGGCAGTAACATCAACACCAGAATCAACCAACCATAAGATTTCATGAATATTCCTATCATCGAGGCGATTCAACTAGGCAAGCATGTTACCAGTGGCGAGAGGGAACTGATGATTCTGCATGCTCTTGACATGAGAGTCGAGTCGGGCGAGACGCTCGCCATCGTCGGGGCATCGGGATCAGGAAAATCCACGCTTCTCGGGTTGTTGGCCGGGCTGGATACGCCTACTGCTGGACAGGTGAAAATAAATGGAACGGCCCTGGACAGGCTCGACGAAGATGGCCGGGCCGAATTGCGCGGACGAGAGATAGGCTTCGTGTTTCAATCTTTCCAGTTGCTGCCTGCCTTTACTGCATTGGAAAACGTTTTGCTGCCTCTTGAACTGGCTGGTCTTGAAAATGCTGTCGAGCTGGCCCACACAGCCCTGCAGCGAGTTGGCCTTCAAGAACGCCTTGGCCACACACCTGGCCGCCTTTCCGGCGGCGAACAGCAGCGTGTGGCGATTGCGCGTGCGTTTGCGCCAGGGTCGCGACTACTTCTGGCAGATGAGCCTACCGGAAACCTTGACCCTGCAACCGGTGAGCGCATTATCGACCTGCTCTTCGAGTTAAACCGCGAACGCACTACCACGCTCGTGATGGTGACTCACGACATGGCGCTTGCAGGACGATGCGACAGGGTGTTGCGCCTCGAAGACGGGCGCCTGCATTGAGGCTCTTTTCTTTTGCCTGGCGTTTGTGCAGGCGGCACTGGCGTGCAGGGGAACTGAGTATCCTTGCCTTGGCCCTGGTGGTCTCCGTCGCCGCAGTGAGCGCTGTCGGTTTTTTCACGGACCGGGTGCAACAGGCTCTGGCTAGACAAAGCAACCTGTTGCTCGGGGCTGATCTCGTCTTGACCTCGGATTACCCCTTGTCCGCTGAGTTCTCGCAGGAGGCGAGCCGCCGCGGACTGCTTACTTCACATACCATCCATTTCCCCAGCATGGTGACGCATGCTGCAGAAAGCCATCTTGCTGAAATAAAGGCGGTGCAGAAGGGTTACCCGCTGCGAGGAAGGCTGCTGATCTCCGCCAAGGCAGATATTCCGGCAACCGAAACTGTCGAAATCCCCCAACCGGGTACCGTCTGGGTAGAACCCCGCCTGCTTGAGCAGTTGGAAATCCAGACGGGGGACAAGATAACCCTGGGTCAACGGACCCTGCTTGTGAATGCAGTATTGCGTGCCGAATCTGATCGGGCAGGGGATATATTCAGTTTTGCCCCAAGGCTCATGATGAATAGCGAAGATGTTTCCAGTACCGGGCTGATCCAGTTCGGCAGCCGGATCAAATACCGGCTGCTTGTTGCAGGGAATGCCAGTGAAGTCGCTGCCTATCGCCACTGGGCTACACCCCGCCTGAAAAGTGGCGTGAAACTGGAAGATGTCAGCGACGCGCGTCCAGAGATCCGCAACGCACTGGCGAAAGCCCGTCAGTTCCTGGGACTGGCTGCAATGTCCAGCGTTGTGTTAGCCGCAGTCGCGATGGCGCTTGCCGGATTGCGGTTCGTGAGGCGAAATCTCGATGCTTGCGCTGTGATGCGTTGTCTCGGGGCTTCCCAATCATTCATATTGCGTGCGCATCTGCTGCAGCTCTCCATGGTCGGCCTTCTGGGCGGGCTGGTGGGTTGTGTGGCGGGCTATCTCGCCCAGATCGTGCTTAGCAGAATGGTGGGAGGTTTGTTACTGGAGGGCTTGCCACAGCCCTCCTTGCTGCCTGCGTTACAGGGTCTGCTTGGTGGGCTTGCCGTACTTCTTGGCGTGACCTGGCCATTGCTGGCCAAGCTGCGTGATGTACAAGCGTTGCGGGTATTGCGGAGCGACCTGCCGGTTCCCAGGCTGGCAAACTGGTTGTCTTTCTCCCCTGCACTGGCCGTGGTCTCTGTATTAATACTCTGGACGGCCAAGGATGCCCGGCTAGGCTGGATAGCGCTTGCAGGCTTAACTGTTTTTCTCGCCCTGGCAGTATTGTTTGCCTGGCTTTCAGTCCGCTGGATACGATCATTGGGCCGCGCACAGGCCGGGTCGTTGCGGTTCGGGACAAGCAATCTTGCTCGGCACCCGCTTAGCAGCATATCGACAGTAGCGGGATTCAGCCTGGGATTGATGGCACTTCTTCTGGTGACGCTGGTGCGCGGAGACCTGCTTCGCAGTTGGCAGGCGACATTGCCACCGGATGCACCAAACCGGTTTGTCATCAATATCCAGAAGGATCAGTTGGCCGAGTTGAAGTCGTTTTTCCTTCGGGAAGGCCTGCCGCCGCCTGCAATCAAGCCGATGGTCCGTGGCAGGCTTGTCGCAGTCAACGACAAGCCGCTGGACGTTTCCAGGTTTGATGAGCGTGCGCGACGCCTGGTCGAACGCGAATTCAATCTTTCCTGGGCACAGGATATGGAGGCCGACAACCGCATAACGGCAGGGCACTGGTGGAAACCCGAAGATGCCGGCTTGCCAATGCTTTCTCTTGAGCAGGGGATTGCCGAAACGCTTGGCTTGAAGTTGGGGGACTGGCTTACCTATGACATTGCGGGTACCCAGGTCAGGTTGCGCGTGGTGAACTTGCGCAAGGTCGAATGGGATTCCATGCGCGCCAACTTTTTCGGCATCTCTAACTCTGGAATGCTGGAAAAGTTTTCCGCAAGCTATATCACCAGTTTTTATGTTCCTCCTCATCGTGAAACCATGCTAAACCGTCTTGTGAAAACTTTTCCCAATCTGACGGTGATTGATGTCTCGGCCATAATGGTGCAGGTTCGCAGCATCATGGATCGCATGGCCGGCGCGGTGCAGTTCGTTTTTGGTTTTTGCCTGGCGGCAGGAATTCTGGTGCTTTATGCATCCCTTGCGGTTACCAGCGACGAACGTGCCCTGGAATACACCCTGTTGCGGGTTCTTGGCGCGCGCAGACGCCAGATTTTGCTGGCCATGTTGACTGAATTCTTTTTGGTGGCTCTTTTGTCCGCGGTGGTGGCGGCCTGTGGCGCTAGTGTGATTGCATGGTTTGTTAGCCATCAAGTGCTGAACCTGACTTACTTGTTTGATGCAGGCCTCCTCGCCTGGAGCATCGGCATCGCGGGTGTCGTGATTCCGCTTGCAGCCTGGGTTGGGCTGCGAAAAACCCTGAATCTTCCCCCGAGCCGGTTGCTCAAAAGCACTTGATGATTCAGACCGGGCATGCGTGGAAAACCTCTACAGCCTGAAGGAAACCAAGTTTATCATCGAAATGGTGCTGGCCTTCATTCTCATGTTCTCATTGCTTGTTCTGGTTCCCCTGGGACTGTTCGGAGTATTGGTTTTAGGCTACCTTTCGAAAAATGAAAGTGCTGCAAAAGCAGATGCGCTAGCAGTCGCCGGATGGTCATGTCATCGAAGGCGAAGTCATTTATAAGGTAACTGAAGTTGAAGAGAAAAAGTCGGTTCGCAGCCTTAACGCGGATTAATTTTTCTGTTTCCGCGTTGTAAATTCCCTGTTACCCAGTAAATAATTCCCTGATAAAAAACTCACGAATTTGCGGTGGATGTCTTGTATGCGGCTACTAGAGCAGGTTTTGATTGATTGGGTTCTGTTGAAGCGCCTGAGGAATGTGAAAATTCCCTGTAAATTTCCCTGTTAGTGGGAATTTATCGTGAGAATGGTTGGCGGCAGACTACGACCACCGCCACGAGTAAAGTAAAAAAACGCCTTAACAGGCGTTTTTTTGGTTAGCCAAATCTTTTCCCTCACCACCCACTGTCATCAATGGAAATCCTGAGATGTGGTCTGAGCAGCACCGAGGCGGTGTTCTTGGCTTAATCATCAACTGGTGCTACTTATTGATTTGGGTAATTTTTGAGCCTTCGAATGTAAGGTTGTACATCAGCCCTTTGTCAGAGAAGATAAATCCGATAATCGGTTTCTTCGCTGTCTCAGTGCTAATTGCTCCACCTGCACCCAGGGTGGCGAGGGCCACACTACCATCGACTCCTGCTTCCCAGCCATCGCTGGATCTGAATTTGGAGAGAACCTTATCATTCATGAACAGAATGATTTGTGAGCGGGCCTGCGCACCAAGCTGCAAGCCGATAGAAGCAGAAGCAACGTTATAGTAGGCGGCTGTTTTCCCCTTGATGATCAACGCACCTTCCCCATACTCTCCACCAATCCCAATCCCCGCCTTGACGACGCTGGGGAACACCAGCATGCCAGAGGCCTTCGCTGCAAGGTCTTTCCCTGCGCTGGTGTACTGATAGAACTCTTTTATTGTTTCTTGAACCTTGGCATCGATTTCTGCCTTGGATTGGACACCTGCATAGGCGCCAGAAGAAAATGTGGCAAGCAAAGCTAAACCACAGAAAATATTACGTAGATGTCTCATGATTCACCTCCTTTGTGGATTGAGCCGCATTCGAAAAATTTCAATGCAACATCATTGGTACAGAATACACCAAGGTTGTTAGCAGTCAACTTCGATGATTTTTAATGTGCGTTTACAGAATCCTCAAATGGCGCAGACTGGTTGGGAGCAACGTTTGAGTGGTTCAGCTATTAACGGTCGATAGATAACATTACACTGCAACATATGGGAAGATTGGTATCGTTACTGATCGAGCAAGGATGGAAATGAGAAAGAAACTTGCAGAACTGCGCACGGCCCTTCAGGAATTAAAAAGGGCGAGCATGTTCAAGAAAGCGCTAGCTGCTGAAGTGGCATTGATGGCGGCCTTGGTCCTGATCGAGGAAATGGTGGAGGAAATCGAGAAACTAAAAAGGGGGCAGGGTGGCACTGATGGATAGAGTGAAAAGTTTTAATAGGCCCAAGTCATGGACAATCTAACATATCAAGTACTCGTCACCGGCGCCAATCGAGGTATTGGCCTCGAATTTGTCAGGCAGTATGCTGAGGATGGCTATCGCGTCATTGCCTGTTGCCGTAATCCACTCGAAGCTACGTCGCTGAATACTCTGGTGACCGCATCCAAAGGGAGGGTTTCGGTGCATGCCTTGGATGTTTCTGACTTCGGCCAGATCGAGAGGCTTGCGTTGGCTCTGGAAGGCGAAGCCATGGATATCCTGATCAATAACGCCGGCTTCTATCCCCCAAGCTCCTTTGGTTCCATCGACTATGCCGATTGGGATAAGGCTTTCCGCATCAACGCCATGGCTCCCATGAAAATGGTGCAGAGCTTTATAGAGCATATCTCAGCCAGTCGCTTGCGCAAGATCGTGACACTCTCGAGCAAAATGGGCAGCATCGCGGATAATGGCAGTGGCGGAAGTTATCTTTACAGAACGAGCAAGGTGGCTGTAAATATGGTTATGAAGAGCCTCGCCATCGATTTGAAGCCCCTTGGCATAGCCGTAACCACGTTGCATCCAGGATGGGTCAAAACCGATATGGGCGGCCCCAATGCGCTTATCACTGCCGAAGCGAGCGTCGCTGGAATGCGTAATCTCATTGACCGCCTATCCACACACAACACCGGGAAATTTATTGCGTACGATGGCCAGGAAATTCCCTGGTAGTCAAATATTATTGGGTATCCGATGTTCCTCTGGTTCGAGAAGCTGCTGAATCCTTTTCCTGATGCGGCGATTGAACCGCCGTCGGGAGGGTTCTGGTCATTTGCCTGGTCGTGTACCAGGGGGCTTAGGCCATACATGCTCGCGATGACGCTGCTGACTGCGGCCATCGGTGTTTTCGAGGCGCTGCTATTCGGCATGCTGGGCAAAGTAGTGGACTGGCTGAGCCGGGTGCCGCCAGCACAGTTGTGGACGCAGGAGCGCGGGCATCTCATGCTGCTGGCCGGCATCCTGATCGGCAGCATTCTGCTCGTCGCACTCCAGACCATCATCAAACACCAATCGCTGGCGGGCAATTTTCCAATGCGACTGCGCTGGAATTTCCACCGCCTGATGCTGAGTCAGAGCATGTCCTTTTACCAGGACGAATTCGCCGGCCGTATCGCCGCCAAAGTGATGCAGACCGCACTCGCGGTAAGGGATATGTGGTTCATCCTGGCGGACATCCTGGTGTTCGTCATCATCTACTTCGTGACACTGCTGGTCATCGTCCAAAGTTTCGACCCGTTGCTGATGCTGCCCTTCATCGTCTGGTTGGTGCTGTATATCGGAGCGCTGGGTTACTTCGTGCCGCGTTTGAGCCGAGTTTCGCAGGCGCAAGCCGACGCCCGCTCCATCATGACCGGGCGCATCACCGATGCCTACACCAATATTGCTACGGTCAAGCTATTCTCCCACGCAGGCCGTGAAGCTGAATATGTAAAATCGGCGATGCAGGAATTCATCGGTACCGTGCATCGGCAAATGCGTCTGGTGAGTAGTGTGGAGATCCTCAATCATGTGCTGATCATGGGTCTTATCATCCAGAGCGCAGGTGTTGCACTGTGGCTGTGGAGCCACGGCCAGGTCGGTGCAGGCGCGGTGGCTGCCGTTACGGCGATGGTGCTGCGCCTGCACGGCATGTCGCACTGGATCATGTGGGAAATGACATCGTTGTTCGAGCACGTTGGCACCGTGCAGGATGGCATCAACACGCTCTCCACGGTGCAACTGGTTACCGACAAACACGATGCGAAGCCGCTGCAAGTCAATCAGGGCGAGATTCGCTTTGAGAATGTCAATTTTGCCTATGGCGGCCAGCGCAAGGTGCTCGATAATTTTTCGCTGCATATCCGCCCCGGTGAAAAAGTTGGATTGGTCGGCCGATCAGGTGCAGGCAAGTCGACCATTGTCGGCCTTCTGCTCCGCTTCTATGACGTGGAATCTGGCCGGATTCTCATCGACGGTCAGGACATCTCCGCAGTCACCCAGAACAGCCTGCGAGAAAGCATCGGCATGGTGACGCAGGATACCTCGCTGCTGCATCGGTCGGTGCGGGAAAATATCCTCTACGGACGGCCAGAAGCCAGCGAGGCGGATATGGTCTCCGCGGCAATGGGCGCCGAAGCGCATGAGTTCATCCAGACCTTGTGCGATGCGAAAGGGGGGAGCGACTACGATGCCCACGTTGGCGAACGCGGGGTCAAGCTGTCTGGCGGGCAACGCCAGCGCATCGCTATCGCCCGCGTGATGCTGAAAGACGCGCCCATCCTGCTGTTGGATGAAGCCACCAGCGCACTCGATTCCGAAGTCGAGTCAGCCATCCAGCAAAGTCTCTACCGCCTCATGGAAGGCAAGACGGTCGTCGCCATCGCACACCGCCTTTCGACTATCGCGGCAATGGACAGGCTGATCGTTCTCGACCAGGGCAGAATCGTAGAGGAGGGCGACCACGAAGCCTTGCTGAAACGTGGTGGATTGTATGCCTTGCTGTGGGCTCACCAGAGCGGTGGTTTTCTGGGAAACACTACCGATGCATTGGCTGCTATGGCTGCCAATCATTGATGCGGTCGAGACGGACGCTGGTGCGCTTAGACAGTATGGGACTGCGGCTATAATTATAACCCTTCGCCAAAAAAATCCTGAAAGCACGAAAATCAAATGTTTCGCCTATTTTTGATTCTGGTTTTAACGCTTATATTCCCTATCTCCTTGTTCGCCATGCCTTTCTGGGGTGATAAGGAATCCCGGCCGGTCGATACGGTTCTATCCACGCTCAAGCCGGGGCAGTTTATATGGGAGGGCGATGCCGTTCCCTCGGGACCGATTGTGGTGGTGGTTAGCCTGACCGAGCAGAGGGCTTACGTTTACCGTAACGGTATCCGTATTGGCGTATCATCAGCGAGTACTGGCAAGCGTGGATACGATACCCCGACCGGCGTGTTTATGATCTTGCAGAAAGACAAGGATCACACCTCAAAGAAGTATAACAATGCCCCGATGCCCTACACGGAGAGGTTGACCTGGGATGGCGTGGCGCTGCACGCTGGCGGACTACCTGGCTATCCCTCCTCTCACGGCTGCGTTCATTTGCCCTCCGAGTTTGCGCGTCTCCTGTTCGAGGTTTCACCGATGGGCATGACAGTGGTCATAGCTGACGAGAACAGTGCTCCTTACGATGTCGCCCACCCGCCCGCGCTCGCACCAGTCGACGCGAAGAAAGGCACGGTCGTCGAGGTGCCACGCCTGTCACCCAATGAGGAATATCGATGGCAACCAGAAAAATCAACCGAAGGTCCAATTTCAATCGTAATAAGCGGCGCTGATCAGCGTGTGCTGGTTTACCGGAACGGGATTGAAATTGGACGCGCCAAAGTCTCTATTGAGCAGCCCGAACAACCGTTCGGTACGCATGCCTATATCATGCAGGAGGGGCTCGGAACAGGATCAAGCCCTATTTTAAAAACAGCTCAAGCGCATCGCTGGATAACGGTTGGTATTCCGGGCTATCTCGGCGAAGCCCGGAAACCGGCGGATGTCACCAAAGCAGAACGCTTGAGGCTGCCGACAGGCTTTGCTGAAACACTCTACGGTATCTTGACGCCGGGAACTACGTTGTTTGTAACGGACGCGCCAATACTGGAGCAACAGACGACGGCAGTCGCCCTTAACGTCATGAATGCAGATCACCCGGCTGACGAAGTGGAACAGTGAAGTCGGCTACCGGGAGCAATGATTAGCCAGCATCGACTCCTGGTGGAGGGTCGCTACCTGGCTGAAGGCACCTGCACCACTCAATAACAATCGTAGATATAAAGGATCAAAACATGAAGCCTGTCGTTTTTCTTGTCTTTTCTTTGCTCGTCGTCGCCAGCACTGCCTCAATGGCCGAGGACGATATTCGTCAGGAGCAAGTGAAGTTCCAGCCCGGCAAAACCAGCGCCAGCATCAAGGGCCACCTCAAGGGTCGCGAGACTGTCGATTATCAACTGCGTGCGTCCGCCGGGCAGACGATGGATGTCACCCTGAAGGCTAGCAACCGGTTCACCTATTTCAATGTGTATGCACCGGAGTCGGACGGTACCGCGATGTTTGCAGAAGGGGCCGGAGACAAGGCCTTCAAGGGCCTGTTGCCGAGCGATGGCACCTATGTGATCCGCGTCTATTTGATTCGCGCCGCTGCGCGCAGGAATGAAGCAGGAAGCTATGCGTTGTCTCTTTCCGTCGACGGTGCCCCTCTGAAGCCGGTGTCTGGCAAAGTGGATGCCATGCTCCCTGGGACACCCTATCACGCCCAGTCCTCCATCCCCTGCAAACCCGCCTATTCAGAAGTGGCTAAATGCGAAGCTTCAGTCATTCGGCGCAGTTCCGACGGCTCGGCTACCGTTGACATTCGCTGGGGATCCGGCACGAAACGCAGTATTCTTTTCGTGCATGGCAAGCCTGCAGCAGCAGACACGTTTCAGGAGATGAGCTACAAGAAGAATGGAGACATAACCATCGTTCAGTTCGGTGGCGAGGAGCGTTTTGAGATTCCCGATGCGCTGATACACGGGGGCTGAGGCCGTGTATGTTTCAGAATGACGGATTAAGGAAAAGCCGGAATCATCTGGCTTTTGTTTTTACGCCACGCCCAGGCTTGCCAGATAATCTTCGTAGTTGCCGGTGTAATCCACCACGCGATCGGGGCGGATTTCCAGCACTCGGGTGGCCAGCGAACTGACGAACTCGCGGTCGTGCGAGACGAAGATCAGGGTGCCTTTGTATTTTTCCAAAGAGGTGTTGAGCGACTCGATGGATTCCATGTCCATGTGGTTGGTCGGTTCGTCCATCAGGAGCACGTTGGTGCGGTCGAGCATGAGCTTGCCATAGAGCATGCGGCCCTGTTCGCCGCCGGAGAGCACTCGCACCGGCTTCTTGACGTCGTCGCCGGAGAACAGCAGGCGGCCGAGCATGCCGCGCACCAGGGTGTCGTCGTCGCCTTCCTGCGTCCATTGCTTCATCCAGTCGAACAGCGGCATGTCGCTGTCGAATAACGCACTGTGGTCCTGCGCGAAGTAGCCGAGTTTGGCTTTTTCCGCCCATTTGACTTGGCCGTGGTTGGGCTTGAGATCGCCCATCAGACAGCGCAGCAGGGTGGTCTTGCCGGCGCCGTTTTCGCCGATGATGGCCACGCGCTCGCCGGCTTCGATCATGAGGTCGAGATCGTTGAACAGGGTGCGGTCAAAGCCGTGGCTGAGTTTCTGCACTTCGAGAGCGTTGCGATGCAGTTTTTCCTTGTCGTCGAACTCGAAACGGATGAACGGGTACTGGCGCGAGGACGGCTTGATGTCCTCGATCTTGATTTTCTCGATCTGCTTGGCGCGGCTGGTGGCCTGGCGTGCCTTGGATTTGTTGGCGCTGAAACGGCGTACGAAATCTTGCAGCTCGGCGACTTTTTCCTTGGCCTTGGCGTTGTCCTTGGTCAACTGGGCGCGCGCCATGGTCGAGGCTTCCATGTAGTCGTCGTAGTTTCCGGGGTAAATCGTGATGCGGCCGTAATCGACATCCGCCATGTGGGTGCAGACCTGGTTAAGGAAGTGGCGGTCGTGCGAAATGATCACCATGGTGGAGTTGCGGTCGTTTAGCACGTCCTCCAGCCAGCGGATGGTGTTGATGTCCAGGTTGTTGGTCGGTTCGTCCAGCAGCAGGATGTCGGGGTTGGCGAACAGCGCCTGCGCTAGCAGCACGCGCAGCTTCCAGCCTGGGGCCACGGAGCTCATCAGGCCGCTGTGTTGTTCGGTAGGGATGCCAATGCCGCTCAACAATTCGCCTGCACGCGCTTCGGCTGTATAGCCGTCCAGTTCGGCGAAGCGGCCTTCCAGTTCGGCGGCGTGCATGTAGTCGTCCTCGGTCGCCTCCGGGTTCATGTAGATGGCGTTCTTCTCGGCGTTGACGCGCCACATTTCCTCGTGGCCCATCATCACCACATCGATGACTCGCTGGTCCTCATAGGCGAACTGGTCCTGGCGCAGCCAAGCCATGCGCTCGTTGCTGTCGAGGGCGATGGTGCCGGAAGTTGGCTCCAGTTCCCCTGCCAGAATGCGCATGAAAGTGGATTTGCCGCAACCGTTGGCGCCGATCAGGCCGTAGCGGTTGCCGTCGCCGAACTTGACGGAAACATTCTCGAACAGGGGCTTGGCCCCGAATTGCATGGTGATGCTGTTGGTGACTAGCAAGGTGGATTCTCGTGATAAAAATTAAGCGAATTGGTTGTGAATGACGACTTTATCCATCGGCAGTTGCCCGCCTCTTGGCAAAGGCTCCCTGATGCCCTTGCCGATCGCGACGAACATGGCGATGGCGTGATCCTGCGGCAGCTTGATGAGCTTGCCGACGGCATCGAAATCGAAGCCGTCCATAGGACAGGAGTCGTAGCCCATCTCCTTGGCCGCCAGCATCAGCGTCATCGCTGCCATGCCGCAGGAGCGCATGGCCTCGTCGCGCTGTACCTGATCCTTGCCACCGTAATACTGGCCGATGGCTGGGACGAGGTAGTCCTGCACCGGCTGCGGCGCATCCTTCCAGTAGCGCGCCGGCTCCTTCTCCCAGGACTTGAGGTCGGCGGTCATCACCACCAGCAGCGATGAGTCGGTGACCTGCGCCTGATCCCAACTCACGGTGCGAATCTGCTGGCGCAATTCCGGATCCCGCACCAGCACGAAGCGCCAGTTCTGGATGTTGAAGGCAGTGGGGGAGAGCAGGGCGAGCGACATCAGCTTTTCGATCTCGGCTTCGCTGATGCGGTGCTCAGGGTCGAAGCCCTTGATGGAACGGCGGTTTGATATGGCTTGTGTGACATTCATAACGGTTCTTTCTGGTAATGAATTGCGGTGATTTCCAGTTCCATGTCGCCAGCAGGGCGGCGCCATTTTACGACCTCGCCGATGCGGTGGCCGATGAGCGCCTTTGCCAACGGTGATGCCCAGCTTACTCTGTTCTGTGCGACATCGGCTTCGTCCTCGCCGACGATGGCGTAATGGTGCAGGTCGCCGTTTTCATCTTCCAGGCTGACGCTGGCGCCGAAGCGGACTTCGTTTTCCGGTTGCGTGGCCGGGTCGACCACGATGGCGCTTTCCAGCCGCGCAACGTAGTAGCGCAAATCGCGCTCGGCCTCGGCTTTTTCCTGCATCGCGAACGGGTCGTCCCTTTTGGCCATAAGCTGGTTGCGAAGGGCTTCCAGCCGCAAGGCCGCATCCTGCAACTGCTTGAGTCCGGCTGGCGTGACGTAGTTGGGGTGGGGGCTGACCGGACGCTCCATCAGCTCGTCGCCGGCCTGCTCGAATTTGTCCTCGTTGAGGAAGGCGCGGCTCATAGCTCGAACACCTCGCCCCGCTGCAGAAAATGCGCCTGCCTTTTGCCTAGGGCAGCGCGGATTTCGGTGTGCACCTGCTCCACCTTGTCCGGCTCGATGTGCGTCACCAGCAGTTGGGCCGGGCCTTGCAGCCGTGCCACTCCGCGTGCCAGCAGGCTGGGTGTGGTGTGGCGCGAGCGTTCAGCCACGGCGGCATCAGCGTCGCGCATGGTGGTTTCCAACATCACATATTTCAAGTTTTCCACAGAATTCAAAGTATCCCAGAACGCCTCGCAATAAGTGGTGTCGCCACTGAAAGCGAAACTGCCCTGGCCGGCATCGATCAAATATCCTACTGCTGGCACAGTGTGGCGAGCAGGCAGAGCGGTGATCTGCCGCTTACCGAGTGCGACTGTTTCATCTTGCTGCAGCGGCTCGAAGCGAATGTAAGCTTGCTCCGGAGTCGGTAAGACGCTGTAGTCCGGCCACAGCACGCCGTTGAATACGTGCGCCTTGAGCGCGGCTACCGTCTCTGGCAGCCCATGTACCGTGATCGGGCCATCCCGCATCGTCAGCGCCGCGTCTGACAGCAGCGGCAGGAACAGCAAGTGATCGAGGTGCGAATGGGTGAGGAATACGTGCCGTATGCCCGCCATTTCCTCCAGAGTCAGGTCGCCGACGCCAGTGCCGCAGTCCACCAGAATATCGCCGTCGACCTGGATCGCAGTAGTACGCAGTTCACTGCATGCGCCGCCGGAACAGCCAAGGATGCGAATTCTCACCATGCACTCCTTTGTGGTTTTTCAGCGATCATGCGACGTCAGGCAGGCGCTTTTTCCGGGGGTCGCTACCACCGGCTGCGCCGGCGGGGCTTGCTCCGCCCTGCGGAAGCGCTACTCCCATTCGATGGTGGCTGGCGGCTTGCCGGAGATGTCGTACACCACGCGATTGATGCCGCGCACTTCGTTGATGATGCGGTTGGAGACCTTTCCCAGCAGGCTATAGGGCAACTCCGCCCAATGCGCGGTCATGAAGTCGCTGGTTACCACTGCACGCAAGGCCGCCACATATTCGTAGGTGCGGCCGTCGCCCATCACGCCGACGCTCTTGACCGGGAGGAACACGGTGAAAGCTTGCGAGGTTTTTTCGTACCAGCCGGAAGCGCGTAGCTCCTCG
>Ga0316616_100000031_pt1 | contig 34048 bp, 32 predicted proteins | sample OWC_Aug_M1_C1_D1_FD_207660 | JGI IMG/M metagenome (GOLD analysis project Ga0316616, IMG submission 207660) | Wetland soil microbial communities from Old Woman Creek delta, Ohio, United States - OWC_Aug_M1_C1_D1_B | ecosystem: Environmental > Terrestrial > Soil > Wetlands | place: USA: Ohio... | reverse complement strand
CGGCCAACTGGTTCATCAAGCTGGATTTCCCGACGTTAGGTTGTCCGACCATCACTACCTGGATGCCTTCGCGCAACAGGTTGCCGTGTCTTGCGCCGGAGAAAACAGCCTGCAAATCAGTGCTGATGCCGACCAGCCTTTCCTCCACCTTGCCTTGAGAAATGAAATCTATTTCCTCTTCTGGAAAGTCCAGACAGGCTTCGACATACATGCGCAGATCTATAAGTCGATCGCGTAATTGGTGGATGTGCTGCGAGAACTCCCCGGACAGCGATCGTGCAGCGCTACGAGCGGCTTCAACGGTAGCCGCCTCGATGACATCGGCCACAGCCTCGGCCTGAGCAAGATCCAGCTTGTCGTTAAGATAGGCGCGACGGGTAAATTCGCCCGGCTCCGCCTGTCGGGCACCGAGCGTAATGCAGCGCGCCAATAACAACTGCATTAATACCGCGCCGCCATGCGCCTGCAATTCCAGCACATCCTCGCCGGTATAAGAGTGGGGGGCAGGGTAATAAATGGCGATGCCGCGGTCGATCAGGCTGCCGTCTGCGTCCCTGAAAGGCAGATAGGCTGCATAGCGCGGCGATGGGCACATGCCCAGTACGCCATGGGCAATATCCTGGCTGGCTGGTCCGGAAACACGCACCACGCCTATGCCGCCGCTACCTGGAGCGGTAGCGATGGCGGCAATTGTGTCAGCCCTAGGCATTTCCTTTCTTGCCATGCTGCCCGATGGTACGGTTTATATGCCATTGCTGTGCGATAGAAAGCACGTTGTTGACCAGCCAGTAAAGAACCAACCCCGCCGGGAAGAAGAAGAAGAACACGCTGAATACCACCGGCATGATCTTCATCACCTTCGCCTGGATCGGATCCGGCGGCGTCGGATTGAGCCTGGTCTGAATAATCATGGTGATGCCCATCAGCACCGGCAGCACGTAATATGGATCAATAGCAGACAAGTCTTGAATCCACAGGGCAAATGGTGCCTGACGCATTTCTACGCTGCCCAGCAGCACCCAGTAAAGCGAGATAAAGACCGGAATCTGAATAAGAATAGGCAAACACCCGCCCATCGGGTTGATCTTTTCTTTCTTGTACAGTTCCATCATGGCCTGATGCAACTTCTGGCGATCATCGCCATATTGTTCCTTCATGCGTTGCAAGCGCGGAGCCAGTTCGCGCATTTGCGCCATGGAGCGGTAGCTGGCAGCTGACAGCGGGTAGAACGCCAGCTTGATCAAAATCGTCAGAATAATGATAGCGACGCCCCAGTTATGCACCAGCTTCTGGATCATGGAAAGCAGCCAGAACAATGGGCTGGCGATGATCGTGAGCCACCCGTAATCAACCGTATATTCCAGCCCGGGCGCGACTGCCTTGAGCTGATCTTGTTCTTGCGGACCGGCGTAGAGGCGGGCCTCGGTTCTCAGGCTTGCTGCCGGTGCGATATTGCCAAGACTACTGACCTCACCCATGGAAAACAGGTTGCTGGACAATTGCTTGGTGTAATACTCTCGTTCCACGCCCTGCTTGGGAATCCAGGCGCTAACAAAATAATGCTGTACCAAACCTATCCAGCCATTATTGGCATTCGTGGAAAGGTTGTTCTTCTTCATATCGTCGAAGCTTACTTTTTTATATTTGTTTTCATCCGTAAAGTAAGCGGCCCCAGTGAAGGTAGGCATCATCCTTGAGCCTTTTGACGATTCACTGTCATGCACGATCTGGTAGTAAACGGATGGAGCGAGTGCTGTGGTACCGCCATTGCGAATTTCAAAAGCAACGTCGGTAACATAGCTGCCGCGGTGGAAGATGTAAACTTTGTCTACTTGCACGCCCTTGCCATCATTCCAGGCAAGGCGCACTTCCAGCTTGTCCTGTCCATCCTGCAGAAGGTAATTACCTGACGAGGTTGAATATACCGATTTATGCGTAGGCAGTCCGTTCCCGATAAGGCCTGACTGAGCAACATAAACCTTGGGGGGATGGTCATCCAGCAACGCAAAATCCTTGCGCTTGTCGTCACTATCGCGATACTTCAACAAGACTGCGCGACGCAGATCACCGCCCAGGGTATCAATTTCCGCCTTAATCAAATCCGTTTGCACCAGAATGCGTTGCCCCTGTTGCAGTATGCCCGCATCTTCCTTTTCCTGCGGTGCGGCCGGCTGTGTGGACCCCGCCTTGGGAATGCTAATGTCCGCTGTTACTGCATCACCAGAGGCTTGTTGCTGGGGCTGGAGCGTATGATCGCGCTGCCATGCTTCCCAAAGCATGAGGATGGAGAAAGAAAAAACGACAAACAGGATTAAACGCTTGGGGTCCATAAATTAGGATGCTCTTTAGAAAAACTTACGGTAATGGATCGTAACCGCCGTCATGCCATGGATGACAACGCAGTAAACGGCGTACTGCAAGCTTGGTGCCCTGCCACGTACCGTATTTTTGCAGCGCCTGGCAAGCGTAGTGTGAACAACTGGGACTATAACGGCAATTGCTGCCGAGCAGGGGGCTCAGCAGATATTGGTACCCGTTGATTAGCCAGACCAGAAGACGACCCATGTGTTTATTTATGTCCGCAACTTGCCCAGCAATTGCTGGAATTCTGCACTGATTTCTGCATGTTGCTGATGTGCGAACTCCTTATAAGGCCTGACCAGAATATCCACACCACCCAGTGCATGTTGCCCCTGCCTGAAAAGTTCACGCAGAACGCGTCTCATATAATTACGCCGCACAGCGAGGCGCACGGTTTTTTTTCCGACAATCATGCCAAGCCGGGGATAACCCAATGTATTGGGCATGTAATGTATCACTATGGCCGCCCCGGAAATACGCTTGCGAAAATTAAAAACGGATGAAAATTCATCCGTTTTCTTTAGTTTCAATCGGCCAGTAAAACCGAAATCCGTCACGCACTAAACAGCGAGACGGGCACGCCCCTTGGCACGCCGCGAAGCGATGACAGCGCGACCTCCACGGGTTTTCATGCGCACCAGAAAGCCGTGGGTACGAGCGCGGCGAACCTTTGAAGGCTGATAAGTGCGTTTCATATTAGTCTCCGATATCTTGGTTTTATGCAGTAAAAAGGGCGTAATTAAACCCCGAAAATCCCCGTGCTGTCAACATTAATTTGTATATGCACTTGTGGATAAGTTATCGCAAACAGGCTAAGATTCTGTACTTTTACTGGCATAGTTCAATGTGCCTCTTAAAGGGGAGCAATAGTTCTGTGCTAGTTGTATATCACCCAATTTTAAGAAGATTTTAACGCGCATTTGATGGAAAATTTCTGGTCCACTTGCCTCGGTCGCTTCAAGAAAGAGCTTTCCGCCCAGCAATACAACACCTGGATCAAACCGTTGCGATGCGAGATTTACGGTGATGGTGTGCGTCTGCTGGCACCCAACCGCTTTGTCCTGCAGTGGGTTAAGGACCGTTTCCTGGGCAAGGTCGAACAGATTGGTAGGGAAATGTTCGATCGACCAGTAGCGATCGAACTTGCTCTGATCGATTCCGGGTTACCTGTTTTGGTAGAGACAGAAAATAAATCTGACACCACCGAAAAAAAACCGGGACCCAAACAGACAAAACATAAAGCCATCGAGGATGTTTCCGGGCTTAATCCTTCTTTTAATTTTGACAACTTCGTCACCGGCAAAGCCAACCAACTGGCGCGTGCCGCTGCCATTCAGGTAGCCGAAAATCCGGGAACTGCATATAACCCGCTATTTATCTATGGTGGTGTTGGATTAGGAAAAACCCATTTAATACAGGCTATTGGCAATCACCTACAGCAACATCGGCCGGAAGCAAAAATTCGCTATCTGCATGCAGAACGCTATGTTTCCGATGTGGTAAAGGCTTATGAACACAAAGCCTTCGACGAATTTAAACGTACTTACCACTCCCTGGATTTACTGCTGATCGACGACATTCAGTTTTTTGCCAAAAAAAATCGGACGCAGGAAGAGTTTTTCTACGCCTTCAATGCCCTGATCGAAGCCAAAAAGCAAATTATCATTAGCTGCGATACCTATCCCAAGGAAATCGCCGACATGGACGAGCGTTTACGCACCCGCTTCAGCTGGGGATTGACCGTTGCCATTGAACCACCAGAATTAGAAATGCGAGTTGCCATCCTGCTCAAGAAGGCCGAGATGCAACGCATTGACCTGCATGAGGATGTCGCATTTTTCATAGCCAAACAGATTCGCTCCAGCGTGCGTGAATTGGAAGGCGCGCTTAATCGTATCATCGCCATGGCACGATTCACTGGACATTCTATTGATGTTTCATTGGCAAAAGAAGCGCTTAAGGATTTGATCGCAGTACGTGGAAGACAGATATCGATAGAAAATATCCAGAAAACCGTTGCCGATTATTACAAAATAAAAGTAGCTGATATGTACTCGAAAAAGCGTTCACGCAATGTCGCCAGGCCAAGACAGGTTGCAATGTCCTTGACACGTGAACTGACGGACCGAAGCTTTCCGGAAATAGGTGAGGCATTTGGTGGCCGTCATCACACTACCGTAATACATGCCTGTGATGAAATCGAAAAACTCCGTCAGAATGATCCCAATTTAGGACGAGATATCGCTTTTCTGGTTCAGGTCATTAGAGATTAAGGAAATGCTACAGAGAAGCTGTGGGTGAAAGATGGATAAGTTTAATAATTTGAGAATACTTGAAATACTCAACAATCTATCCACAATCAATCTCAAAGATAACTGCTCTCTTTAATTAAAAGTAATATATTGATAAATATACATAAATTAACTTATCCACAAACTTTTGCCCTATTATTAATTATTATCAGGATTATTTAGAATGAAGATCAAAATAAATCGTGATGCTCTTCTGAAGCCACTTTCATCCGTAAGCAGCATTGTTGAACGACGCCATACCCTCCCCATTTTGACTAATCTACTGCTAGAGGCCAAGCAGGATGGGGTAACTTTGACGGCAACAGATCTGGAAATGCAAATATCACTTTCATTGCAGACAGAACCAGGAGTCGAAGTTGCAACAACCGTTTCGGCACGAAAGATGTTGGAGATTTGTCGATCGCTTCCTGAGCAAGCTGATATCACAATTGATATCAGTGACAATCGAATGTTGATTAAAGCAGGTAAAAGCCGTTTCAATTTGCAGACTTTGCCAGCAGAAGATTATCCATTGATGGCCAAAGCGACTGGAGAAACTAGTTTGGTGCTTGCCATTACACAACAAAAACTGAAAAAATTGTTGGGTCAGGTTGAATACGCGATGGCGCAACAAGACATCAGATACTATCTCAACGGCCTGTTGCTTGAAGTGAATGGCAATCGATTGAGTGTAGTGGGCACAGACGGGCACCGTTTGAGCTTTACTTCGACAAATCTTGAGCAAACGTACGAAAAACAAGAGCTCATACTTCCTCGCAAGACCGTGTTGGAACTGATCAAGTTGCTGAGTGATAGCGACGAAACGGTTTCCATAGAGGTAAGTTCAAATCAGATTAATTTCTCTTTCAGCAACATCCGCCTGATCTCCAAAGTGATTGATGGGAAATTTCCTGATTACACAAGAGTTATCCCGGTTGGTTACCAGAATAGTTTTTCCGTAGACCGCCAGACCATATTGTTGGCGATGCAACGGGCATCCATTCTGTCCAACGAAAAGTTCCGTGGTATTCGCATGGTGTTGGGAAGTTCCAGTTTGCGTCTCATTAGCAGCAACAGCGAACAGGAAGAGGCAGAGGAAGAATTGGAAATCAGCTATGATGGCGAGCCGCTGGATATTGGCTTCAATGTGACCTATATGATTGATGTCTTGACTAACGTAGACAGCGAAACCGTTACATTTTCTTTTGCCGACGCTAACAGCAGTTGTTTGGTTACCATTCCCAGTGATGTCACCTACAAATATGTGGTGATGCCGATGCGCATTTAGAATGACAAAATTAACCCGATTGTTTCACGTGAAACCATAAAAATGACAGAATACGATTCCACCAGCATTAAAATTCTTGAAGGCCTGGATGCAGTACGCAAGCGCCCCGGCATGTATATTGGCGATACTTCTGATGGTTCCGGCCTTCACCACATGGTGTTCGAAGTGCTGGATAACGCCATTGATGAGACGTTGGCTGGACATTGCGACGAGATCAAGGTGATTATTCACCCGGATAATTCCATCAGCGTTTCCGATAATGGCCGCGGGATTCCTACGGATATCAAGGAAGACGATATCAAAGCGGTAAAACGGTCGGCGGCTGAAATCGTCATGACAGAATTGCACGCCGGAGGCAAGTTCGACCAGAATTCCTACAAGGTTTCTGGCGGCTTACACGGCGTAGGTGTTTCCGTGGTGAACGCTCTTTCCGAATGGTTGCGTCTCAAGATCTACCGGAAAGGAAAAGTACATCAGATGGAGTTTCGTCGCGGTGAAGCGGTCGCGCCATTGGCGGTGACCGGCACCACGGAACGCAAAGGAACTGAAGTCCATTTCATGGCCGCTGCAGAAACCTTCAACAATATCGAGTTCCACTTCGATATTCTGGCCAAGCGTATACGTGAACTGTCCTTCCTGAATAATGGCGTCAATATCGAATTGGTTGATCAACGTACCGGAAAAAGCGAAAACTTCGCCTATTCTGGCGGGGTCAAGGGTTTCGTCGAATACATGAGCCGCAGCAAAACAGTACTCCATCCCAAAGTTTTCCATGCTATCGGTGAGAAGGAAGGCATAACGGTGGAGGTGGCGATGCAATGGAACGACTCCTACAGTGAAACCGTGCAGTGTTTTACTAATAACATACCGCAGCGGGACGGCGGTACACACCTGACTGGTCTGCGTACCGCTATGACCCGTACGCTCAACAACTACATCGAGCAGAACGATTTTGCCAAAAAGGCTAAGGTCGATACTAGCGGCGACGATATGCGTGAAGGCCTGACCTGCGTGCTATCGGTCAAGGTGCCGGAACCCAAGTTCTCATCCCAGACCAAGGACAAGCTGGTGTCGTCGGAAGTGCAGCCGGTGGTGCAGGAGGTGGTAGCCGCAAAGTTGGCGGAGTTTATGCTGGAAAACCCGATCGATGCCAAAATCATCTGCGGCAAGATCGTCGAAGCAGCGCGCGCCAGGGAAGCTGCGCGCAAAGCGCGCGAGTTGACCCGTCGTAAGGGTGTGATGGATGGCCTGGGCCTGCCGGGCAAACTGGCTGACTGTCAGGAACGCGACCCGGCCAAGTGCGAACTGTATCTGGTCGAGGGTGATTCCGCTGGTGGGTCGGCCAAACAAGGTCGCGACCGCAAGTTCCAGGCGATTCTGCCGCTCAAGGGTAAAATCCTCAATGTGGAAAAGGCGCGTTTCGACAAGCTGCTGTCCTCGCAGGAAATCGCCACCCTGATCACCGCGCTCGGCACCAGCATCGGTAAGGATGACTTCAGCGCCGACAAGCTGCGTTACCACCGCATCATCATCATGACCGATGCCGACGTCGACGGTGCACACATTCGCACCCTGCTGCTTACCTTCTTCTACCGCCAGATGACGGAGCTGGTCGAACGTGGCCATATCTACATCGCCCAGCCGCCGCTGTACAAGGTCAAGCAGGGCAGGGACGAGCGCTATCTGAAGGACGAGCACGAACTCAACGAATACCTGCTGCAATCCGCCCTCAACAACGCAGAACTGACTACGAGTGAAGGTGCGGAGGTGATTACGGGCGAAGCGCTGGCGCAGATGGCCAAGGAGATGGTGCTTACCGAAGCTATCGTCAAGCGCCTTGCGCCGCTCTATGACGAAGTCGTTCTACGCTCGCTGCAGCACATGGCCAAGCTGGATTTGACCAGCGAACCTACGGCAGAGGCCGCCGCTCAGGAATTACGCGGCAAGCTCGCCGATTATGGATGTGAGGTCAAGGTCGGCTTCGATCAAGAAACCGAGAGCTACCGCCTGGAAATCAACAAATACCTGCACGGCAATCTGCAATGCAGCATCATCGATCCGGAATTACTGGCCAGCGGCGACTACCGCCAGATTCGCAGAACCGCTGATATGCTGCACGGCTTGTTAAGCGAGGGTGCCAGGATCAAGCGTGGCGAGAAACAACAGCCCATTACCGAATTCAAGCAGGCTTTGGATTGGCTGCTCAACGAGGCCAAGCAGGGCCTCAATATCCAGCGCTACAAGGGCTTGGGCGAGATGAACCCGGAGCAGTTGTGGGAAACTACTATGGACCCGCAAGTACGTCGCCTGCTTAAGGTGCAGATTGAGGACGCCATCACCGCAGACGAAATCTTTACAACGTTGATGGGTGACCAGGTAGAGCCACGCCGCGCTTTTATCGAGAGCAATGCATTGGGTGTAAGCAACCTGGACGTTTAGTATTACAGGTTCTCGGAATAAGAGAGAAAAGGCCCCAGAACGCGTTATCTCTGATGGGGTGGATATAAAATACCTTGGCTACATCAAGAAAAAAGCCACAAGATGCGAGAGTATCTTGTGGCTTTTTTCATTTCTACTAAAAGAGGTGTCGAAAATCGGTTGTACATCGATTAGGAATAAGTCACGAATATGCGATATCCCGTTGCTTTGACATTATTGGCATTGAACAGAATCTTCAGACGGGCCTCACCGAAAGCCGCCAGCCCGGTTTCTGGTTTGATCTCTTTGGGCAAGTATTCCTCTGGAGTGAGTGTCCGGCGCAGTGCCGGTTTTCCGTAAAGATCAGTCAGGGTCAACTCCAGCAGCGGATAAGCTTGGGGGAAAGCGGCCCGGTTAATGAGGTTGCAGCTAAGGATATAAACACCTTGGTGCTCCGGATCTTCTTGCAGATCAGTATCATCGATATTCAATAAGCTTGCTTGCTGTGGCAACTTCACGGTACAGCCTGCAACAGCGCAAGCTTTGTCCAGAAGGGGACGGCTTTGTGGCAGAAGGACGGCAATCTCGGTGCGCAGAAAGTAAACGCTCTGCCCCAGCGCGAGTGCTATCAACAGTAACAAAAATGGCCACAGCACCCAGGTGGGTGTTGCTGTCTTGGAAGAAGGTGGAACTGCCCATGAAAATTCCGGTAGCATATCTTCTTCCATATCCGTGCCATGTGCTTGATCCTCTGAGAGCGTAACGCTTTCAGAGGATGCATCGGATATGAACATGAGTGGCTCAGCGGTGTCTTGGGGAAAAGATTCGTCGATATTTTCCTCAATGCTAAGTGGATCTGATTCTTTTTTGTCGACAGCAACATCGCTGTCCCCAATTTCTGACAGGTGATCATTTGCGTTGAATACATCGCCGCACTTGCCGCAGCGGACATCGCCGCCGTGCGCATCAAGCTGCTTGGGGCCGATCAGGAAACTGACACCGCAGGCCGGACAGGTGGTCACCAAGCTCATCGTTTGGTGCCTGTCAGCAGGACCCAGTTCTCCATGGTAATCGGGGTATTCATGTCGAACCAGGCAGCATAGGTCGCACTGACATTTTCCGCTTGTTCACGCAGAATGCCGGACAGCGCGATGCGCCCGCCCGGGCGGCAGTAGCCAGCCAAGGCGGGGGCGAGCACCGTGAGCGGGCTGGCGAGGATGTTGGCGACCACCACGTCGGCCACGAATGCCGGCATTTCGTCCGGCAATGTAAAGCGGACCTCGGCACGGTTGTTATCGGCGTTGTAGCCGCTGGCTTCCATGGCCTGCGGGTCGATGTCCACTCCCAGCACGATGCCTGCCCCCAGCAGTTTGGCGGCGATAGCGAGGATGCCGGAACCGCATCCGTAATCGAGTACGCTTTCGTTGGCGCGAAGGTGATCGGCCAGCCAGGCGAGGCAGAGGTGGGTGGTGGGATGGCTGCCGGTGCCGAATGCCAGGCCGGGGTCGAGCACGATATTGAGGGCATCCGGGTTTGGAGCGTCGTGCCAGGAAGGCACGATCCACAGGTCGTCGCGGATGCGGATGGGCTCGAATTGCGATTGGGTGGCGCGTACCCAGTCCTGTTCGGCGACGGTTTCCACGGCATAATTCAGCGGCCCCAGCCCGGTAGACCGTTCCAGTTCGCGGACCAGTTCATCAACGGCAGTCTCGGCAGGGAGCAGCGCACTGACGACATTGTGGTGCCACATGCCGGGTGGTGCTTCGCCCGGTTCGCCAAAAATGGGGTGCTCATGCGCGGAGGCAGCGTCGGCGTCTTCGATGCTGACGGAAAGCGCACCCAATTCCATCAGCGCGTCGCTCAAAACTTCGGCGGATTCTCCCCCGGCTTCAATTTTAAGCGACTGCCAGGACATTATTTGCCAGCGATACCCAGCTTATGCTCCAGGTAATGAATGCTGGTGCCGCCTTGGCGGAATTCGCCGTCACTCATCAGATCAAGATGTAGCGGGATATTGGTCTTGATGCCTTCTACCACCATTTCGGATAGCGCGGTGCGCATGCGATTAAGTGCCTGGTCACGCGTGTCACCGTAAGCCAACAGCTTGCCGATCATGGAATCATAATGCGGCGGCACCATGTAGCCGTGATAGGCATGGGTATCGACGCGGATACCGGGGCCGCCGGGCATGTGAAAGCCGGTGATGCGCCCCGGAGAGGGGATGAAACTGGCTGGATCTTCGGCGTTGATGCGACATTCCACGGCATGGCCGCGCAACTGGATATCTTTTTGAGCGAACGCCAATTTTTCACCCGCCGCTACGCGCAACTGGGTCTGCACGATGTCAATGCCGGTGACTAGTTCGGTAACTGGATGTTCCACCTGCACCCGTGTATTCATCTCGATGAAATAGAACTCGTCGTTTTCGTACAAGAACTCGAATGTGCCTGCGCCGCGATAATTAATGGTACGACAGGCCTCTGCGCAGCGCTCGCCGATAGTGGCGATCAGCTTGCGATCTATGCCCGGCGCCGGTGCTTCCTCCAGAACCTTTTGGTGGCGGCGCTGCATCGAACAGTCCCGCTCGCCCAGGTACACGGCATTGCCATGCTGATCGGCCAGCACCTGGATTTCAACGTGGCGCGGCCTGGTGAGGAATTTTTCCATGTAGACCATGGGATTGCCAAAGGCGGCCTGCGCCTCGGCTTTGGTCATGTTGACGGAGTTGATCAGCGCCGCCTCGGTATGCACTACGCGCATGCCACGCCCGCCGCCGCCGCCCGCCGCCTTGATGATCACGGGGTAACCGATATGCTTGGCTGCACGCATGATTTCTTGCGGATCATCGCCCAGTGCGCCGTCGGAACCAGGCACGCAGGGCACACCGGCTTGCTTCATGGCGTCCTTGGCGCTGACCTTGTCCCCCATCAGGCGGATGGTCTCAGCGCGTGGGCCGATAAAGACGAAGCCGGACTGCTCGACGCGCTCGGCGAAATCGGCGTTCTCAGACAGGAAACCGTAGCCGGGGTGGATAGCTTCGGCATCGGTCACCTCGGCTGCGCTGATCACGGCTGGAACATGCAGATAACTCTGGCTGGAAGGCGCTGGGCCGATACAAACCGATTCGTCGGCCAGTTTGACGTATTTGGCTTCCCGGTCGGCCTCGGAATACACCGCAACGGTTTTGATTCCCAGTTCACGGCATGCTCTCTGAATGCGCAAGGCAATTTCGCCTCGGTTGGCAATAAGGACTTTCTCGAACATTGGGAAGCCCCTTTTAGTTAACCAATAATGAAAAGTGGTTCGCCGTATTCGACGGGCTGGCCGTTTTCGACCAGGATAGCTTTGATAACGCCGCTCTTGTCCGCCTCGATTTCATTCAGAAGCTTCATGGCTTCGATGATGCAGACCGTGTCACCGGCAGTGACGCTGGAGCCGACGTCAACAAAGGCTTTTGCATCCGGCGACGATGAGCGGTAGAAGGTGCCGACCATGGGCGACTTGACCACGTGGCCGTCGATGACAGGCTCGGCAGCTTCGGCTGGCTCGGCAGCAGGTGCCGCTGCGGGCGCGACGGGCGGCGGCATGTGCATCATAGAGTGCTGCATGTAGGCCGGTGCGTATTGCATTTGGCCAGCAGCCGGTTGACGGCTGATGCGTACTTTTTCCTCGCCCTCGGTTAATTCCAGCTCGGAAATGCCGGATTCCTCGACCAGGTCGATCAGTTTCTTCAGTTTGCGCAGATCCATGGATATCCCCAGATTCAGTCTTGCAAGTTATTGATGGCATACTCCAGCGCCAGCTCGTAGCCTTGCGCACCCAGACCGCAAATCACACCGACGGCGATGTCGGAGAAATAGGAATGGTGGCGGAAAGACTCGCGTGCGTGCACGTTGGAGAGGTGTACTTCGATAAACGGTATCTTGACTGCCGCCAGTGCGTCGCGCAGGGCGACCGAGGTGTGAGTGAAGGCGGCAGGGTTGATGAGAATGAAATCGGCCTTGTTGTCGGCCAGCGATTGCACCTTGTTGACCAGTTCGGCTTCGCTGTTGCTCTGAAAAGCTTCCAGCGCCACGCCGGCGGCTTTCGCGCGAACTGCCAGACGCTGATTGATGCCGTCCAGAGTGGTCTTGCCGTAATGTTGCGGCTCCCGCAATCCGAGCAGATTGAGGTTGGGACCGTGCAACACGATGATGGATTTATCAGCCATTGTTTGATCGTTTTTTCAACACGCAGGCGTGGTTACAAGATTGCAAGTTTGCCGCAAATAGGGGGGATTTGTCCAGAGAATTGCCGTAATTTAACGAAATTCCAGTTTTTTCAGTTGCTTAGCGCGAGATGCTGAGCAAGGGCTGTAAAGTCTGTTCCACGACACCCATATCGAGACGCCCCAAATAGGACGCGACCACCTTGCCATCACGTCCGATCGCGACGGTGTAGGGCAGGATGTCTTTATCATTGCCGAGGCCGGCGGCGAGGTTGGTAGCTTCGAAATCGCCGGCCAGCAGCGGGTAAGCTACCGGGTTTTGTTGCGCGAATTCCCACATTTTGTTGACATCATCGGTGGCGATGCCGATGATGGCCAGCCCGCCGGAACGATATTTTTCCTGCAGGCGCGAAAGCTCAGGCATCTCCTCACGACAGGGTGGGCACCAGGTGGCCCAGAAGTTGACCAGCAGAACCTTGCCTTGCCACTGGCTGAGGGCTTGTGTCCGGCCTTGGCTGTCGGGGAAAGTGGCGGCAAACAGTGGCCTGGTATCGGCTGAAGCGGTTGTGCTGCCGGAATGCAGCCAGGCAGCTGTGACCAACACCAGTGTCCCCACTACGGCGAGCGCGATCAGCACTCGAGCGTAGGTGCGCACTCGCCATCCTTGTGGCTGTATAACGTATTGAGCGTAACCAGGAAGCGATCCGCATCCTGGTAGCCCACGGTTTTGACTTGCGGGATTTCTCCGCCCTGCCTGTCGAAGAAAATGATGCCGGGTGGGCCGAACAGGCCGAAGCGCTGCAGCATGGCATTGTCTTCCGGCGAGTTTGCCGTCACGTCGGCCTGCAGCAGGGTCACTCCTGACAGCAGTTTTCTAACGCGTGGGTCACTGAAAGTGAACTGCTCATACTCCTTGCAGGAAACGCACCAGTCGGCATAGAAATCCAGCATGACGAACCTGCCCTTGGCCTGCTTGATGGCCGCCTCCAGTTCGCCCAAGTTTTTCACGGATTGAAATGGCAGCGCCTTGGATTTTTCCGTGGAAGCACCATAGAGTCCGGCCAGCGGCTGCAACGGGTTTTTGCTGCCGGCCAGCGCTCCCAGCAGCAGGGCGATGCCGCACACTAGGGCGATAATGCCGGCGCCCTTCCACAACTTGGCCCAGCGGCCAGCCTTGGGTGGCAGGCTGTCCAGCGCATGCAGGTAGATGGCCGGTATGATCAGCAGCGCCGCCCACAATGCCATTTGCACTGATGCCGGAATCACTGGCCCTATTAGCCACACCGCCATTCCCAGCATTACCACGCCGAAGAAATTGCGCACCGCGTTCATCCACGGGCCGGTTTTTGGCAACAAAGCACCTGCCGAGGCTCCGACCACCAGCAGCGGTACGCCCATGCCAAGGGACAGGGAGAACAACGCCACGCCTCCCAGCACTACGTCATGGGTTTGGCTGATGAAAAGCAATGTGCCGGCCAGCGGCGCTGCCACGCACGGGCTGAGGATCAGCGCCGACAGGATACCCATGACGAACACCCCGGCAAAGCGGCCGCCCTTGATGCGGTTGGTGAGGCCGACCATGCGGCTTTCCAACCCGCTCGGCAGTTGCAGCTCGTAAAAACCGAACATGGAGAGCGCCAGCAGCACGAAAATCAGCGCGCCGAAACCGAGCGCCCAGGGGTTCTGCAGGGCGGAACTGATAAGGTGTCCGGACAGTCCGGCAACAATACCGGCCAGCGTGTAGCTCAGCGCCATGCCTAGCGTATATGCCAGCGACAGGTTAAAGGCGTGCAGCCGGGTAGGGTGCGCGCCCTGGCCAACAATGATGCTGGACAGGATGGGAATCATCGGCAGCACGCACGGTGTCAGTGACAGCAGCAGGCCGAAGCCGAAGAAACCGAGCGCGATCAGCCACAGTCTGCCGCTTTGCAGCAGGGATTTGATGCGGCCGCCTTCGTCGTCTTCAGGCGGCACTACACTGGTGCCGGCAGTAGGCAGGCTGATATCCAGGGTTTTCTTGATCGGCGTGTAGCACAGGCCCTTTTCGCTGCATCCTTGGTAGCTCGCCAGCAACGTCACCGTGGCTGGCGCCGTATTGCTGGGCTGCAGCCGGATGATGGCGTCAAAGCTCTGGTGATAGACCACGGTATCGCCGAAATTGGGGTCATGTTTGGCTTCGCCTGGGGGCAGGTCGACGCTTGCGACGCTGCCTGCCGAGCCTGGTTTCAATTTGAAGCTGATGCGGTCTCGGTAAAGGTAGTGGCCGGGCGCAATGGTAAAACTGGCCTTCAGGGTCTGGCCATCAATGGCGCCGACTGCCAGTTTGAACGCCTGGTCCGGCTGCAGAAAGGCATCCTGTGGCTGGTCGAGGATTTGGTTTTTGCCGAGGGAGAAAATATCGCCGGCAAACGCCGGTGGTGCCAGCAGGCAGAACAGCAATGTCAGGACGCGCAACATCAGGATGAAGTCTCTTCGGATACCCAGTTCAAGTAGGCCGGAAGGCCGCCAGTTACTGGGACATGGATGATTTCTGGAAGTTCGTAGGGGTGAAGCGCGCGTATGGTCTGTTCCAGCGCGGCATAGCGCTCCTCGGTGGTTTTGATCAGCAGCGGGATTTCCTGTGCGCTTTCGGTTTTACCCTGCCAGTGGTAGATTGAGACACAGGGCGCCAGGATGTTGACGCAGGCGGCCTGACGTTTTTCCACCAGCTGTCCGGCCAGTTTTTCGGCGCTTTCTTGGTCGGGCAGGTTGGTCAGGACGAGAATGACATTCATAAGGATCGTTTGATTGTGCGTTTGCTATTTTTACTGATGATTTTACTCGCATTCCCCGTGCTGGAGTTGGTGCTGCTTATCGAGCTTGCACAACGCTATGGCTGGTGGCTGGCGGTTTATTTGTTAATCAGCGCCATTCTTGGGTTCATGCTGATCCAGGACGAGCGCATCGTGGTGTTCGGGCGCATGGTGCAAACCCTGCAGGAAGGCCGTCATCCGCTGCTGGCGCTGCTCGCCAGCGCCAGGAAGATGATCGCCGGGCTGCTACTAATCATCCCCGGCGTGGTGAGTGACGTGCTGGCGCTGCTGTTGCTCATTATCCCGGTACCGGCTCCCCGCCGGCGCATGCCCAAGGATGAGGATGGCGTGATCGAGGGCGAGTGGCGGCGGGAAGATTAGGCCGTGGTAAACTGCCCGCTTTGCTTAAAGCGGTAACAAGTATGTCATTTCAAGTCACCATCCAGCCCAGCGGCCACCAGTTCTCCATTCAGAACGATGAAACGGTATTGAGCGCCGCGCTCGAAGCCGGCTTCAATCTGCCCTACGGCTGCCGCAACGGCGCCTGCGGTGCCTGCAAGGGCAGGGTGCTGGAAGGCGTGGTCGACCACGGCCACTACCAGTCCCATGCGTTGAGCGAGCAGGAAAAGGACGACGGGAAGACTCTGTTCTGTTGCGCCAGGCCGCAGTCCGATCTGGCCATCGAATGCCGCGAGATCAATGCTGGCGGCGCCATCCGCGCCAGGGTCATGCCGTGCCGGGTGCAAAAACTGGAACACGTGGCGCACGACGTGATGGTGATGTGGCTCAAGCTGCCCGCCAACGAGCGCATGCAGTTCCTCGCCGGCCAGTACATCGAATTCCTGCTCAAGGACGGCAAGCGCCGCGCGTTCTCGCTGGCCAACGCTCCACACGACGACGAACTGCTGGAGCTGCACCTGCGTCTGATCCCGGGCGGCCAGTTCACCGAATACGTGTTCAATGAAATGCAGGAAAAAACCATCCTGCGCCTGGAAGGACCGCTGGGTAGTTTCTATCTGCGCGAGGAAAGCGAAAAACCTATCATCTTTGTTGCCGGCGGCACCGGCTTTGCTCCCGTCAAGGGCATCATCGAGCATGCGCTGCACCACAACCTCAAGCGCAAGATGGTGCTTTACCGTGGCGCGTTGGCGCTGCGCGACCTCTACTTGCCGGAGTTGGCGCTGCGCTGGCAGGCGGAGTACGGCGTCAGCTACGTGCCTGTGCTCTCCGATCCGCGGCCGGAAGATGACTGGAGCGGCCGGACGGGCTTCGTTCACCATGCCGTGCTACAGGATTACGTCGATTTAAGCGCTTGTCAGGTTTATTGCTGCGGCGCGCCGGCGATGGTGGAAGCCGCGCATCGCGATTTTGTCGCAGCGGGCCTGCCGGCAGAAGAGTTTTTCTCAGACGCATTTACCTACGCGCCGCCCCCGGTTAAATAGCCCTGCTTTTTCCTGATCAGGCGAGAGCGGCAAGCTCACGCCTGATGCAGCAGCGGAGCCGTGTCATGGCAGCGCGCACTCCAGGCTTTGCTGGTAATGCCGATAGGCTTCTTCCTGATTTCCCATGCGTTCCAGAAGACGTGCCAGAGACAGATGCGCGGCGCTGCCGGGATTTACGCTGATGCTGGCTTCCAGATAGCTCTGCGCCTTTCCCCACAGTTTCTGCCGGAGGCAGATGTTACCCAGAGATAACAGCAGCCCGGCATCATCATGGTGGGTTTTCAGCCAGAATTCCGCCTGCTGCAATTGCTTAATGGCGTCTGCGCCAGCACAATCACCATAAAGCGCGGCCAGTGCATCCTCCCAATGATTGGTCAGGCTCATCTCGATGATTTGTGAGGCAGTCGCGCCATCTCCGGTATCGATGAACAGTCGCGCCGCCAAACCAGCCAGTTGGGCTTGTAGCCGGTCGTTCTCCGGGATTTTTTTCCAGTAGGCGAGCAGTTCCTCACGGTTGCCGGCACGTCGCTCCAATAATTGTGTATGGGCATAAAATTGCAATTGCCGGTAAAGCACAGGCTCAATAGACCCACGTTTTTCCAGTTGGGACAAGGTATCCAGCACTTGCTCCCAGTTGCCGAGATGACGCTGCACCTTGAGTTTCAATTTCAGTGCAGGGGGATGATGGGGTTCGATTTTCTCTAGCTGCTGCAAAGCCTGTGACGCCAGTGCATAGGCACGTTCGTCAAGCAGCAGTTCCGCCTGCATCAGAAGCCGCGCTACACCGGCTTCCGGGGCGAGTCGCTCGGCTTCGGCGAGATAGAAATCGCGTTTACCGAAATGCTTTACCTTGTGTGCCGCGCGTGCCGCGACCAACGCGCTCAACCCCGCGTCTTCGCCCAGATCAAGCGCTTTTGCCGCTGCCTTTTCCGCTTTGCCATAACGGCCTTCGACCAGCGCATGCAGGCTTTCCAGCAAGGATTCATGCGCTTCTTTTTTCCGCTGCGCTAGCTTGTGGGCACGTACGCTGTCCGGTAGCCGCAGCGTGTAGCTGACCAGTCGCAGCAGGCCGTGCAGGGAGAAAAATCCCACTATCAGCAAGATTACCAGCAGGTTGAGCGATAGCTCCAGGCGATATGGCGGCTGCACCAGCAATACGTAGCCATCGTTGGAGCCGACGACCAGGGAAAGCGCGACAGCGCCGCCAAGAATGAACAGCAGCCAGATCAGAAATTTCACCGTGCACTCCGCTCCAGCGCAAGCTTGTATTTGCTGACAGCATTGAGGCTGGAGCTGATATCCGGAATCTGGATGCTGATGTCGCTGGATGAAAGCTGCTGCAGGATCGTCAGCGCATTCTGCGTAGCGGATTCCTGCACGGCGAAGTGCTGCTTGATCCAGCCCTCGGCCGTGCGCAAATCGTTGCGATAGGTGGATTCATCATGCTGCAACAGGGCGACGCGGGCGGCAAGCAGGCGCAGCTTCAGATTTTCGCGCAGGAAATAGGATTGCTCCGGCCCCAGTAACGGCACTTCGGGGTGGTCGATGCGCTCGATGCGCACCAGGCGCTTGATGTCCTGCCAGATTTCCTGTGTCAGGCGATGCCACGGGCTGGTATCCCAGTCAGGCATGGTCGGCTGCTCTTGTTTAGGATGACGCTCGCCGATCAGGGGCAGCTTGTCGGCGGCCTCCACCAGCGCATCGAGCTTGAGGCTGATGCCAACGATGTCCACCCCGGGCAATGCCTGCAAGCGCTGGATATCATTGCCGATGACCTTGCGCAGCTGAATGACCTGCGGTTTGTCGATCCGCTGCAAACGGCTGTCGGCGGTCTGTAGCGCAAGCAGGGCGGATTTGACGTTGCCCGCCAGCTGCAATTGCTGGCCGGCGATAATAAGCAGCTGCTCTACTTCGGCAATGGCCCACTCGTCGCGGTTGTTGGCGAGTTCGAGATAAAGCGTCTGCAGCGATTCCTGCTGGTTGCGCGATTCTTCCAGTTTCTGGTCGAGCAGGGCAATCTTGGCGGAGGCCTGCATTACGCTTTCATCAGCACGCCTGGCCAGCAACTGGCTTTCGCGGTTGCGGTCGTCGAACGCGCTCAGACGCTTGGTGAGCGTCTGTTCGAGCTTGCTTGCCTTGTGGCGCTGATCCAGCCACTGCCATGCCGTAGTGGCCAGTGCGAGCGTCGCGACAGCAAGCGCCCACTTCGCCCATGGGCTTGCGCCAGTCTTGGCTGGCGTGATCTCGGCTTGTTCTGCGTTGGTGTCGTTCATACGGGCTCTGTCATTTATTAGACGGATAATCACGGATCAGGGATTGCAGCATCGCTTCGTCGCCGGAACCGTCTGCCACGGCAGCCCGAAGACCATGCGTTCGTGCCAGGTCGGCAATGCGGCGGTGATTGACATACAGTGACGTCGCCCTTAGCCACTCGGCAGATCCCGTCAGATCGAGCAGATTCCGCAGAGCTTCGCTGCTGGTGACAATGATCGCGTCTAGCTGCCCATTCTGCCACAGGCGCTGCAATGTGCCTGTATCGTGTTGCGGATTAATGCGTCGGTAACATTCGGCAAAAACGACTTCAGCGCCGCGATCCGTCAATTGCTCCGCCAGCAGTTCGCGGCCGCCTGTGCCACGGAAAATCATGATGCGCCGCCCTTGTACCGTTTGCATTTCCGGCAGGGCGAGTAGACTTTCGCTGTCGAAACGATGTTGCGGCGACAACACCTGCGCCACCCCGAAGCGTGCCAGTTCGGCAGCAGTGCTTGGGCCGATGGCAGCGAAGCGCAGCTTTACGGGCGGCCGGGCATATTGTTGAAATAAGCGCGGCATCCCTTGCTGTACGGCGTTGGTGCTGATGAAAATGGCCCAGTCGCAATGTTCGAGCGTGGCGATGACCGTATCGCATGCACTGTAGTCTTCGAGCGGCACGATAGCGAGCAGTGGAAAAAGAATCGGGGTGCCGCCGTTGGCCTGCACCAGTTCAGCCAGTTGCCGCGCCTGTTCGGCAGGGCGGGTGATGACGACCCCGCGGCCTGCCAGCGGGAGCTCAGGCATGGTCGTTGAGGGCAACCAGAATACGGTCGGCGCCCTGATCGATCAGCATCTGCGCCAGCTGCTGGCCAAGCGTATCGGCCGCGCGGGGCTCACCTGTCGTTTCTGCGCGCACCATCTCGCCGCCATCCACGCTGGCGACGAAGCCGATGATGTGCAGTTGGTTGCCGCGTATGCGGGCGTATGCACCCAACGGCACGGTGCAACTTCCGGCCAAGGCGCGGCTCATGGCGCGCTCCGCTTCCACGCAGGCAGAAGTTTCATCATGGTTGAGTGGTTGCAGTAGCTGGCGGACATCGTCGCGGTCGGCGCGAATCTCGATGCCCAGCGCACCCTGCCCGACGGCGGGAATGCTTTGCTCCGGATCGATGAGTTGAGTAATCCGGCTTTCCAGGCCCAAGCGTTTCAAGCCCGCAGCAGCTAGGATGATGGCGGCATATTGCCCTTCGTCCAGTTTGCGCAAACGGGTTTGCAGGTTGCCGCGCAGGGATTCGATCCTGAGGTGCGGGAAGCGTGCCTGAAGCTGGCTCTGGCGGCGCAGGCTGGAAGTGCCGACCACGCTGCCTTCGGGCAAGTCATCGATTCGCTCGTAATGCACGGACACAAACGCATCGCGCGGGTCCTCACGCTCCCCGGTCGCGGCCAGCGCAAAGCCGTCCGGCAGGTGCATCGGCACGTCTTTCATGGAATGCACCGCCAAGTCGGCACGGCCATCGGCCAGCGCTTGTTCCAGCTCCTTGACGAACAAGCCCTTGCCGCCGATGCGGGCCAGCGGGGAATCGAGAATCTGGTCACCGGTGGTCGTCATGCCGAGGATTTCTACTTCTGTGTCGGGGTAAAGCGCCTGTAATCGCTCCTGGATATGGCGTGCTTGCCACAGTGCGAGGGCGCTTTCACGCGAGGCAATGACCAGTTTTCGGGGAATGGTGTTCATGGAAAGTCAAGCCGTTACGATTTCAATACGCCGATTTTAGCATGGTGCGGCTATCTCTTTATTTCATGCACGATATGCTGCTGGCGCCGGCTGACCGGCAAAATATCCGGCACACCTTTCAATAACGCGACCCAATGGCTTTCGCCATCCGCTTCATGACGTTTTTCGAAACCGAGAATGGACGCGCGCGCGGCCAGGCAATTGCGATGCAGTCGCACAAACAGATCGGAAAACTCCTCCTCGATATGGGTCAGCGATTCGTCGATCAGGTATTCGCGTTCATGCGTGCGCACTGTCAGGTATTTGAGTTCGGCGCGCAGGTAGATGACGTCGGCCAGCGGGATCAGCAGAATACGGCCGCGCTCGGTGGCACTGAAGTGCGTACGCGGCGGGCGGAGTTGCCTGATTTCGCTCAACTGTTCCGGCAGCAGCGCGCGCGCCTTTTTCAGTGCGTTGGCCAGCCGTTCGCGGCGAATGGGCTTGAGCAGGTAATCCACCGCGTTCAACTCAAATGCCTGCATGGCATAAGTGTCGTAAGCGGTGGTGAAGATGATAGAGGGTGGGGGGGTAAGTTTTTGCGCATGCTCGGCTGCTTCGATGCCGTCCATTCTCGGCATGCGGATGTCCAGCAGCATAACGTTGGGTGGTTCCTGTTCGGCCAACGTCAGGGCTTCCATGCCATTGCGTGCCTCGCCGGTGATGACTGTGCCCGGAATTTCCGCCAGTAATTCGCGCAGACGGTTGCGCGCCGGCGCTTCGTCATCGGCAATCAGTATTTTCAGGGCGGGCAGCTCGCTCATGGTTCTGTCCGATACGGGATCACGATATGTACCTGGTACAGATGATCTGTCACCTTGGTCTTGAGCTGGGCTTCAGCATCAAAATGCAGGGCGAGGCGTTCACGGATGTTGGAGAGCGCCATCTTGTTGCCGTGGTGGTGATCGCCGTCTCTGCGGTAGGGGTTTTTCAGCAGCAAGTGGACTTCATTGCGGCTGCGGTAGAGGTTGATGTAAATTTCGCCGCCCTCGGCAAGTGGCTCGATGCCGTGATAGACGGCGTTCTCCAGCAGCGGCTGCAACACCAGTGGCGGGATCAGCGCATCCATTGGCACATTGTCGAGCTCCCAGTTCATGCGCAACCGGTCTCCCAGGCGCAGCTTCTCCAGCGCCAGATATTGCCGGCACAGGTCAATTTCACTTTGTAGCGGGATCAGTTGCCGGTTATCTGCCATCAATACGCGAAACAAGTCGGCCATATCCTCCAGCGCGGTTTCGGCGCGCTGCGGGTCGCTGCGGATGAGTGACAACACTGCGTTAATGGCGTTGAACAGGAAATGCGGCCGGATACGCGCTTGCAGCGCCTGCAGGCGTGCTTCGGTGATGGCCGGGGAAAGTGCCCGCCCGCGCAGGTTGAAATACGCCAGCAGAATACCGGTCATGATGGTACTGAAGAACCACATCCTTAACAGGGGCGGCGCAAATTCAGTGCCGAACAGCCAGGCTGCGGCAATATGGGCCAGTGCGGTCAGCGACAGCACCAGCATGAACACCGCGACGATACCGAGACGGTAGGACAGCTTGGCAAGCTGGCGATGTGTCCCGAACAGCGCCAGCATGCTGGCGAGCAGTACCGGCTGCATGGCGGCGGAAATCTGCAACAGTTCCTGCCATGTTTCGCCCATGGAGTTCGAGCGCAGCACGGCCGCGATTACGGCCATGGCGTTGGCCAGTACCAGCACGCGTAACTGCACGCCCAGATTGCGCAAATCCGGCAGCGTGATGGGAATCGGTCGGTGGTTTTGCTTTATACTTGCCATTATCCGCATTATTGGTAAGTGCCATTCACGATGCAAGACAAATCAAAGGGTTGGTCGGGTCGTTTCAATGAACCCGTGGCTGAACTGGTCAAGCGCTACACGGCATCGGTTGAGTTCGATCAGCGTCTGGCGGAGTTCGACATTCAGGGTTCGCTCGCACATGCCCGCATGCTTGGTGTGCAAGGCATCATCGACAAGACTGACGTAGTCGCAATCGAACGTGGCTTGAGCGAGATTCTGCAGGAAATCCGCGCCGGACAGTTTGAATGGCTGCTCGATCTGGAAGACGTGCATCTGAATATTGAGAAACGCCTGACCGACAAAGTGGGCGACGCCGGCAAGCGGCTGCATACCGGCCGTTCACGCAACGATCAGGTGGCCACCGACGTGCGCCTGTGGCTGCGCGCCACGGTGGATGACGTGCTGACGCGCATCCGTAGGCTGCAAGCTTCCATCCTCGACCTGGCCGAACAGCATGCCGATACCGTCATGCCAGGGTTCACCCACTTGCAGGTCGCCCAGCCGGTCACTTTCGGCCACCACCTGCTGGCCTACTTCGAAATGCTCAAGCGTGATGCCGGGCGCTTCGCTGATGCACGCAAGCGCATCAACCGCCTGCCCTTGGGTGCAGCTGCGCTGGCCGGCACCAGCTATCCTATTGACCGGGAGGCTGTGGCGCGCGAGCTGGGCTTCGATGGCGTGTGCGAGAACTCGCTCGATGCTGTTTCTGATCGCGACTTTGCCATCGAATTTACGGCCTGCGCAGCGCTAGTGATGACTCACCTCTCGCGCTTTTCCGAAGAGCTGATCTTGTGGTCGTCGCCCCGTTTTGGCTTCGTCGATATCGCCGACCGCTTCTGCACGGGCTCCTCCATCATGCCGCAGAAGAAGAACCCGGACGTGCCTGAACTGGTGCGTGGCAAGACCGGCCGCGTAAACGGTCACCTGGTTGCCCTGCTGATGCTGATGAAGTCGCAGCCGCTGGCCTACAACAAGGACAACCAGGAAGACAAGGAACCGCTGTTCGACACCGCCGACACACTGTTGGTAACGCTGGAAATATACGCCGACATGTTGCGCGGCATCGAAGTGAACAAAGCGGCCATGCGCCAGGCTGCCGCAGAAGGCTTTGCCACGGCGACCGACCTCGCCGATTATCTGGTGAAAAAAGGATTGCCTTTCCGCGATGCGCATGAGGCCGTAGCACAGGCAGTGCGCCATGCCGAAGCAAAAGGCTGTGATTTGTCCGCTTTGCCTTTGGGTGACTTGCAAGCATTTTCGCCTTTGGTCGGACCTGATGTGTTCGAGGTCTTGACGCTTGAAGGCTCGCTCGCCAGCCGTAATCACATCGGTGGAACCGCGCCGCAACAGGTACGGCAGGCGATTGGACGTGCCCGGTCTTTTTTGGCGGGCGCATGAATGCAATACCTGCCTTTTCCTTATAACTGGATGGCAACGAAAATTATTGGGGTCTGCGCATGATCAAACCTGAATCGGGATTGCTGGCTGCCTTATTGTTCCTTTGTTGCGGCGCTTATGCGCCCGGCTTGCTGGCGGAAGAAGAAGTGGTGTACGAAGGGCGGGCATCGCAGGCACCGCAGCAAGCCCCTAAGAGCTACTCACAGGAGTGGCGCGTGTTGCCGGGTGAAACCCTGCATTCGCTGGCCGTCCTGTTCTACCCCAAGGAGCGGCGCATGCAGGAGCGTTTTGTCGCCGCCACGCTCGCCATGAACCGTGATCAGCTGGGAGGCATGGCTGCGAACCAGCCGTTTGAACAGAGTGCCACCATTCGCATTCCCGATTTGCGATCGCTTTCCTGGAAGGGGGAGGTGGGTATGCTTGATGCCCAACCCGAGGCGCCATTAGTTCAGAGCCGCACAGACAAGACGGGCCAGAGAGAGTATGACGCCATCTCCAAGCGCCACCAGACGCGCAAAGGCGAGCTGGACGCACTTAACAAACGCTTGAAATCACTGCAGGACCGCTCCGATAGCATGCAGCAGTCACTCTCAGCGAAGGATCTTTCGGCCACGGCGGAGAATTCGAGCAAACCGATCCGGCGGGTAATGGCGCCTGAAGCAGGTGCGTCCGAGGGCTACCTGTATCCGGCGCTGATGATTGCCCTGCTGGCCCTGCTTGCGGTGGCCGGCTATTTTGGTTATCGCCGGTATCGTGGCAGTCGAGATGAGCTTCGACAGAAGGTGCTTGCAAGGCATCCTCCCTTTCCTAAGCAGGATGTTGTCGAGCCGCCGGCGCCATTGCCACCCAGCAGTATTTCTCCCGCTCCGGTTGTCGAGCAAGCCAAACCCGGCAAGCTGATATTGCAACAGAACGACGTCATTTCCGTGGAGGAAATCGATTCGGTTGTCGAAGAAGCGAAAGTGATCGTTGCCTTGGGGCGGACCGGCAATGCCATCAAGCTGTTGGTGGAGCACATCGGATCGCATCCTCGTGCTTCGGTGCAGCCTTGGCTGTATTTGCTCGATCTTTATCGTTCCACTGCCAACCGGCAGGATTTTGCCGAGCTGGGCAAGCGCATGCACCAGACCTTCAACGTGATGATCCCCGCATGGGAAGCCAGCCAGGAAATTGGTGCGGCGCCAACCAGCTTGGAAGAATTTCCGCGCGTCATTGAAAAAATTGTGGCCGATTGGGGAAAGCCGGAAAGCCGCAAGTACCTGAACTATCTGATTCAGGATAACCGTGATGGCGAGCGCATCGGATTCAGCATGGAAGTGCTGCAGCAGATATTGCTGCTACAGGCCGTGCTGGAGGTGCGCGACAACATGCCCGGCCTCGACCGCAGCTAGGAAAGCCCTGGTAATTTGGCGCTAATCAAGAAACATCTGCAGCAACTCGTTTAAAAAACGCTGTCCGCGCAGTGTGGGCTTGATACGTACCGGGCTGCGTTCGATCAGCCCGCGTGTTTCCGCAAGTTCCAGTTTTTTCTCGATGATGCCGATGGGCAGGCCGGTGCGCTCTTGAAAAAGCGGCACTTCGAATCCTTCGGTGAGCCGTAGCGCGTTCATCATGAATTCAAAATGCAAATCTTCGGATGAAAGCACCTGCTCTTGATCCACCGTCTTTCCTTCGATGGCTTTCTGCAGATAACTGGCGGGGTGCCTGTGGCGCGACTGGCGAATGATGCGGTCATGAAACGACAATTTGCTGTGCGCGCCGGCGCCGATGCCGAGGTAGTCGCCGAATAGCCAGTAGTTGAGGTTGTGGCGGCACTGCTGGCCCGGCTTGGCGAAGGCGGAGGTTTCGTAGTGCAGGTAGCCGTGCGCCGCCAGTTCGGCTTCGATGGCTTCCTGCATGGCGGCGCTGGCGTCGTCGTCGGGCAGCGGCGGCGGCGTGCGATAGAACGGGGTATTGGGTTCCAGCGTCAGGTGGTAGCAGGAAAGATGGCCGGGCCCGAGATCGCAGGCACTGCGCAGGTCGACCAGCGCTTCTTCCATGCTCTGCATGGGCAGGGCGTACATCAGGTCGAAATTCACCCGCTCGAAAATTTTCAGTGCTGCCTCGGCGGCGCTGCGCGCCTGGCGTTCGTCGTGGATGCGGCCGAGCGCGGTGAGGTGGCGACTGTTGAAGCTTTGAATGCCCAGCGACAGGCGGTTGACCCCGGCATCGCGAAAGCCGGTAAATCTTGATTCGTCCACCGTGCCGGGGTTGGCTTCCAGCGTGACCTCGGCCTCGTAGGTCAGCGGGACGCGTGCCCGCACCATGCTCAAAATGTCGGCGATGGCATTGGGCGAGAATATGCTGGGCGTTCCGCCGCCGAAGAAGATGCTGTGCACGCGGCGACCCCAGATCAGCGGCAGCGCCTGCTCCAGATCGGCGATCAGGGCGGAAACGTAATCCTGTTCGGGAATGGCTGCGCGCGCTTCATGCGAGTTGAAGTCGCAATACGGGCATTTGCGCACGCACCACGGGATATGGATGTAAAGCGAAAGTGGCGGCAAGGCTTGCAGCGTGCCGGGTAGCTGGATGGTGCTTTGGGTCATGGGGCATGGGCGCGAAGTTTTTCCAGCAGTACGGCTAGTGCCCGCCCGCGATGGCTGATCCTGTTTTTGTCCTCGGTGGAGATTTCGGCAACGCTTTGATTGAGCGTTGTATCCAAGAATAGCGGATCATAGCCAAAGCCGCCCTCGCCACGCGCCCCTTCCAGAATCACGCCATGCCACTGCCCCTCGGCGATGATAGGTTGCGGGTCGTTGGCGTGTCGCAGCAATACCAGCGCACAGTGGTAATGGGCGCGGCGGTCGGTGAAGCCGCGTAGCGCCGCCAGCAGCTTTTCGTTGTTGCGCGCGTCGGAGCGTGGTTCTCCGGCATAAATGGCGGAAATCACGCCTGGCGCGCCGCCGATTGCATCCACACAGAGGCCGGAGTCGTCGGCCAGCGCGGGCAGACCGGTCAATCGCGCGGCATGGCGTGCCTTGGCCAGCGCGTTCTCGATGAACGTGGCGTGCGGCTCTTCCGCCTCGGGCACGCCGAAAGCGGATTGCTGCAGCACCTCGATGCCCAGTGGCTGCAGCAGGGCGCTGATCTCAAGCAGCTTATGTGCGTTGCCGGTGGCGATCACCAGTTTCTGCATGTCAAAGTCCCAGCGCGGCTTTCTGCCTGGCGATGAGCTGGCTGATGCCGCGGTGCGCCAGATCGAGCATGGCATCCATTTCTTCGCGACGGAACGGCGCGCCCTCGGCGGTGCCCTGCACCTCGACGAAGCCGCCACTGCCGGTCATGACCACATTCATGTCGGTATCACAGCCGGAGTCCTCGATGTAATCCAGATCCAGCACCGGTACACCTTCGAACACGCCGACCGAGATGGCGGCGACGTAGTCGCGCAGCGGGAATGATGCGATCAGCTTTTTTTCCAGCAGGTAAGTTACGGCATCGTGCAGGGCTACGAAGCCGCCGGTGATGGCCGCGGTGCGCGTGCCGCCATCGGCCTGAATGACGTCGCAATCGATCTGGATGGTGCGCTCGCCCAGTTTGTCGAGGTCGATCACCGAACGCAAGCTGCGTCCGATCAGGCGCTGGATTTCCTGGGTGCGTCCCGATTGCTTGCCGTGCGCTGCCTCGCGCTGCATGCGGCTACCGGTAGAGCGCGGCAGCATCCCGTATTCTGCGGTGACCCAGCCCTGATTCTTGCCGCGCAGAAACGGCGGCACCTTTTCGTCGATACTGGCGGTGCAAATGACATGGGTGTCGCCGAACTTGACCAGCACCGAGCCTTCGGCATGCTTGGTGTAACGGCGGATGATTTCGATCTGCCGCAATTCGTCGGGGGCGCGGTTACTTGGGCGCATGATTTTTCCTGTCAAAAAGTGAATTATAAGCTGCGGCGTGCAGCCTATTTCGGGATTTTACCGAGCGCAGCCCGGATCTCGGCGATGGCTTTTTCTATTTCCATGTATTCCTGATCGTCCGCACCGCTGTCGCCATGCGGTGCCCGGTCATGGATGGTGGTGTTGATGTCGAAAGGCATGGATGCAGTGGAAATTGCAACCGGATTGTATTTCAGGCCCTCCCAGTTGAAAGCGATCGCGCTCATGTTGTCGCCGGTTTTTTCGGTGCGCGCTTCGGCCAGACCGAACAGCACCGGCATGGTATCTGTTACCACGCCATATTGCAGGATCTCCGCCATTTCGTTTTCTTCCAGCAGCGACCACAGGCCATCCGTGCATAGCAGGATGACGTCGCCTTCCTGTACCGGTCGTTTCTGGGCAAGCTCGATCTGCGGTGGAATCTCGCCGCCAATGCAGTTGTAGATTTTGTTGCGTTCGGGATGGGTCAGCATCTGTTCCTTACTGATCAGCCCCTGGTGCACCAGCACCTGCACGTGGGAATGATCCTCAGTGCGAAACAGCAGTTTCCCGTTACGGAAATGGTACAGGCGTGAGTCGCCGGCGTGCGCGCAGTACAGCATGTCGTGCTGCACGATGGTTGCGACGATCGTGGTGCACGGTGCTTCTGGCATGTCGTTGAGCAGCGCATGCCGGTCGATGGCGTCATGCACTTGGCGGATATGCTCGCTGAGAAACTTGAATGGATTGGCCAGAACAGGCAGCGCCATGCGTTGGAAAGATTCGGTCAGCACATTGACGGCAAGCTGCGCGGCAACCTCGCCGTGGCTGTGCCCGCCCATGCCGTCCGCCAGCACAGTCAGCAGCGCATCCTTGCTGTAGGAGTAAGCCACGCGATCCTGGTTGTATGCGCGCGGCCCCTGGCGGCTGGACTGGTAGATGGTGAATTTCATGGTCAGGGTTGGCTGATTCCGGACAGCTTTTTCCTGATCGAGCCGAGCAGCGTCGGTTTTCTCGGCGGCTTCGGGACAAGCGCGAGCAGGGCTTTTTGCAGGGCGAACACGCTTTGCGGTCGCTTCAGGTGGTCGAGCTGCATGCACCAGTCGATGATTTCCAGCAGCCGCGCCGAATAGATATCCTTTCCGGCCTTGACGGCGGAAACCATTGTGTCGTGCTTGCTGCGCAGGTCTGCTGCGAGCGGGGCGCTGCGCACCATGCAGGCATACATCGAAGCGCCGATACTGTAAATGTCGCTCCAGGGTCCGAGCAGTTTGCGGTCGAAATATTGTTCCGGCGGCGCGAACCCGGGCGTATAGCTGGGCGGCAGTTTTGGCTGCACATCGGTCAGGGTGCGTCGCACTGAGCCAAAATCCAGCAGCACCGGTGAGCCGTCCAGCCGGATATGAATGTTGTCCGGCTTGATGTCCAGATGCAGCAGCTTGTGCGTGTGCACTTCGCGCAGCCCGTTCAGCAGATCGCAGAACAGCTTGCGGACAAACTGCTCGTCAGGCGGTTCGGCATGCGAGCGGATGTAATCCCGCAGTGATTTGCCGCGTTCGTACTGCATCACCAGGTACACGGTATCGTTGGCGCGAAAGAAGTTGAGCACGCGCAGGATGTTGTCATGATCGATCCTGGCCAGCGCCCTTCCTTCCTCGAAGAAACATTTCAGCCCCTGGCGGAATCCGGCCAGATTGTCCGGCGAACTCGGCTCGACACGATCCCCCTCCGTGCGCCGCGCCAGCGAAGCAGGCAGGTATTCCTTGATGGCGACGATCTTGCCCTGCTGGTCACGGGCAAGATAGATGAAACTGAATCCACCCTTGCTCAACACGCTGTTGATCTGATAATCCAGCAGCCGGTAGCCGGCGGGCAAGGCGCGATTCTGTGGTTCCTGCATGTTGAATGCCTGGCTTTTTGATACTTGATGAGTGCGTGGCGCCTATTTTGTCATGAACCCTCATGGATTTGATAAGATTGGTCAAACTTTGTCAGGAATGCCCCCATGATCGTCAGCATGACCGGCTTTGCCGCACGTGAACTCGCTGTTGCCGGCGGTACCTTGCTGCTGGAATTGCGCGCCGTCAATCACCGCTATCTTGAGCTCCACCTGCGCGTGGACGAAGCGTTGCGCAGTTTCGAGCCTGCCATGCGCGAGGCCATCGCCGCCCGGCTGGGGCGCGGCAAAGTGGAGTGCAGGGTATCGCTGGCTGTGGCGTCGAGCGCTGCCGCCAATGCGCAAATCGACCCGGCCGCGCTCGAACAGCTGGTGCAATTAAGCTGTGCCATCCAGCAGCATTTCCCGCAAAGCCAGCCGCTGAATGTGGCGGATATCCTGCGTTGGCCAGGCGTGCTGGCGACGGAGGATGTTTCACGTGAAACGTTGGGCGCCGATCTGCTGGGCCTGCTGGCGCAGGGTTTGCAGGACTTGGCCGATTCGCGTGCGCGCGAAGGCGAAAAACTCAAGGCGCTGATCCTGGAGCGCGTTGCATTGATGGAAACGCAGCTGGCCAGGGTGCGTCCGCTGCTGCCCGTACTGATTCAGACCTATCAGGACAAGCTCGCCACCAGGCTGCGCGAAGCCATGCAGGGCGTTGACGATGAACGCGTCCGGCATGAGCTGGCGCTGTTCGCGCAGAAAATCGATGTGGATGAAGAACTTGGGCGTCTGACGACGCATCTGCAGGAAGTGAGGCGCATTCTTGCCGCTGGCGGTGCAGTAGGCAAGCGCCTCGATTTCCTGATGCAGGAACTCAACCGCGAAGCCAACACCCTTGGTTCCAAATCGGTTTCTACCGAAACCTCGCAAGTGTCGATGGAGCTCAAAGTGCTGATCGAGCAAATGCGCGAACAAATTCAGAACATCGAATAGGCCAGATGGTCCGATTCTTCCGCCAGCCGCAGTTCAATCCCGGTCTGATTGCAGTTTGTGCAGCCATGTTGCTGGCAGCTTGCGCGCCTACCGCGCCGCCGCTCAATGGCAAGATTGTTCCGCAGCAGGAGGACGATATTTCACTGGCGCATCTTGGCAAATCCGATATCGACCGGGTGGCCGACGTGGAGATGCGCGAAAATACGCAAAGCCTGCGCCTGTTGATGACCAAGCTTTACAAGCGCAACCCGCAGGAACTCAAAAAAAGTACCTCGGGTACGCTTGATGCAATGGTTGATTGGGTGTTCGAGGGTGGCCACGGCTGGCGCTTCAAGAGTATCGGCGAAGTGCAGGGGGCCGATGCCATTCATCTGGCGTTCCGCGCGGATTATGCGGGCGACCGCGTGCTGCCGTTCATCGTCGGTCTTTACACCATGCTGGTGAAGGCGCATGGTGGCAGGATCGAGTTTTACCTGACTGACAGCATTGATCCGCAGACCGTCTACAACGCGGCACGCAATGTCGAGATCGCTGACTGGAAGCTTTCCAATGCACGTGACGAGAACGGACAACTGTATCTGCTGACCAACGAGATGAATGAAACCGAGCGCAACCTGAGCTTCGAGCGCGAATTCGGCAAAATCGTCGGGCGTCTGGATTTGTTTGCCATCGCGCTTGCTGAACGATCGCAGCGCCTGATCAGCCGCGTGACGCAGAATCTCGCTACGGCCGTGTTTTTGCCACTTTAGGAACGTTGCGGCAAGGGACAAGACAGGACTTTCGCCGAGACCGGAATTCGGCGAAAATCAACACTGAATTCAGGTGTTATGAGACTTCATGAAAACTTCAGGCAATCTTTTCGTCATATCCGCGCCTTCGGGCGCCGGCAAAACCAGTTTGGTGCGGGAACTGCTGGTAGCCGACAGCGACGTCAGCCTTTCCGTTTCCTACACTACCCGCCAGCCGCGCCCGGGCGAAACTGAGGGCGTGGATTACCATTTTGTGACGGAAGCGCGTTTCCTGCAGATGCTGGAAGACGGCGATTTCCTGGAGAGCGCCGAGGTGCATGGTGCGCGCTACGGCACTTCGCAGGCATGCGTCGAATCGGTATTGCGGGAAGGCCGCGACCTGGTGCTGGAAATCGATTGGCAGGGCGCGGCGCAAGTGCGCAGTCTGTATCCGAGCGCGATCGGTATTTTCATTCTCCCGCCTTCAATGGAAGCGCTGGAGCAGCGCCTGCGCAATCGGGCGCAGGATGCCGATGCGGTGATTGCCCGCCGGCTTGCCGCAGCACGCGAGGAGATCGACCATGTCGCTGAATTTGACTATGTTATAATCAACAATAAGTTCGAGGCTGCAATTCAGGATCTGCTGGCAATTGTTCGTAGCCAGCGTTTGTGCGGCGAAAAGCAGTTGTGGCGACATCAGGAACTGCTGCAGAAATTCAACTAGAAGATTCACCAAAGGAATACTCATGGCACGCATTACCGTTGACGATTGTCTGGAAAAAATTCCCAACCGTTTTCACTTGACCTTGGCGGCTGCTTATCGGGCACGCCAAATTGCGAACGGCTCCGATCCGCTGGTCAGTCATGTGCAGAGGGACAAGCCCACCGTGATCGCTCTGCGGGAAATTGCCGCCGGCAAGGTGGGGCTTGAAATTCTCAATCGCGGACAAGCGTAAGATGCAATGGGTGGAAAATCACACGCCGTAAAGGCTGCTCTTCCACCTCCCCCCCCCTTGCTGCCGGCCGACAGTGAGGATTCGCAGCTCAGTCTGCGCCTGAAGGAATATCTCAAGCCGGAAGACATCGCGCAGGTCATGGCGGCATACCGTTTTGGCGCGTCTGCTCACGAGGGCCAGTTCCGCAAGAGTGGCGAACCCTACATTTCCCATCCTGTCACCGTCGCCTGCATTCTTGCCGAATTGCATCTCGATGCTCCCAGCCTCATGGCGGCGCTGCTGCATGATGTGATGGAAGACACCGCCATCACCAAACAGCAGATCACAGAGCAATTTGGCAAGACTGTTGCAGAGCTGGTGGATGGCGTTTCCAAGCTGGATAAAATCGAGTTCCAGACCGCGACGCACGCGCAGGCGGAGAACTTTCGCAAGATGCTGCTGGCGATGTCGCAGGATGTGCGCGTGATTCTGGTCAAACTGGCCGACCGTCTGCACAACATGCGCACCCTCGATGTCATGGCGCCGGAAAAACGCCGCCGTATCGGCCGCGAAACTCTGGAAATCTATGCCCCGATCGCCAACCGTTTGGGTCTCAACGCGATTTATCAGGAACTGGAAGACCTGAGCCTGCAGAACATCCATCCCATGCGCTTCCGCGTGTTGAGCCAGGCAGTCAAGGCGGCGCGCGGCAACCGCAAGGAGGTGGTAAGCAAGATTCTGGAAGCGATCAAGCAGCGCCTTGGAGAAATGCAGATCGAGGCGGAAATTACCGGACGCGAGAAGCATCTCTACAGCATTTACCAGAAAATTGCGGAAAAAACCGGCACCTTTTCCCAGATTTTCGATATCTACGGTTTCCGGGTGATCGTCAAGGATACGCCCACCTGCTACCTTGCGCTGGGCGCGCTGCATGGGCTTTACAAGCCGATTCCCGGCAAGTTCAAGGATTACATCGCCATTCCCAAGGCCAACGGCTATCAGTCGCTGCACAGCACGCTGTTCGGCCCGTTCGGCACGCCCATCGAGGTGCAGATCCGCAGCCGGGAAATGCACAATATCGCCGAGGCTGGCGTCGCCGCCCACTGGCTGTACAAAACGACCGGCGCCGATCTTTCCGCCTTGCAGAAACAGACGCACCAATGGTTGCAGCGGCTGCTGGAAATCCAGAGTGAAAGTACCGATTCAATGGAGTTTCTGGAACATTTCAAGGTCGATCTGTTCCCGGACGAAGTCTATGTGTTCACTCCCAAGGGCAAAATCATGGCGTTGCCGCGCGGCGCCACGGCGGTGGATTTCGCCTATGCCGTGCATACTGACATCGGCAACCGCTGCGTTGCGGTCAAGATCAACCACGAGCTGTCGCCGCTGCGAACCGAGCTTCGCAACGGCGATCATGTGGAGATCGTTACCGCTGCGCATTCCAAACCCAATCCTGCCTGGCTCAATTACGTTGCCACCGGCAAGGCGCGCGCGCATATCCGCCACTTTCTGAAGACCATGAAATCGGAAGAGTCGGCGGTGCTGGGCGAACGCCTGCTGAATCAGGCGCTGCGCGCTCTGCATGCAGACCCGGCGCAGAT
>Ga0316616_100000030_pt1 | contig 34403 bp, 21 predicted proteins | sample OWC_Aug_M1_C1_D1_FD_207660 | JGI IMG/M metagenome (GOLD analysis project Ga0316616, IMG submission 207660) | Wetland soil microbial communities from Old Woman Creek delta, Ohio, United States - OWC_Aug_M1_C1_D1_B | ecosystem: Environmental > Terrestrial > Soil > Wetlands | place: USA: Ohio... | reverse complement strand
GACGCACTGGCACTCGCTGCCGACCAACTGCGCCGCTGACCCTGTAGGATTATCCCATACCAAACAACCCCACTCCAATGAAAGTTCAGCAAATCGGCACCAATCAGACTGAGGTCATCCTTGCCGATGGGTCCTGCATCCTGTTCTCCTACGCTCAACCCGTCGCTGCCATCGTCCCTGGCAAAGGATGGATGCGGACCTCCTACAAATGGAGCGCGACGACGACGAAGCATATCAACGCCTGGATTCGCAAGAATCAGGGTTTCTATGTGATCGATGAGGTCCCCAGTGTGCCACAATGGGATCTGGACCAGCTGGTGGCATTCTGACCCCCCTGACCCCCTACAATACTCTCAGTTCAACCGACCCCACCATGACCTACGCTCAAATCAACGCCGCCAACCTGAGCGCCACCGCTGCCCGCTCTGCCATCTATGATCTGGCAGACGACTTCTCCTGGGAGACCGTCGCCCGTGAGATGGTCGCTCGGATGTCTGGCGATGAGGCACGGGAGTTTGTGGACGACTTCCAGCGCCTCTATGCCGACTGAGGCACTGGCACACTGGGGGTCACACCCGACCCCCTGACCCCTTAGAATTCTAAAGTCAACCAAAGGCAACCGACCCATGCGCTACAACCCCGCCACCGACCGCGCCCTGAGCATCGATGAGATTGCCGCTCAGTGCCGCGCCGCCATCCTGAAGGCAGACGAGCGCCGCTATGTTGAGCAGGTCGCGGACCGACTCTACGATGAGGTCCTGAACCTCTCCCGCTGGGAGAATGACCTCCTCATCGCTGCCTGATACAATGGGAACGGCAGCGCCCTAAAGACTGCCGCAACCAATCAACCGACAATCCTACCATGACCCTGGACCTCGCAACCGCCCTCCTGAACCGCGCTGCCACTGGCGCCCAACTGCTGGAGATTCTGGAGACCATCGCCAACGATGAGGCAGACGCCAACATCGCAGACTGCGCCGCCTACTTCGAATCCATCCAATTCTGAATCTGACCCCAGACCCCCACGGTTCGCCGCTGGGGGTCTTACCATTAGGAAGACCGCAACGGACCCGATGCAACCTCTCAAGATTCGTGACGCCCGCCGCCTGATTCTGAAGGCAGGCGCCACCATCAAATCAGGCGGCAGTCACGACAAAGTGACCCACCCCGCCATCGCCCAGACCTTCCACCTCCCCGCTCACGGTAGCAAGGGACGCCCGACGCTCTCCCCTGGCATGACCCACGAATTCCATAAATTCCATGCCCTGATGCTCGCTGCCAAATCCGCCGCCTGACCTGCTACAATACTCTCATCCGCAACGGACCCCATGACATTCGCCACCTTCCCCGACCTGCTGGAATCCTGCACCGATGAGAACGGCTGCATCCGCTGGGGCACCGCCTGCCAGGCAGCAAAGGACCATGGTCTGTGGGATGACTTCCGCACCGACTATGGGGTGACCGCCCGATTCGGTCCCGTCGATGCTGGTGAGTTTCTGGTCTGGCTGGGGTATTGACCCCTGCCCCCTTCGTGCTCTACAATTCTCTCAGTTCACCACCCCCCCCATGCGTTTCCCCCTTGCGATGTGCTCTGACCTGGAGACCCGTCAAATCAAGTGGATTTCCCGTGCCGACCAACTGAAGAACGGGTCCCGCCCCTCCGCCTACATCCATTGGGGTCTGCCCGCTACCGCCATCGCAGCCCAGTATTCGGAGGCACACGCTCATGAGGCAGGGGAGGCACTGCCGACCTGGTGACCCACCCCCTGCCCTCTGCCCTTCGGGGTGGGGGGCAGTGCCTTATGCGTTCGTGTTTGGCAGTTCCGTTGGGGTAATTTGTGCGGCGGGGCGCCCCCGTATATAAAAACGCACCACTACCCTAAGCTATAAACGACCCAAATCGACCTCTAAATATCACACTCTTCAAAAAATTCCGGATACTATATAATTCTGAAAAAGGTTGCATATAATACACGAAATGAAAAAAAATTCCGGAGATATTTTTGAGTCCATACAGGTCGATCCAATTACGGGTGAATACTTTATGATTATTCCAGAGCAAATTATAAATGAACTCTCCTGGTACGAAGATACTGAGATAAGACTTTCAATAGAGGGAAATGAAGTGATTCTCTCAGAACGGGACTGATTGACAACGAATACATAATATAGTATGATATGAATGTAAACGACTTATCTTATGGCTAAAGGATTTACTGTAAAAGCAAAGGCGCCTGTAGCGTCTTCAACAGAGCCCGAATGGGATTATAATCAGGCAAAAGAAATGGTGCGCGGCAAGTCCGTTGTGTTCTGTCTGCCTGGGAGAGGAGTCTCTTATACTTACTTAAAGAATTTTGTGCAACTTTGTTTTGATCTTGTACAGGCAGGAGCAAGCATTCAAATCTCGCAAGATTACTCTTCGATGGTTAATTTCGCAAGATGTAAGTGTTTGGGAGCGAATGTACTGCGTGGACCTGACCAAATTCCCTGGGATGGTAAACTGAAATATGATTGGCAACTTTGGATTGACTCGGATATTGTTTTCAATACTGAAAAGTTCTGGCAGTTGGTCTTGATGGACCAAGACATTGCTTCTGGTTGGTATGCTACTGAAGATGGTCATACAACATCAGTTGCTCATTGGATGGAAGAAGAAGATTTCCGTAACAATGGTGGTGTGATGAATCATGAAACCGTAGAGAGTATCTCAAAGCGTCGTAAACCTTTTACTGTTGATTATGCAGGATTTGGTTGGTTGCTGATTAAGCATGGTGTTTTTGAGCACTCTGAAATGAAGTATCCTTGGTTTGCTCCAAAGATGCAAGTCTTTGAATCTGGTGAGGTTCAGGATATGTGTGGAGAAGATGTATCATTCTGTTTAGATGCGAAGGAAGCAGGTTTTGAAATCTGGTGCGACCCTCGTATTAGAGTTGGTCACGAGAAGACAAGAATTATCTGATTCGAATGGCTAACGAAACTTACAATATACTTTGTAAAGGGCGTAAGATTTACTCCTCTCTCACAGAGGAAGAATACTTCAATATAATGGAGGATCTGGCAATTGAGTTTTATCAGACAGGTTCTCCAAGTCCGAATGAAATTGAAACTGAAATTATAGGAGAAAATTAATGGCTAAAGCAAAGGTTGGTTTAAATAAGAGCTCTTATATTCCCGGTCCTCCTAAAAAGTCTCGCCAAGGCGATGGAGGCGGAACTAAGTATGCCGCGTCTTCTCGTAACGGAGCTCGTAAGAAGTATAGGGGTCAAGGTAAAGGGTGATGAATGATCTTGAGGAATGGATTGATAAAATAAAAAACTCTCATCCAGACCTTAAAGGTTATTCGATATGCCCTTTTGCAAAAACAAATACATATAAAATTGTAAAATGTTCGATTGACGATATCAAACCTCTTGATGAGGAGTTTGGTGTCGTCATTTTTGTCGTTGAAGATGACTTAGACTTGGATTATGGGTATCAGAAGATTCAAGAACTGAATAAATTATATCCAAAATACAAGTTTTTTGATGATTTTAGAGATGAACCAAGTTTTATTAACGGTGTTCAAACAAATAATGGACTCTATAATCTTATATTGTATCAAAATGAAGAATTTTTGACTAAAATGAGGAAAATTTTAGCAAAAACTGGGTACTATGACCTTTGGGATGATGAGTATCTAAAAAAAATCTTAGAAGAGGACTATGAGATGGTCCAAAATATTAGAAATAAATAAATTTTTAGGATTTTTGTGCGTTGGAAAGGGTTTCTATGGGTAAACACCTTCTTTTAGAGGTGTATGATGTTGAGTTTGGTCTTTTAAACGATTCAATTTCTCTTCAAGAAGTGATGGAGAGAGGAATTGAAAGGGCAAAGATGACGATTCTGAACATTTTTCAACATTGTTTTTATCCACAAGGGTGTACTATCGTCATTGCACTGGCAGAAAGTCATGTTTCTTGTCATACTTGGCCAGAAAATGGGTGCATTGCGATTGATGTCTATACATGTGGCGAAGGAAATCCAAAATTAATTGCATTAGAGTTACTAAAATACTTAGATTCTGATAACTATTCTCTCAGAGAAGTGAGTCGTTAAATAGACAATAGGAGATAGCAACCTCCTTCATAAAAGTTCTGTTTTATTCGTTAAAACAGGAGCTAAAATGTCTAATTTACCCGTCGATAGAGACTCAAATTATATGAGAGAGATGTGGGGAACCACTAAATTGATTACAGATTATGGTGTAGAACCTCCAAAAAGAGTCATTCAAGAGGTTATGCACGACTTGGCACCAAAGCACGACTTCAAAAAACAAGTTGAGTTGCACGAAAAAATTAGAAATGATGAAGACTATGATGATTGGTCATATGGAACTGAACCAGTCTATGGTTCTCCCTGGAAATGAACATAAATAAATAAAGAAATTTTATGTCCGATGGCAATTACTAGGATATCTAGATCCTTCAAAGATATTAGCTTATCCTTTGAACCTCATCCTGTTACTAAGGATTTGCCAATTTTGAAGAATCAAAATGCTATTATAAGGTCAATTCGTAATTTAGTTGAAACAATTCCTACCGAAAGATTTTTTAATTCTACAATCGGTTCGAATGTTCGCTCTAGTCTGTTTGATTTTGTTGATTTCGGTACTGCATCGACAGTCCGAGACCAGATTATTACTTGTATTCAGAACTATGAACCTAGAGTCACTGATGTAATTGTTGATGTAGATCCAAGACCTGATACAAATGACTTTGAAGTTACAGTTACTTTTAACATTATCGGACAAGAAATTCCAACACAGCAATTCTCATTTATATTAGAGGCAACAAGATAAAATGCCTTTTACAAAGTTCGCCAATCTAGATTTTGATCAGATAAAGACCTCCATCAAAGATTATCTCCGTGCAAATTCCAATTTCACGGATTTTGACTTTGAGGGGTCTAATTTTTCTGTTCTGATTGATACATTAGCATATAATACTTATATTACAGCATTCAACTCTAACATGACTGTTAATGAATCCTTCTTGGATTCTGCAACAGTTAGAGAAAATGTAGTTTCCTTAGCAAGGAATGTTGGTTATGTACCACGCTCCAGAACCGCCTCTACAGCGGAAGTTACATTTTCGATAAGCACTGCCGCATCAACTCCAACACTAACCTTACAGGCGGGTCTAGTGTGCGTAGGAAGCGTTGATAGTTCATCTTATGTGTTCTCTTCTCCTTCTAATGTCTCTGCTGATGTTGTGAATGGAACGGCAACATTTAGCAATCTTAAAATTAAAGAAGGAACATTTTTAAAAAAACAATTTACGGTTGATGGTTCTTTAGATCAGAGATTTATTCTAAACAACTCATTTATTGACACTTCAACAATTGTTGTATATGTTAAAGGTACAAGTGATACTGGACTAGGTAGAGTATATTCTTTAGCAGAAAATATTTTTGATATTGATTCAACCTCAGAAATTTATCTACTTCAAGAAGTTCAAGATGAAAAATACGAACTTCTTTTTGGTGATGGATACTTCGGTAAGAAATTAGACAATGGTGCAATTATTACGGTTACTTATATTGTAACTGATGGTAAAGATGGAAATGGTGCCGATACATTTTCCTTTGCTGGAACTTTACAAGATGCTAGTGGGAATACTATTGTTCCAACAAATACTATTACGGTAACTACAAATCAAAGATCTCAAAATGGTGGGGATATTGAAGGAATAGATTCAATTAAGTATTTTGCGCCTAGAATCTACTCTTCTCAGTATAGAGCGGTTACTGCCAGAGATTATGAGGCAATTATCAAATCAAAAGTTTATCCAGATACTGAGTCAGTTTCTGTTGTTGGTGGTGAAGAACTAACTCCTCCACAATTTGGTAAGGTATTGATTAGCATCAAACCAAAAAATGGAACTTATGTTTCAGATTTTAATAAACAACAAATTCAAAGCAAATTAAAGCAATATACAGTTGCAGGAATTAATCCTGAAATTGTAGATTTAAAAGTTCTATATGTTGAGATTGATTCATCAGTTTATTATAATTACTCTCAAGTTGGTAGTGTAGAAGACTTAAAGACAAGAGTTAAGAGTTCCCTTACAACATACTCGCAATCTACCAATTTAAATACCTTTGGTGGAAGATTTAAGTATAGTAAAGCTCTTCAAGTTATTGATAATACTGATGCTGCGATTACTTCTAACATCACTAAGGTTAGAATTAGAAGAGATTTGAAGGCACTTATTAACCAACCAACACAATATGAAATTTGTTATGGAAATAAGTTTCATGTAAATTCCGCAGGAAAAAATATTAAATCAACCGGATTTAAAATTTCTGGAGAAGTAGATACGGTATATTTCACAGATACTCCTAATCAAGATTTGAAAACTGGAACAATTTCGATTGTAAAACCATATCCAGTAATTTCTGGTGTTGGTACAACTTCAGTAATGGAAACTCCAGTTGTAGTTCAATCTGCTGGAACAGTTGATTATGAAACTGGTGAAATTCTTCTTGGTGCTTTAAATATTACTTCAACTGACTTAGATGGGGATATTATTGAAATTCAAGCATTCCCAGAATCAAACGATGTTATAGGTCTTAAGGATCTGTATATTTCATTTGATGTTTCTAAAAGCACAATAAATATGATTAAGGATGTTATTGCATCTGGCGATGATATATCGGGTGTGGTATTTTCAAAAAACTCTTATAGATCAAGCTATTCGAACGGGGAATTAACGAGGTCGTAATATGATACAAACTGGTTTTGAATCTAGGGTAAAAGTTCAGCAAATTATTGATAATCAACTTCCAGAATTTATCTTAGATGAAAGTCCAAAGGCTGCTGAATTTTTAAAGCAGTACTATATTTCCCAAGAATATCAGGGAGGACCCGTTGATATTGGGGAGAATTTAGACCAATATCTAAAATTAGATAGTTTAACTCCAGAAGTTGTTGTAGGATCCACAACTTTGGTTGGAGATATCTCATCTACATCCACAACTATTGCTGTCTCAAGTACAAAGGGATTTCCAGCAACTTATGGATTATTGAAGATTGATGATGAAATAATTACATATATTGGACTCACAGCAACTGAATTTACTGGATGTATCCGTGGATTTAGTGCAATCACTAATTACCATAAAGAATTAAATTATGAAGATTTAGTTTTTTCACAATCTAGTGCCTCAGAACATAATGATAGCGCAAATGTAGAGAATCTAAGCGCACTCTTTCTCCAAGAATTTTATAAAAAACTTAAATATTCTCTAACCCCAGGATTGGAGAGTGTAGATTTCGTCTCCGATCTGAATGTAGGGAACTTCATTAGAGAAGCAAAAACATTATATCAGTCAAAAGGAACTGATGAATCATTTAGAATTCTTTTTAATGTCTTATTTGGAGAGACACCAAAAGTTATTGATTTAGAAAAATTCCTAATCAAACCATCTTCCGCATCATTTATTAGAAGAGAGATAGTTGTTGCTGAAAGAATTTCTGGAGATCCTTTACTTCTTTCTGGACAAACTATCAAAAAAAGCACAGATGATAATACTAGTGCTTCTGTTTCGGAAGTTGAAATAATTCGAAGAGGTGGAAAAACATATTATAAGTTACTCTTATTTGTTGGATATGATGACGCTTTCCCAACAATAACGGGAACTTTTAATATTACTGGAAGTACTAGAGTAATTCAAACAGCAACAATTGGTTCGGAAATTATTACTGTAGATTCTACAATTGGATTTCCTGAATCTGGAACTTTATATTCTGGAAATAATATTATTACCTATACGAGTAAAAGTATTAATCAATTTTTTGGTTGTTCTGGAATTGATGAGCAACTTAATCCAACAGATACTATTAGATCTGATGAAACTTATTATGGATATGAAAATGGAGATACCTCAAATAAAGTTGAATTAAGACTCACTGGAGTACTGTCTAATTTTAAAGCAATCTCACAAGGGTCCTCAATTGATATTGGGGAAGAAATTGGAATTAGAAATCTTGGAGAAGTTATTGAAAATCCAGAACAAGATAAAACTTTTAAAGAAATTTTTGCAAATAGTTGGATTTATAACACAAGTTCCAGATATCAGATAGGTAGTTTTTCTTCAGGAGTAATCTCTCAGGTAATTCTTAAAAGTTCAATTGACAAATCAAGTTTAAAGGTTGGTGATACAATTGAAATTTTAAATAGAAATAGTGAAGTTGTAATTATTTCTGACTTAGTTGTAACTCAAATTAATAATAATCAAGTTACCACTAATGGGTCCTTTACTTTAAGCCCATCATTTGACTACGATATCAGAAGAAAATTAAATGTATCTTCCAGTTCTATTGTTCCTCTAGAATACGACTCTCTGACATCGGATACTCAAAATGTATACAATGAAAATAATGAGTACATGTATGTTGCATCAAACTCATTACCATCATATGAGATTGATAAAAATATCTTTAGGTATGAAGCAATTTCCGTATCTGGACAAGATTCTGATACTGGAAAATATTCAATCATAAATTTTTCCGAAAAAGCATCCTTCTTCACTGGTTCGGAAATATACTATTCATTCTCAGATTCTCCTATTTCTGGATTGTCTGAAAGAACTTATTATGTTGAAGTAATTAATGATAAGACTCAGATTCGTTTGTATGCATCAAGGTCTTTTGTTGGGACCAATAGTTATATTCAGTTTGGTGAACTAACATCTGGTACACACATCTTTACTCTCAATACTCAAAAACAAAATCTAATATCTGCACAAAAACTTTTAAGAAAGTTCCCACTTAATGTAAACATTGCAGATGGGAAATCTGATTTAACACCAGTCGGATCGGTTGGTATGCTGATTAATGGTGTTGAAATTAGTGGTTATAAGACAGATGATAAGATTTATTATGGTCCATTAAAATCTGTTAATGTATTAAATGGTGGAACGAATTATGATGTAATTAATCCACCATCAATTTCTCCATCATCTGGTTCATCTCTCTTACAACCAGTTGTTAAAGGTTCTGTTGAAAGGATTTATGTAAGTCCTCAGGATTTTGATATCGATGTTTTAGTTTCTATAACACTTACTGGAGGTAATGGTAAAGGAGCATCATTTGAACCAGTAATTGAGACACGAAGAAGAGAACTAGAATTTGATGCTAAACAACTTGGGTTTGGTGGAGGAGTAGATACTACATTTGAGACGATTACATTCCCATCTTCTCATGGTTTAGTAAATGGTCAACCAATCATTTACGATTCTGGCAACAATTCTCCATTAGGAATTGGAACTTATGCTGGGTCGGATGCTAACACAGGATTAACATTAAAAACTGGTGCCACTTATTATACAAAATATATTAGTGATACCACAATTCAAATTTATCAAAAATTATCTGATTATAGATCTGGAATTAATACAGTAGGTTTTACCACAATTGGTACTTCTGGAACACACAAATTCAAAACAGAACCAAAGAAAACTTTAACTGATATTAAAATCATAAATCCAGGTTCTAATTATCAGAATAGAAAATTAAGAGTAAATCCTATTGGGATATCTACAGTTGAAAGTACAGTTTCTTTTACTAATCACGGATTTTTGGATGGAGAACTGGTAAATTATACTTACCAAACTTCTGGAATTAGTGGTCTATCTACAACGAATCAATATTATATCCTTAAGGTAGACGATAGTACATTCAGACTTGCCAATGCTGGCATCGGTGGAACATCTGTAGAAAATTACCAAAGAAGAAATTATGTTAAGTTTGATAGTGTTGGGTCTGGATATCAAATTTTCAGTTATCCTGAAATTTCTTTATCAGTAACTTATAGTTCTGTAGGTGTTGGTAGTACGCAGATTACTGGTTCTATTGTTGCTACTCCTATCGTAAGAGGAGAGATTACTGATGTTTATGTTTATGAGCAAGGATCGGATTATGGATCCAATATCCTCAATGTTCATAAAAAACCTCAAATCTTTATAAAAAATGGAAAAAATGCTCAGTTTATACCAATAGTCATAAATGGAAGAATAGAAGATGTAAATATTCAATATGGGGGATCGGAATATTATTCCATTCCAGATATTGTAGTAAATGGTAGTGGAACTGGTGCTTTAATTAAACCAATAATTGTCAATAATAAAATTGTTGATGCAGTAATTGTAAATCCTGGAGCTGGATATAGTACCACAAATACATCAATATCCGTAGTATCTGCTGGTAAAAATGCAATATTAGATCCACAAGTAAGATCGGTAAGCATCAACAAAACCTTGCTCTATGGGGAAGAGAATGACAGTAGAGAAATTTCAAATGAATTAGTCATTTCTTCCAAAAATAATTTACAGTACAGCGTTTGTGGATATTCTCAAAAAATCCAAGATGAATTAAATGATAGTGGTGAATCGCATTCACCAATTATTGGTTGGGCATATGATGGAAATCCAATCTATGGTTCTTATGGATATTCAGACCCAGAAAATAATAACTCTCAAATTAAGAGACTAGTCTCTGGATACACTTTAAATACTTCTAATATTGAAAATAGACCATCTGGATTTGATGATGGATTCTTTGTTGAAGATTATAAATTCACAAATTCCGGAGATTTGGATGAATATAATGGAAGATATTGTATAACTCCAGAGTTTCCAAATGGAATCTATGCATATTTTGCAACTTGTGTGGAAGATGTATTCGGTAATTTGGTGGGACAATTCCCATACTTTATCGGAGAAAGTTATAGATCTAAATTTATTTCGGAAAATACTTCTCTGAATCAGACATTTGATTTCAATAAATCAAATCTTATCCGAAATACACTACCATATAAAGTAAATGAAGAATATGCTGGAAATGATTTTATTGTGGAGTCAAATGAGGTTATCAATCAGTTAACTATCGTAGATTCTGTGACTACAGGTTCTGTAGAAGAATTTGATATTATTAATGCAGGTGATGGATATAAAGTAGGTGATAATTTATTATTTGATCAATCGAATACTGGAGGGTCTGGATTATCAGCACAAGTTTCGGCAATTACTGGAAAGGATATTTCAAACTTACAAACCACAGTAACTTCATATGATAATGTCATAGTTACTTGGAAAGGTGGTAACGAAGTAGAAGTTTCCGTACCACCATATCATACATTTAACAATTTGGACTATGTAACAATATCTGGATTTTCTACAGAACTGAGTCAACTTAATGGATTTAATCAGATAGGAGTTACTTCATTTACAACCAGTTTAATGAAGGATATTCCAGCATATTCTGTTGCTGGAGTCGTAACCGACATTTATGTTTCCAGAATACCAGAAAATATTTCAATTGGTAGCAGTATTAAAATTGATAATGAAATTTTATCAGTACTTAATGTTTATGGAAATGATAGTGTTCTTAGAGTTGTAAGGCAATCTACAGGTGCAGCACATACAGCAACTAGTATTGTTAGCTATTTGCCAAATACTTTTACTGTAAGTAAATCAATTCCATATTTTGAATCAAAAGTAAATGACACAGTATATTTCAATCCAAAACAATCTATAGGTGTAGGATCAACATCTGGAATTGGTATAGGTGTTGGATATACTGTAGGAACTCGTTCATATACAATTTCTATTCCAACTCAAACAATCTATCTCCCAGAGCATCCATTTGCAACCAATCAACAAGTAATTCTGAGAAAATTATCTTCATCATCAGCAATTTCAGTAGCAAATACTGAAACAAGTGCATCATTCAATCTACCAAGTAGTGGAGATTCTCAGATAGTTTATGTCATTAAAAAATCTAATGATCATATTGGAATTGTAACTCAGATTGGACTCACAACTACTACAAGTGGATTATTCTTTAGGAATAATGGAAGTGATGATTATCGGTATTCAATAGAATCCAATTTTAATCAAATCAAGGGTGATATTGATAATATTGTTTCAACTGTTTCCATTTCTACTGTACATAATCTTTATTCTGGTGATAGTATTACTCTTGATGTAAAACCAAATCTTTCTGTCGGAATTGGAACTTCAACAGCAATTCGTGTCGAATATGACTCAATCAGAGAAAAACTCATCATTAATCCTATCGAATTCACTTCTTCAGGAATCAATACAATTACAGATGAAATTACAATTTCAAATCATAATTTGAATACTGGGGACAAAGTAGTATATTCGACTTCGGGAACAATTGCTGCAGGATTATCTACTGGAATTTATTATGTTTATAAAGTGGACAATGAAACAATTAAATTGTGTGAAACATTAATTGATTCAACCTCAAATCCACCATTATCTGTAAATATTACAAATGCTCCTGTATCAACTCATAAACTTGGTCCAATTAATCCAGTAATTAATGGAGTCTCTAATAATAATTTAATATTTGATTTATCCAATTCATCACTATCTGGATACAATCTAAAATTATTCTATGATGATACTTTTAAAGATGAATTCGTTTCAACCGGATCCACAACAGTATTTTCAACCACAGGAATTGGAACTGTAGGTGTATCTACAAATGCTTCACTAACTTTAAATTATAGTGAAGGTCTTCCAACGAAATTATTTTATGCATTAGAAAAATCAGGATATATTAGCACTGCAGATACTGAGATTAATAATTATTCCCAAATTAATTTCGTTAAGAGTGGTTATAGTGGAGAATATTCCATTTCGGGTGTTGGTACAACAACATTCGATATTTCTCTTCAATATATTCCAGAAAAATTATCTTATGATTCTTCCGAATGTGAAGTTCTGAAGTATACAACAAATTCTAGAACTGCTTCCGGTGGAATTTCTAAAATCAGAACAATTTCTTCTGGAGTTGGATATAATAAAATTCCTATTTTTAAAGGAACAGAATCTGTAAACGGTCAAGGTGCATATTTAATTGCAAAATCTGATGGTATTGGGAAAATTAATCAAACAAGAATTTTAAATGAAGGTTTTGAATATCCTTCCGATAAGACTCTACGCCCAACTGCAGCAATTCCATCATTAGTTACGATTAAAAATGCGAATACAATTTCAAAAGTAACGGTGCTGGATGGTGGTAAAAATTATACTAGCACTCCAGATTTAATTATTGTAGATAGTGAGTCAAAGGAGCGTATAGATTCTGGATACATTTCAGCCAATGTATCTGGAACTGGAATAGTTTCCGTTGATATTTTACAGCAACCAAAAGGACTACCATCATCTATTGTAGAAATTAAGTCAATCAATAATAGTAATGGTATTGGAATTCAAACTATTTCATCATCTTCCTCTGGAATAGTAACTTGTTATCTCGTGACTCCCCTTGCTGGTTTTGGTACAGAACCATTTGCTGTTGGAGATAAAATTTATGTTGAAGGTATTCAAAAGTATAGTTTAGATGGTGATGGATTTAATTCTGAGGATTATGGATATGGTTTCTTTGAAGTAGTAGCATATGAAAATGCGGCGACTATTCTTCCAAGAAAATTAGAATATAGTCTTGTCGGATTATCTACAAATGTTGGTATAGCAAAAACTATACAAGAATCTTATGCTTCAATTGTCAATTACAATAATTATCCAAAATTTGAAGCATCACAAACATATTCTCCTTTCATTATTGGTGAAACTTTATCGGTAAAAAATGAAACTGGATTTGATGTTCAAGATTTGCAGGTAGTCCAGTATAATGAAAATTATATCAAAGTATCAGGAAAATATGAATTATCAGCAAATGAAATAATTCGTGGTGTACAATCTGGTAATCTAGCAACTGTTAATGCGGTAGAAAAAACCACAGGACAATTTGAAGTAGGTTATGGATCAAGTCAAAAACTTGGATGGTCTGATGATATTGGAAAGTTGGATGAGGATGGTCAAGTTATTCCAGACAATGATTATTACCAAAATCTTTCATACTCTATCAAGAGTAACCAAGAATGGGTAGATATTGTTACACCAGTCAATAGCATTCTTCACCCAAGTGGACTGAAGAATTTTGCAGACACTACAATTACGCAAAATGTTGGAGTAGGAACTACAACTGTAGGAGAATTTACTGATATTCTTTACGATATTATTGATGAACGCAGAGTTGATACTATCAATAATTTTGATTTAGTTGTTGATGTGGACACAATTAACGGTACATCCAAGTTCTTGAAGTTTAAAAATAGAAGGCTTGCAGACTATATTGAGTGCCGCACAAATAGAGTTCTGGACATTGATGATATTAGTTCAGAATTTTCAAGTTCCGATTCTGCTGTTAATAATTTTACAAATCTATTGCCAATTTCTCCATTAGAAAAGCACAATAGATATCTGATTCAAGTAACAAATAATGATTATACAAAAATTCAATTTACTGAAGTAGTAATAATTAATAGTGATACAAACATTTATACTCTTGAAAAGAGTAGCATAACCAATCTTGATGACCAAATTGGAGATATTTCTGGATTTGTAGATGATTTGGGTAATTTCTACTTAAGATTTAATCCAATCGATCCTTACAGTGAAGATTATAAGATTAAAATTTTAAACACCAATTTTTCAACTTTCTTTAGTGGAATTGGAACAACATCAATTGGATTTGTAGATTTAATCGGATCTAACGCTTCAGTATCTTCTGGAATTACTACAACATTAATTTCCCAAAGTACATCATCATTAGAGTCTCTATATTCTAATATTCATATTCTTGACACTACCACAAATGAAATGAATTATGTGGAAGTATATGTAGATCATGATGGAACCGATACAAATATCACTGAATTCTATTTCGATTCTAATGATGAATTAAGCAGCAATTTTATAGGGTCATTTGGAGCATCAATTTCTGGTGGAGTTCTTACATTAAACTATACGAATACTTCATCAAATGGCGTTATAGTTAGAAGCAAAAATATTGGATTCAATACAACTGCTGCAGGAGTTGGAACATATAGATTTAAAGAATCTGGAGAACCTGATGGATATGAAAGAACTGTAAATTATGTCTCCAATTATTCAAATGTCTCTTCTGCTTCTACCGTAGTATCATTAGATCTTAATGTATTCACTTCCGTCAAATCAACAATAAAAGTTAGTATTGGTAATACTAGTGCATTACATCAAGTAATGATGATTGCAGATTCGAATGAAACTTACAGTGTCCAATACCCATTCTTATCCGTTGGAAGCACTACAGGTATCGGAACATTTGGTGGAGAAATTTCTGGATCAACAGCAAATCTAAAGTTCTATCCAGACTCTTCATTAACTGGAACATTCGAAATTCTCTCATTCAATGAAAAATTCTATACTGAAATTGATGAAATTAATACACCATCCGATTTGGAGTATGCAAGTATAATCGAATCGGTCAAAACTTCAAGATATTACTCCCCAAATAGTGATAATATTAACAGACTGAACTTCGAATTAAACTATCAAGGGTATCCAATTTTTATGAAGACCTTTGATCCATCAGATAGTTCTGTATTGGATTTTGCATCTGGAGAATTTACTCTAACAAATCATTTCTTTAGCACTGGGGAAGAACTGATTTATAGACCAACTTCAACCTTCTTGGGAATTGGTGCAACATCTGTAGGCATTGGTTCAACTTTAAATTCTGTTGGAGTAGTTACAGATCGTCTACCAAGCACAGTATATGCTTACAAGATTAATAATGATAAGTTTAAATTATCTACAAGAAAAGATTATGCACTTTCAGGAATCTATGTAACATTTACATCGGCAGGTCAAGGAAATGCTCACCAGCTTGAAATGGTCAAGAAAAATGAAAAATCTATCATTTCTATTAATAATGTTGTTCAATATCCAATAGCATATTCTCTGATTAATCACACTCTTAATAATCAATCTCAAATTGGAGCAGGACTTACTATATTTGCTCTAAGTGGAATCTCTTCAGTATCTCTTGGAGATATTCTTAAGATTGATAATGAATATATGAGAGTGGATAATGTTGGACTAGGAACCACTACAATTGGACCTATTACCTTTAATGGAGCAGTTCCATTGGTTGAAGTTACTAGAGGATTTGTTGGGTCTTCTTCAACTGCTCATAATGACCTCTCTGCCGTAAATGTCTATAGAGGATCATTTAATATTGCAGGTAATGAAATTTATTTCACTGATGCACCACAAGGAAGTATTGAGGATCAATTAGGTGCAGATTTGGATAATTTAGACGAATCTAGAGCATATTTTAACGGTAGAGTTTTCTTAAAAAATGATTACACTACCAACCAAGTATATGATAATATTTCCGAAAGATTCACTGGAATTGGACAAACCTATACATTATCATCTCAAGGAATTGGTACTGTAGGTTTAGGATCTACAGGTGGGAATGGAATTGTATTCATCAATGGAATCTTCCAAACGCCAACTACTGAAAATAATTTGAGTAACAATTATAATATTATTGAAAATACCACTGTTGGAGTTAGCAGCATCGTATTTTCTGGAATTACATCTACTAATGGTTCCATCATAATTTCTCAATCTGATGTTAATATGAACCAATTACCCAGAGGTGGAATGATTGTATCATTAGGATCCACTCCAGGTCTTGGATATGCTCCACTTGTAGGTGCTTCCGTAACTGCTATTATTTCTGGTGGGTCTATTGTATCGATTGGAATTGGCACTACTGGAAATTATGGTTCTGGATATAGAAATCCAGTTTCTATTGCAGTAACTGAAAGTGGTCATACAGGTTCCGCAGCCACAATTACTGCAACTGTAGGTGCCGGTGGAACTTTATCATTTACAGTAGTTGGTGGTGGTAGTGGATATACCAATCCACAAATCAATGTCTCTTCTCCAAACTATGAGAATCTACCTGTAACTGGAGTCTCAAGACTTGGTATTGGTAATACTACGGATACTGGTATTGGATTGCTGTTAAATGTTGAGGTTGGTGCAAGTTCTACTGTAGGTGTAGGTTCTACCCTATTTGAAGTCACTGGATTTAAAATTACAAGATCTGGATATGGATTTAAGAAAGGTGATGTATTTAAAACTGTAGGATTGGTAACTGCATATGGTATACCTTCTCCTGTTTCGGAATTCCAACTCACAGTTTTAGATACATTTACAGATTCATTTGGAGCTTGGCAATTTGGGGAACTTGATTATATTGATTCCATTAAAGATTATCAAGATGGATCAAGAACTCGTTTCCCACTTTACTATAATTCGGAACTATTAAGTTTTGAAAGGAATCCTTCCGATCCAGATTCACAGTTGATAGATTTTGATTCCTTATTACTAATTTTTATCAATGGAATTTTACAACAACCAAAATTATCCTATCAGTTTAATGGTGGAACATCATTTACCTTTACTCAAGCACCTAAACCAGAAGATAATGTCGCTATTTTCTTCTATAGAGGAAGTTCTTCTGATAGTGTTACCGTAAATATTAATGAAACTCTTAAGATAGGTGATAATTTACAAGTTTATAGTAATAATCAATTATTGGGAATTACCACAACTCAAGATTTGAGAACTATTACTGATATCTCATCATCAGATAAAGTTCAAACAAATCTTTATACTTTGCAGGGAATTGATACTCAAAATCTCAAACCAGTAAATTGGACTAAGCAAAAAGTAGATAAAATTATTGATGGTAATGTGGTTTCTAAATCTAGAGATTCCATTGAATCACAAATTTATCCAACTGCAAAGGTTATTAAAAATATTTCAGCATCAGACACGGAAATTTATGTTGATAACGCACAATTCTTCAATTATGAAAATGTTTCTCCTGGTAATATAGAATTTGATGCCCTGATTATTTCTGGTGCTGCTGACCCCGTTTCGGCTGCCGTTACAGCAACTGTTTCTGTTGGGGGTACTATTCAGGCATTGACAATTAATAACGCTGGAAGTGGGTACATTGGAGCAGCAGTAACGGTAAGTATTTCTGCACCACCATCAATTGGTGTTGGTATTGGAACCACTGCTACTGCAACCATCTCCATTGTAAATGGATCGCTATCGACGGTCACAATTACGAATCCTGGATATGGATATACGACATCAAGTGTTCCACAGGTTCTTGTTCCTTTACCAGATCCTACTTATGAAAATATTTCTAATGTGACCACTTTACAAGGATTCTCTGGAGATATTACTGGTATTACAACATCTACTGGAATTGGCACTGCTCTTGCGATTAAATTTACATTAGATTCATCTCTCGCACCATTTACGGGGTTAGTAGTTGGTCAACCAATTTATATCTTTAATACCTCCGTCGGAAAAGGTGTAACTTCGATTTATACGACCGATTCAGCAATAGTTGGAGTTGGAACTACTTTCTTGGATAATATCTATAATATTAGTGCATTTAATAGTTCAGTTGGAATTATTACTTGTAACATCCAATCAACTTCACCTATTGTTGGAATTGCAACAACAGGGTCTTCCGTGGGTAAATTCTCTTGGGGTAAATTGTCAGGATTTACAAGATCAACATCACCAATTTCCATAGCAGTTTCTGCTTATAATGTTGATGCTGGATTATCAACTTTCCCAACTATCCAAAGAAGAGGATATGGTTTAAGAAATATTGGTCCAATTAAAAAGACTCTGTAACATAGTATAAATATAGAAAAAAACTATATTCAAATGTCTGCACTTGTAACAGATCAATTTAGAATCCTGAATGCATCTAATTTTATAGATTCTGTTCAGGATTCTACAAATTCATATTATGTATTTGTTGGTTTATCCAATCCAACAACTTCTGGATTTGGTAGAGATTCTAATTGGGATACTACACCTCCAAATCCAACAGATAATATTGATTATTTGAATCATTATGAAACTACTGCTCTTTTTGGTAAAAAAATTACAAGTGCAAATATTAGAAGAGTAATTAGAAGAATAGATTGGGTTGAAGGTACAAAATATGAAATGTATAGACCCGATTATAGTGTTGTAAATCCATCACCAATTACAGGTGCAATGAGATTGTACGATGCTAATTATTATGTAATGAATTCTGATTATAGAGTCTATATTTGTATTGATAATGGTTCATCTGGAATTAATACTACAGGAAATTCCTCTCAAGATGAACCAACTTTTACCGATTTAGAACCTTCACGAGCTGGTGAAAGTGGTGATGGATATATTTGGAAATACTTATATACCGTCTCTCCAAGTGATATTATTAAATTTGACTCTATCGAATATATTACCGTTCCAAATGATTGGCAAACTACTACAGATTCTCAGATAACTGCCGTTAGAGAAAACGGCGATTCAACTTTAAATGATAATCAATTAAAAAAAGTATATATTCAGAATAGAGGTCTGGGATACACTCTAACATCGGGTCAAACTTGTAATATCATTGGTGATGGTAGTGGGGCGACAGTATCCTTGGATGTAGATACCTCTGGGAGAATTACTGATGCTACAGTAACTTCTGGTGGAAAGAATTACACATATGCTCTTGTAGATTTGGGAACAACTGGGAATCCAGGAACATATGCCGAATTAATTCCTATTATTCCACCATCCAAGGGTCACGGATTTGATATCTATAAAGAACTTGGAGCGGATAAAGTTTTAATTTATGCGAGATTTGACGATTCAACGAAAGATTTTCCAATAGATACTAAATTCTCGCAAGTTGGAATTTTAAAAAACCCAACTGTATATGACTCTACAGGAATTAATACTTCCAAATTTACTTCTAGTGAATTTTCTGCAGTTTATGCAATGAAATTCAGCGGTACACCAACTGGAAGTATTTCTGTTGGAGATAAGATTCAACAATCTGTTACTGGTGGAACTGCTGTTGGATATGTTGCATCATATGATTCGGAAACCAAAGTTCTGAAATATTATCAAGATAGATCTTTATATTTTAATCCAACAACTTATGACCAAACAGATTATGTTGGATTATCAACATCTGGAAAAGTTCTTCAATTTAATTCAACTAATCAAGTTTCCAAAGTTGCTGGTGGGTTTAATGCTTCTATTGATAGTTCTTTCTCTGGAATCACTACATCAATTTCAAATAAAATTATAAATCTCGGAGTTCAATTTACAAACGGTCTTGCAAATCCAGAGATAAATAATAAGTCAGGTGATATAATCTACATTGATAATAGACCCACAGTAACAAGAAGTTCTAGACAAAAAGAAGACGTTAAAATTATCCTGGAATTCTAAGAAATGGCTCAGAAAACAAATCTAAATGTAAGCCCATATTATGACGATTTTAATGAGCGTGATATCGGCGCTAAGGATAAAAACTATTATAAGGTTCTATTCAATCCAGGAAGACCTGTACAGGCAAGAGAATTAAATACTCTTCAATCAATATTACAGGATCAAGTAGAATCGTTCGGTAGTCATATTTTCAAAGAGGGATCGATGGTGATCCCTGGAAACATTGTTTTTGATAATCAGTTTTATGCTGTAAAGTTAAACCCAACAGCATTTGGGGTTAATATTGCATCATACATTGAAAAGTTTGTAGGTAAAAAAATAACAGGACAGGTTTCTGGAACAACTGCAACTATTCAATTAGTTCAACTTCCAAATTCTGATGTTGAATATGTAACGATATATGTAAAATATCAAGATTCCGATAATAACTTTACATTTAATGAATTTCAAAATGGAGAATCTTTATCAGCAAGTGAAAATGTAATTTACAATGGAACAACAATTAATGCTGGTACATCTTTTGCAACTACCATTTCTGCAGATGCAACTTCTACCGGATCAGCAGCCTCAATAGGGGAAGGCGTCTACTTCATTAGAGGTACATTTGTAAGAGTACCAAAACAAACAATTATTCTCGACTATTACACTAATACACCATCATATCGTGTAGGTCTCAGAATTAATGAGCAAATCATCACAGCAAAAGATGATTCATCTCTCTATGATAATGCCAAAGGATTTACTAACTATGCTGCACCTGGCGCAGATAGATTTAAAATTTCTCTAACATTAACCAAAAAACTACTGACAGATATTGATAATGATACTGATTTTGTAGAATTATTGAGAGTTCAAAACGGTGCAATTAAAAAAATTGAAACCAAATCTCAATACTCGATCATTAGAGATTATCTAGCGCAAAGAACATATGATGAATCTGGAGATTATGTTGTAGATCCATTTGAATTTTCATTAAATAATTCTCTGAATAATAGACTGGGTAATGATGGTCTATTCTTTAGTAATGAAAAAACAGAAAAAGGAAATACCCCATCAGATAACTTGATGTGTATCAAGTTTGCTCCAGGCAAAGCGTATGTGAGGGGATATGATATCGAAAAAACCGGTATAGAAATAGTAGATGTTCCTAAACCAAGAACAACTGCCACTAAGTCTGATATTAATATCCCATTTGAAATGGGTAATTTGGTTCGAGTAAATAATGCTTCTGGAGGTCCAAAGCAAAAAGCGACTATAGAACTTTATAATCAAAGAAAGTCATCAACCACTGCAGCATCAGGAACTAAAATCGGTGATGCTAGAGTATATACCTTCAATGTAACTGATGCAGCATACTCAAGTGCCGCTACAAATTGGGATTTATATCTCTATGATATTCAGACTTACACACAACTTACCTTAAACCAGGGTGTCTCTGGAACCGAACTTCCTGCAACATCATTTGTAAAAGGTAAGAGTAGTGGTGCTAGTGGATATGCAACATCTGTTGGTACTGGATCTAACATTATCTCATTGAGACAAACATCTGGAACATTTATCGTTGGTGAGCAAATTCTAATCAATGGATTGGAATTATATTCCAGATCCATAAGATCAATAAGGTCATATTCAACTCAAGACATTAAATCATTATTCCAGTCAACATCAGTATCTGGATTTTCTACGGCATTTGCAGCAGATGCCCAATTAGACAAATCTACTGCTTTTGGTTTTTCTCCAACTGATGTAATTACTATTCAATCAAGTGGTGCAGTTTCCGCATCTGGAAAAATCTTCAGTGGAATAGCATCGGATACAATTATTAGATATCAAAGAGTAGGATTTCTTACTGAAACATATAATAGAGTTCAATCAGTTTCTGCTGATGGGTCATCTATGACTTTGGCATCAGTTACTAATGTATCTGGTGTTTGTGATGGTTCTTTACCAGCATCTCAGACAAGTACAACTTTTTCAATTGGTACTCCAAAAATTAGAAATGAGCAATCTGGATATCTTTATGCACAACTACCAGATTCAAATATTTCAACCACAAATCTAAGTGATTCTATTTTAACATTTACAGCACAGTCTAATGCTACATTGACCCCATCAAGTAATACACTTACGGTTTCTACAAGTAATTTTGATTTAGGAATAAGTTCTGCTACTTCACAATTCCAAGCATTTGACGAAGAAAGATATTCTATTCATTATGCGGATGGAACAATTGAAGATTTGACTTCAGATAAGTTTACTCTGTCATCTAATCAAGTTACATTTAGTAATATTGATAATAAAAATATTGCAGCAATCAATGCAACATTTATTAAAAACGGAATTCAAAGTAAAGTAAAGCAATTTAATCGTAGTAAAACAATTAATGTAACTTTATCCAAGTATACAGAATCTGGTACTGGAATTAGTACTTCTATTAATGACGGACTGGCTTATAATCCATATTATGGTTTGAGAGTCCAAGATGAGGAAATTTGTTTAAACTATCCAGATGTAGCGAAAGTTATTGCAGTATATGAATCCTTAAATACATCTGCACCATCTTTGGATGTAGTTTCATTCAGTTCTATTGCCAATGTAGATGTAAATGCAATTATCGGTGAGAATATTGTTGGTGGAACAAGTAAGGCAATTGCAAGAATTGTTTCTAAACCATCTTCAAATAATTTAGGTATTGTTTATCTAAACACCAATAGATTTGTTGTAGGTGAAAATATTAATTTTGAAGAGTCTAATATTAATACTGCTCTCATTTCCACCACCCCAGGTAGTTATAAAAATATAACTAATAAGTTTACTCTTGATAAAGGACAAAAAGAGCAATACTATGATTATTCCAGACTTGTAAGAAATTCTGGAGAAGAATCACCAACCAATCAGTTATTGGTAGTATTTGATTACTATACAGTCCCATCTGGTGATACTGGAGATGTATTTACAGTCAATAGTTATGAGGCAGCGAGATTCTCATCAGATATTCCAAATATTGGTAAAAATAATGTAAGAGCATCAGATACTTTAGATTTCAGACCACGAGTATCTGTATTCTCTAGCACAACTTCATCTCCATTCGATTTTGCTTCCAGAACTTTCGGTACAGAACCAAAGTTAGTCCTTTCTCCAAATGAAAGCTCTTTAGTTGGTTATGATTTCTATCTTGGTAGAATTGATAAACTTTATTTGGATAAATTAGGAAACTTTATCGTTCTTCAGGGTGTTCCTTCGACAGATCCTAAAGCTCCATCAAAACCAGATGAAGTTATGGAGATGGCAACAATTACATTGCCCCCATATCTTTACAATCCAAAAGATGCTTCAATATCTTTAGTAGATAATAGAAGATATACGATGCGTGATATTGGATTAATTGAAGATAGAGTAGAGAATTTAGAAAAAGTAACTTCTCTCTCTTTACTCGAACTCAATACACAGACTCTACAAATTCAAGATGCTCAAGGATTTAATAGATTTAAAACCGGATTTTTTGTAGATGATTTCAAAAATAGCGATCTTATTAATGTACAAGTTTCAACAGTTGAAGTAGATACTGTAAATGATGAACTGACTCCACAAATTAGTAGAAATAGTATTAATTTATTACCACTTTCTGCCGAGGTTTTTATTAATGAAGATTTAGATCTTTCTAATAATTTCTCATTATATGATTCAAATGTACAAAAGACAAATGATGTAATTACCCTCAGATATGAATCTATTGGATGGATAGAGCAGCCATTAGCAACTAAAGTTGAAAATGTAAACCCATTCCATGTAGTATCATATAGTGGAACTATAAAATTAAACCCAGAAAGTGATAGTTGGGTAAGAACGATTAGACTTCAAGATGTAAATATTATCAATCAGGCAAATTGGGTGTGGTTAAGAGCAACCGGAACATTTGCTGTTGTTGGATCAAGTTCTTCTACAAATGTTCAAGATAGATTAATTTCTAGTGGAACAGAACTCTATATGAGATCTCGTAACACTGGATTTAATGCAGTAAATCTGAAACCATTAACGAGAATATATCAATTCCTTGATAGCAATAGTGAAGTTGATTTCGTTCCAAAATTAATTGAAATTGCAACTGATTCGACATTGGAAAATTATGGTGCTTCAGCAGCGTTTAGTGTTGGAGAGACTGTTGTCGGGTCTTATGATGGTAAGAATTTAATTAGTTTTAGAGTTGCAACATCAAATCATAAAGAAGGTCCCTTCAATTCTCCAACAGTAACTTATAATATCAACCCATACGATAAAAATGAAAGTATTCCATCAGCATATAGTGCAACATCAAAAATTCTTAATGTAGATATCAATTCTTTATGCGCTGAAGCACAAGGTCTATATTCTGGATATTTGGTTACTGGAATGAAGTTAGTTGGTCAAACTAGCGGAGCAGTAGCATATGTAAAACAACTCAGATTGATTTCTGATAATTATGGAGATCTTCAAGGAGCATTTTTCCTAAGAGATCCAAATACAAATCCTGCTCCTCCCGTTAGAATTGCAACAGGATCTAAGGTTTACAAATTATCTTCAAGCTCCACAAATGAAACTCCACTTCCAGGAAGCAAGTTAATCTCTTCAGCGGAAACAATTTATAAGGCAGAGGGAACTTGGGAGGAAAGACAAAAAGTAACGACTACATCAACAACGATTTATTTTGTCGATCCTCTTGCACAATCATTCTCTGTTGGTGGAAACATTGAAGATTTGAATGGAAATTCTCCTAATGATGATAGTAATGGAGCATATTTGACTGCAGTAGATTTATTCTTTGCAAGTAAAGACCCAGATAATGCACCTCTTACCGTCGAGATTAGAACGGTCGAATTGGGAACACCAACAAGAACAGTTGTTGGAAATCCAGTCATTTTAAAACCAAATCAAATCAATACTTCAACTGATGGAACTGTAGCAACAACTGTTACTTTCGATTATCCAATATATCTTGCTCCAGGTTTAGAGTACGCAGTAGTTCTTCTTGCCCCACAAACAGACCAATATGAGGTCTGGATTGCTGAAATGGGTGAAAAGACTAAAAATACTGCAACTTTACCAGATGCAGAGAGTGTCCGTTATACTAAGCAGTTTGCTCTCGGAGCACTATTCAAATCTCAGAATGGATCAATCTGGACAGAGAATCAGTATCAAGATTTGAAATTTAAACTCTATAAAGCGGAGTTTACTTCAAAGACTGGAAGTGTATATTTCCAGAATCCAACTCTCAATGAGAGTAATGGATATATACCAAAACTATTCGAAAATCCAATTACAACTTTACCTAAGAAATTTGCTGTAGGGGTAAGTACAATTACCAACTCTGCGATGATTGGAATTTTGACAACTGGAAGAAAAGTTGCAGATGCTGCAAAACCATATAATTATGGATATATTGTTGGTACAGGTAGTTCAGTTTCTACTGTAGGAATCACTACAGGAGGATCTAACTATACTTCAACATCTAATGTTGGAACTTATGCTATTAGTGGTAGTGGAAGTGGATTAAAACTCAATATGACTGCCACAAATGGAGTTGTTTCTGCAGTAACTGTAGCGACTCCAGGAAATGGGTATGCAGTTGGTGATGTAGTAGGAATTAAAACAGCAGATGTATCTCCAGCAGCTGGGCGTGATGCTAGAATTACGATTACTGCAATCACTGGTCTTGATACATTATATCTTTCCAATGTTCAGGCACAATCATTTACTACTGTTGGAGTTTCTACACTTGTCTATTATGATAATTCTGGAACAGCAGTATCTCTGGCAGGAACGACGATTAGAACATCAACTCCAGTAGGTGGTGTTTATTCTGGAAACTTTATGAAGGTCAATCATTTCGATCACGGAATGTATGCCTCAAATAATAAATTGACTCTGAGCAATATTGAATCTAATATTGCACCAACAACTCTATCAGCAACTCTTTTATCTAGCGACACTTCAATCAGTGTTGCTTCAACTTCAAACTTCACAACTTTTGAGGGAATTGCTGTTAGCGCATCCAATCCAGGATTCATTAAAATTGAAAATGAAATTATTAAATATGAATCTGTAGGAACTGGGCAATTACTTACTATCACGAGAGGAATTGATTCCACTCTGGTTTTAGATCATGCAGTTAATAGTATGGTTTATAAGTACGAACTTAGTGGAGTTTCTCTAAGAAGAATTAATGCAACTCACGATATCAGTGATACTGGTAATGATATTGATACTTATTATATCGAATTTGACCGTTCAAACTTTGATAGTAATGCAGTAAACAGGGGAACGGATGGAAGTCTAGCATCTGCTCCACAAATTTCATTTAATTCAGAATATACTGGTGGTGGAAATAATGTTTATGCAACTGAAAATATTCAGTATGATACGATTACTCCAGAGATTGCATGTATTGTTCCTGGATCTGCAACTGAAATATCTGCAGAAATTAGAACCGTAAGTGGAACCAGTGTTGATGGTGTAGAAAGTTCATTTATTGATCAGGGGTATGAAACTGTTGAAATCGCAGCTTCTAATAAGTTATCTTCGACCAGAATTATTTGTTCCAATATTAATGAAGAAACTTACTTGGATGGAATGCTAAGAAATAAATCTTTCACTGCAAAGATTAATTTATCAACATCAGATACAAATCTGTCTCCAATGATTTTCTGGAAAAATTCTTCAATCAACTTATCAAGTAACAGATTAAATAATCCAATTACAGATTTTGTTAATGATGGTAGAGTTAATTCTTTAGTTAATGATCCACACGCTGCTGTATATGTTTCCAACACCGTAAGGTTATCTCAACCAGCAACAGCACTTAAGGTCATTATCGGCGCTTACAGACCAGCATCTGCGGACTTTAGAGTTCTATACAGCTTGATTAGACCAGATTCCAGTGAAATTGAACAGTCATTTGAATTATTCCCAGGTTATACTAATTTGACAGTTGATAATAATCAGGATGGGTATCCAGATGTAATTGATCCTTCAAAAAATAATGGATTGCCTGATACATTTGTTCCAGCAAGTTTGGATAACCAATTCCTCGAATATGAATTTAATGCTAATAATCTAGGAGACTTTACTGGATATACAATTAAGATTGTAATGGCTGGTACAGATCAATCACAAGCACCAAGATTTAAAGATTTGAGGAGTATTGCTATTAGATGATGATTCCAGTTAAAGGGCATCCTAACTTATATCGTGACGAAAAAACAGGAGCAATTATCAATTGTGATAATTACTCCTATAATCAATATGTAAATAGTTTAAACAATCGTGATACTCAAAAAAGAGAATTAGATCAGATGAAAAAAGATATTGATGAAATAAAATTATTACTTAAGGAGTTAGTTAATGGAACCAAATGAAATTGAATTGGAAACAATTAATAAGTTATTTGAATTTGAAAAACATTCACGATTAATCGATGAATTAGATCACGAAGAACTTAAAAAATTTTCAAAATTATATTGTAAACTATATCTCAAGCAACAAGAGGTGATGAGTTCTCTCGGTGATTTGGGGATATAAATAAAAAGTAGAGCTTAAAAAATAAATGGCTGCAGTATATGTTAATAATATAGTAGTGAATGCTGGCAGTGACTTTAGCCAAACATTTACTCTAGAAGGAACAGATACAAATTCATTATTCGATTTAACACTTTATACTGTTTCTGCTCAAATGAGAAAATGGGCAGGAAGTTCTACAGCAACATCTTTTACTGCATCCATTGAAAGTCCAGGATCTTCTGGAAAGATTACGATTAGATTGACTGCTGCCCAAACAACAACTATTAAACCCGGTAGATATGTTTATGATGTTGTGATTACCGATGATTTTGGAATTAAAAACCGAGTTATTGAAGGAATGGTTCTAGTAACCGAAGGAGTTACCAGATAATGGCAGATATTAAAGTCAAAGTTGATCAACAAAATGCAATAAAAACTAGGGTTGGACAGCAAAATGCTGTAAAAATTGTTGCTAGCATTTCTGGATCTGCAGGTGGAAGATCAACAACGGCAGAAAATGTTATTGGTGGAATTGCATCAGTTACATCTTTACACGTAAGTGGAATATCAACGTTCGTTGGTGTAAGCACATTTAAAAGTAATGTTTACATTGATGGCGACCTGTACGTCGGTGATGATTTAAAATTTGATGAATTTACCGCTAGAAATGCAATAATATCTGGAATTGCAACATTATTCAATTTAAATGTAACTGGGGTATCTACATTCGTAGGTATTAGTACTTTTAAAAATGATGTTTATGTTGATGGTGATTTATATGTTAGTGATGATTTAAAATTTGATGAATTTACCGCTAGAAATGCAATAATATCTGGAATTGCAACCATTTCTGGTGGGTTATATTATGGACCATATTATACAAATGGGATGGCATATTTCAATTCTTCCGGACTTTTGATATCAACATCAAGTCCACAAAATGGGATTGATTATACAAACTATATAATGACAACAGATAATGCTGGTGTTCCAGCTTGGTCAAATGCTATAGATGGAGGCTCGTACTAATGGCAAAGCCAGCAAGTAGACAAGAATTAATTGATTATTGTCTTAGAAGACTTGGTGCTCCTGTATTGGAAATCAATATAGATGATGACCAAATTGATGATTTGGTTGACGATGCTTTACAGTACTTTCAAGAAAGACACTTTGATGGTGTTGAAAGAATGTACTTAAAGTACAAACTTACAGACGAAGATATTAACAGAGGAAGAGCAAAAAATACAAATGGTGTTGGTATTGTAACAACAACTGGTACAGCAAATATTAGTGGTATTGGAACTACTAGTTTTAATTTCTACGAATCTTCAAATTTTATTCAAGTTCCAGATTCCGTAATTGGAATTGAAAAGGTATTTAAGTTTGACACTAGTTCCATTTCTGGTGGAATGTTTAGTATTAAATATCAACTGTTTTTGAATGATTTATATTACTTTAACTCAGTTGAACTTTTACAATATGCTATGGTTAAGAGTTATCTGGAAGATATTGATTTTCTTCTAACCACAGATAAACAAATTAGATTTAACAAGAGACAGAATAGAATGTATCTTGATATTGATTGGAATGCCCAGAATAAAGATACCTTTATTATTATAGATTGTTATAGAATTTTAAATCCGACAGAATTTACTAAAGTTTATAATGACAGTTTCCTTAAAAAATATTTAACTGCTCTTATGAAAAGGCAGTGGGGGCAGAACTTGATTAAATTTAGAGGAGTAAAACTTCCTGGAGGAATTGAACTAAATGGTAGAGAACTCTATGAAGATGCTGAAAGAGAATTAGAAGACCTGAAGCAAAGAATGGCTTTAGAATACGAACTCCCACCATACGATTTTATTGGATAATAATGGCACTTAATCCCTTTTTCTTACAAGGTTCACCCGGTGAACAAAGACTCGTTCAGGATCTAATTAATGAACAGTTAAAGATTTATGGTGTGGATGTTATCTACATCCCAAGAAAATTTGTAAGGAAACAATCTATTCTTAGAGAAATTCAATCATCAAAGTTTGATGATAATTTTGCAATTGAAGCATATATTAATAATTTTGAAGGATACAGTGGGCAGGGTGATATTCTTACCAAATTTGGTATGAGTTTAAAAGACGAACTAAGCATAATTATATCAAAAGAAAGATTTGAAGACTTTATTTCTCCATTTTTAGAAGATAGTGATGATAATGAAATTGTATTATCATCCAGACCTAGAGAGGGTGACTTAGTTTATTTCCCACTTGGGCAAAGATTATTTGAAGTAAAGTTTGTTGAGCATGAGGTTAATTTTTATCAATTAGGAAAACTTTACGTTTATGAATTAAAATGTGAACTCTTCGAATATGAGGATGAGGTTATTGATACTACGATAGACGAAATTGATACCCAAATTGAAGACCAAGGATATATCACAACTCTACAATTAATCAGTTCACGTTCGGTTGCCACAGCAGATGCGATCATATCTACTGGATACATTCGAGAAATATTCTTAAATAATGATGGATATGATTATACATCAACTCCAACGGTTGCGATTACATCTGCTCCATATGGTGGATATAATGCATCTGCAGTAGCGATAACTACATCTAGAGCAGGTGTATATTCAATTGAATCTATCATACTTACAAATGCTGGAGCAGGATACACTATAGCACCATCAATCACATTTTCTGGTGGTGGTGGTTCTGGTGCAGCAGCAACTTGTTCAATTGAAACTATTAGAAATGGAATTTCCAATTTTGTAGTGACTTCCAATGGTACTGGATACGTATCTTCACCAATTGTCACCATTACAGGATCTGTTGGAACTGGAGAAACTGCTGTAGCAAAACCTATTGTAGGATTAGGACAAAGTATAAGTTCTATCAGAATTGCAAATCCTGGAGTAGGATATACAGTTGCCCCAACAGTTACTATTGCACCACCAACAACTTTAGTTGGAGTGGGTACATACTTATATAATGAAGTCGTTACTGGATCAAATTCAGGAACAACTGCAAGAGTTAAATCTTGGGATGCGGATACCAAGATTCTCAAAATTTCTTTCGTTGATAATGCTGCCACTAAAGGATTTTATCCTGGAGAAAATATTGTTGGATCTGAATCAAATGCAATTTATTCTGTCCAGTCATATGACCGTTGGGATCTTTATGATAAATACAGTGAAAATATTGAAATAGAAAACGAAGCAGATACTTTTATAGATTTTTCACAGTCAAATCCATTCGGTACTTATTAATGTTAGGGACTTATTTTTATCACGAAATTATTAGAAGAACCGTTATCTCATTCGGAACTTTGTTTAATGATATTTACATTAGACATAAAGACTCCACTGGAGATAGCATCAGTGAAATGAAAGTTCCTTTGGCATATGGTCCCACTCAAAAGTTTCTTGCAAGAATTGAACAGCAGGCAGAGTTAAATAAACCAGTCGCAATGACTCTTCCAAGACTATCATTTGAAATGACATCAATTCAATATGATGCTACAAGAAAGGCAAATGTGACTCAAACCTTTAAAGCATCTGATGGAACGAATCTAAAAAAGGTCTATCTTCCAGTTCCTTACAACATTGGATTTCAATTAAATTTGATGACTAAACTACAAGATGATGCTCTTCAAGTAGTTGAGCAAATTCTTCCATATTTTCAACCAGCATTTACCTTGTCTATAGATTTGGTAGATTCAATCGGAGAAAAAAGAGATATTCCAATAACTTTAGATAATGTTTCCTTTACCGATGATTATGAGGGTGATTTTTCAACAAGAAGAATTATGATTTATACCTTCAATTTTACAGCAAAAACCTATCTGTTTGGTCCTATTGCAGAGAGCACTGAGGGTCTGATTCGTAAGGTTCAGGTTGATGTTTATGCTGATACGAATAGAACAACTGCGAAGAGAGAAATGAGATATACCGTTGAACCAGATCCAATTGATGCTGGTCCAGACGATGATTTTGGATTCAGCGAAAATTGGGAATTCTTCAATGACTCCAAGACTTGGAGCCCTACACAACAAAAGGATATCTAATAGATTATGAAAAATAATTATGAAGGTTTGGATAATGCTCTCAACATCGAAAGTAGTATTGTTGAGGTGGAAAAATCTGCAGAAAAACTTGATATTCTTCCAGTAAAATCTGATGATATCAAAAAAGATTACGAATATACTCGCGCTAATCTTTATTCATTAATTGAAAAGGGTCAGGAAGCAATTAATGGAATTATGGAACTTGCCGGAGAAGGTGGTTCCCCAAGAGCATATGAGGTTGCTGGTCAGTTAATTAAGAATGTTGCAGATACCACAGACAAATTAATTGATTTGCAAAAGAAACTTAAAGAAGTAGAAGATGATACTACTAAGACCACAAATAATGTGACTAATAACGCAGTATTTGTCGGGTCAACTTCAGAACTCTCAAAATTACTCAAACAAGGTTTTCTAAATAATAAAGAGTAATAAGTTTTAACCAATGAATGAGCAATTGAAACCATACAAAACTGTGGAAGAGATTGCTAAAAAGCATCGTCTTGAAGTTTCGTTTATCCAAAAGCAACTTGATATGGGTGCTCCAATTGAGCACGAACATACCAAGAATCAAAAGTTGGCGACAGAAATTGCTCTTCAACACTTAGACGAAATTCCAGACTATTATACTCGTTTGAAAAAAATGGAGGCAGATGCTAAAAAGCATCATAAGAAATTTAAAGATGTGAAGGAAGAAACCAAGTCTGGAGATGAAGGTCTTCACGATTGGTTTAATAAATCCAAATCATCTGATGGAAAAAAAGGATGGGTTCAACTTGGAGGTAAATGGGCAGGTAAACCTTGTGCTCGTCAACCTGGACAAACTTCTACACCAAAGTGTGGAAGTTCTAAAATGAAAAGAACACTTTCTAAAGACGAAGAAGAATCTGCAAGAAGAAGAAAAAATCGTTTAGACCCAAATCAACCAGAAAAAACTGGTGCTTCAAAACCAACAAATGTAAGAACAGAAGAAATGGATCTCCAAGAAGTAAAAGATAAAGCAGGCAAAGGTAGTGGTAAAAAAGATGCTTGCTACAATAAAGTAAAATCAAGATATGATGTTTGGCCTAGTGCATATGCATCTGGAGCACTTGTCAAATGTCGTAAAGTTGGTGCTGCTAATTGGGGCACAAAATCAGAAGATTGTTGGGATGGTTATAAGGAAGAGGGTATGAAAAAGAAGGGTAAAAAAATGGTTCCAAATTGCGTTCCCGTTAAAGAAGAAACTGGAATGGTAAGATATTGCCCAAAATGCAAAAAAGACGAAACTCAGTCTGAATGCAAGTATGGTCCAAAGTTCTGGGCATTATATTCAACACCACCTATGTTAACTACGAATCAAATGAAGTTTGATATTGCACAAGTTCACCCTGCTAATGAAGGATACGATCACGAGTATTCGATGGCTCGCTCAGAAATTTCTACTATTATTAAGGCAGCAAATAGACTCAAGAAAAAAGTAAAAAAAGGTGAGGGAAGTATTGAAGCTTGGGTTCAATCAAAGATTACAAAGGCAGCAGACTACATTGATACCGCAGCAGACTATGTAGATAGTGGTGAGATGCAAAAAGAACAGATTAGTTTTGAAGTAGGTCACACATCACAAGATACAAGAAACGCATTGAGACAAGATAAAATTAGAAAACTTGCATCTCAAGGTTCTACTCAAGGTGAAAGAAATGCGGCAAAAGGAAAATTATCAGGAATTCAACTTCCACTAGCAAACTCTACAGACCTAAAGACATTTGGGGAATTTATGAGTGAAGCATCTGCAGCTTGGCAGAGAAAAGAAGGTAAAAGAGAATCTGGTGGTCTCAATAAAAAAGGTGTTGAATCTTATAGAAGAGAGAATCCTGGTTCAAAGTTACAGACTGCTGTAACAACTGACCCATCAAAATTAAAGAAGGGTTCGAAGGCATCAAATCGTAGAAAATCATTTTGTGCTCGTATGAGTGGTATGAAGAAGAAATTGACTTCAGCAAAAACTGCAAACGATCCAAATTCAAGAATCAATAAATCTCTGAGAGCTTGGAATTGTTAATATGTCCTCTGAATTATCTGATTTTTTTAAATTATTAGCAGAAGATAAGAAAAAGAAAAAAGAAGAATTTGATTCTGTAGTCGGTGACTTGGGATTGGATTCTCTTTTTGAAGAATTTGCTACGCTTAAGAAAAAAGAAAAAGAAAAAAAAGTAGAAGAAAAAAAGAAAGAAGAATCTTTAATTGGTGATATCACTCTTGATTCTGTTTTTGAAGAAGTTGTTAATTTAAAAAAGGAAACTAAAAAGAAAAAAGTACAAGAAGAAAAAACAGTTAAGGCATTTGAAAAATGGTTATATTCTGAGACAGCCAAAGAACAAGAACAAATTATTGATGATGTAATTGAAAATTCTTTGGATGAAGTTCTTGAGGTTCTTGAGGATCATAAAGAAGAATTAGAAGATCTTAATGAACCTAAAGAAGACCTGATTGAAAAGTCATTAGGACTTCTTTCGGAACCTTCAAATGTAAAGATGCAAAATGATCCATTAACTCCTTTGGATCAAAACTTTGCAACTCTTGATGATCTTCAAAAGCATTAT